>Ga0099824_1009121_pt1 | contig 12346 bp, 7 predicted proteins | sample SiratrowhiteBW_FD_76837 | JGI IMG/M metagenome (GOLD analysis project Ga0099824, IMG submission 76837) | Root nodule microbial communities of legume samples collected from California, USA - Siratro white BW | ecosystem: Host-associated > Plants > Roots > Nodule | place: USA: California... | reverse complement strand
TTTCTTCTATTTTTTTTTTGTTTTTTTTTTTACATTTTTTTATTTTCCTTTTTTTTTTTTTTTTTTTTTTGTTTCTGAATTTTCATTTCCTTAATATGATAGTCCTAGTTTTTTTATTAAGATTGATTTCTAAATCCATTTTCATAGCTTTTGCACTTTTTTTGTCCAATAATTTCATTTGTTTTCAGTTTTGAATTGTTCGTTATCTTATACTCTATTTTCTTGTCATTGTTTTCGTTCAGTGTTTATGTTTATTATTTAATGTTTAGATTTTAGAATTTTTCTTTCTACCCATATAATTTCAGTCTTTGATGTACACTTTAGATTTTGTTTAATTCTGATTTACAATTTTCATCTTTACATTTCATTATCTCTTTGTTGATAAACAATTTATAATAGACAAGCTCATTCTTTTTCATGTTGTTTTGAGTTTCTTCTTTGATGGAGGTTAATGTAGATTCAACAATGTTGATGAAGGTAATGATATGGTTCAACAATGAAGTGGAAGAGGAGAGTAGTCTAGTGACAGGTCAGGCCAACTCAACTACGAAAAAGTTTAGGCTAAGCCTAAGAGAAAGACTAACCTAAAAAGAACTTGATTACTAGTAAAGGCTAAAATTTGGCAATATCTCAATACTCTTTCAAGTTGGAAATTACAAACACCAACCACACATATTTATAGTGCCAATAGACATCAAGAGAGAACCAAAAGGTGGCAAATTTTGAATTCAAAATGATTCAAAACCTAAAGAGAATTGGCATGTGGAATGAGAGTGTGATACATGTTTACTCATGCTTTCCATGTTTACTCACGCCTTACATGCCTCCTCCATGCTTCTCATGCCCTTACCTTGGTGTTGGATGATCTAACATTTCCTTTAGGCTCGAGGAGGCCATTTAAAACCCTAGATAGACTACTTTAACCTTAACGTAACACTAATATACTCAAAAGCCAAATACAAGCCCAAAATCCTTAATCAACTTGGCCCTAATACAAGGCACAATTATTCTATACTACTTGGTCCAATACATGGCCCATAAAATCCTAATCTACTCCATACAAAATTATAAACTAAAGCATGACTCATGATGATAAGACTTGTCTCTATTAAAGTCAGTTGAAGTCTAGTCTTCGTGCACTCTATCAGTCATAACTCTAGTTGTTGTTTCCATGGATTAGAGGTCTCTCCTCTGTGCTTTATTTCCTCTAGAGTTGACCTCCTTAAAGATAATCCTGGGTCCAAAAGGAATGATGAAAAGCCCAATCAGACCGAATCAATCTCAATCCTCTTGTTAGCTCCTGATTGATACTCTAGATCTTTGACCTCTTAATCATATAAATGTTGTAGTTGGATGGTTTGCCATCAAATAGTCTAACAGTCTATTTTCATTAGACGGTCTACTACTTTTGCTTTTCAAAACACATATAAGACAATTAAAAATTGTCGCAACCGGGATCACGACGGAACACGGCGACCCGAAAAAATTATTAATTAATAAAAAAAATGGAGTCGCCACCATAGTTTTTATGGAAAACTATGGAAAAACTAAAAAACGAGGATAAGGCTAGTTTGCAAAAACCAGATCTAAATCCGGGAGTCGATTATGTGTGGGGAAGGTATTAGCACTCCCACAACGCCCGTCCTAAGACGGTACCTTTAATTAAATAAATAAACCGAGTGTGATTTTTCAAAACATTTATTTTCCCAAGAAAGAGACAGAGATTAAAATAAAACAAACAAAATATTTTTTTTTAGTTTTTTGGGGTCCGACAAGGTTTGACCTTGCTCCTACGTATCTCTATCAGGGATAGAGAATCAGAGTTACGTAGTTCTTTGTAGAAAATTGTTTTTTTGTTGATATTTTTTAATTTTTCGGAAATTTTACACTTTTTTTATTTTTGAAAATTTTATATTTTATTTTTTTTATATTTTTGAAAATTTGGTATATTTTATTTTTTTATATTTTTAGAACATTTAGCGTTTTTGAAAGTTAAACTTCATTTTGAATATCGCTTGACGCGTACGACCCTTTGATATTCTAAACGAAATTAAAATTTTACGAATTAATTCTCGTATGACACGAGCGGTTAATTAAGAAATTAATCAAAAATTTATGAAAATAAAACACATTTTTTTGTAAAACAAGAATAAATATGAAAAATAGACCTTAAAAGAAGAAAAACAAAAAAAAGGAAATAACCCAAAATTAAACTACCAAAGTTTTTATATTTTATATTTTTTTGAAAAATGAAAAAAATGTTAAGGGTAGTTTTGAAATTTGAGAAATTTGTGGGTGTAGGTCCTAACTCATGTGGTGCAAGAGGCAACCCACTAACTAGAACCCAATTAGGGTTAGGGGCATTTTTGGCATGAGATAGTGAGTGCAAGGACATCATCGCACCAGCAACACTTGACAAAGGATTAGGAAGCGGCGGCGAGGGGCCAATGACGACGAGCGTTGTCAATGGCGACAACATCGGCATGGATGGGGCATTTTTTATGTCGTTTTGATGGTTGTTTTGTAGCTGTTTTCAATGCAGTTTGGGCTGTTTTTGGTGGCTATTTTCGGTGCAATTTGGGTGTTGTTTTGTGGCTGTTTTTGGTGTAGTTTGGGTGTTGTTTTTGGTGCAGTTTGGGTGTTGTTTGGGTGTTGTTTTTGGTGTTGTTTGGGTGTTATTTGGGTGCTGTTTTTGGTGTAGTTTGGGTGCTGTTTTTGGTGTAGTTTGGGTGCTGTTTTGGGTGCAGTTTGGGTGTTGTTTGGGTGCTGTTTCTGGTGCAGTTTGGGTGTTATTTTGGGTGCTGTTTTTGGTATAGTTTGAGACTATTTTGGTGCTGTTTTTGGTGCAGTTTGGGGCTGTTTTGGTGGCTATTTTCGATGCAGCTTGGGTGTTGTTTGGGTGTTGTTTTTGGTGGTTGTGAGGTGACGTGAGAGAGTGAATAACAAGGGAAAGAATGAAGACGTATATGCATGTTTGCAAAAAGATAAAATAGAGACAAACAAATAAACAAATCATATCATTCAACAAACCCATGCAACATTATGTCCCTTCCATCATGAAAATCATACCTCCGAAGCATTTTGTTCTCTCCTTTTCGTTGCTTCACAAGCTCTTGTTACTTCCTTTTTTCAACCTTTTTCCTCTCTAGTAAAGAATATCATGAGAGTATAATCTCTTCTTTTTTCTTTGGAACCCTTCTCCCCTCTTTTTTCTTCTTTTTTTTTCTTTTTTGTTTTTTCCCTCCCTATATCTCCACAAGGGACTCCTATATCTTCATCTCCCAAGAGACTCCTATCTCTTCATCTCCCAAGAGACTCTCCATTTTCCAAGAAATCCATGCTTTTTTACTTCCCAAGAAACCATGCTTTTTTACTTTCCAAGAAACCCCATGTCTCTTCACTTCTCAAGAAACCCCATGCCTCTTCACTTCCAAAATCTTTTTATTTTACAATTGTTTGTTATTTAGTTCTTTTTTTTTTGTTTTTTTTAAAGATAAATAATAAAAATAAAACCTTTTTTTTAGAACACTTTTGAAATAAAGTTCACCCAGACGAAATTGGGTGTTGACAAAAATGTAGTGACAATTATGGATATGTTGCTTAAGGGATATAAGATCACTAAACAGGCGACCTTTGCTCAAATTGTGAATTCATGGCTTGAGTAATAACAACTTTAGAGGAGAGATTATTGGTTTGACCTCTTTCTCACATAAGCGTCTAAATCAGTGTTTGAGAGTCCAACTCCCAATCGAGAGAATCAACACTTTCTCCCTAACTCATATTTTATATCATCACTTGAGTGACATGACTTGGTACATTTAGCCACAAATTTCCAAACTCCAACTCAAAACTTTGCCTCTTCATTGCTTGAGTGATCAATCAATGATAAGAGTCCCATGGGAGAGAATTTCTTCAACATCTTTCTTACTCAAACCTTAACCCATAACTTGAAAAAAAAAAGCATTTTTTCTTAAGCGATCAATCTGGAGTTTTGATCTTGGTCTACTAAACTCATTCTAAGATGTGGCATTTGATGGTGAGACATCTTTGAGAGTCTTCACTGTGTTGTACTCTTACTTTGGTTCTTATTTTGGAGAGCTTTTTCAAGTATTGGATCCTCTTTGTACTTATCCTTTGGGATTCTCTTCCAAAGGTGGTATGTTCTCCATTCTCTTTACATAATCCTTTTTCTATTTCTTTTTGTTACTTGTTCTTGTTTTCATATTTTTTTCTTGAGTTTTGAATTGTAAACTGATCAAGGGACATGCTTCCACAATTATTTCTTGTTATTCCATGGAGTTATTTTCTCAAACACCTCTTTAGTTTATCAAGATCCTCTCATACTCATGACGATCATATAATGTTTTGGTTGAGCATATGTGCCAAAATATTTTGCAATTTTAAGCCCCCATACCAACCTCTTTACAGCTTCAAGAACTTTCTAAACTACCACTAACAAGAGAACCATCTTTCACCCTTGCACTCTCTTAACCACTACCACCATCACCAAATCCACTAGAGAAATAATGTTGTTAAGACTTCCACCTTTTGCTTATGACAAAACGGGTAAAAGGTATACAATTTTGTATACCTTGTATATAATTCCTATATTAATTTTGCTTTGATTTTTTCTCTAATAACACATAATTTTTTGCATAAAACTCGTAGAGAGTGTATTGTTTGATAAATAATTTTCTTTGTCTGCATAAAATTGGGTTTTGAATCTGATGAAGAATAATAGATACAACTTTATTACTTTATTACTTTTTTTTGTCCAAAACCTTTTTAAACACTTATTCTGATGATAGCTCTCATTCCCATGTTAGTATATACGATAATAAAATAAGAAGAAAAATCATTTAGGTAGGAGAAGAAATACAAGGGTAATTTTATATTGGTTCGTCTATCGCAACAAACTACCACTGCAAGAAATTCACGATTTACCTACGGATTATTACATATGGATTTTTATTCGAGGTAATTTATGCATTACCTACAAATTTTACCTAAGGATCCATTTCATATGGATTTTATCTACGAATTTTACCTATGGATTTTATCTACAAAAAATTCTATAGGTAATTGCATACAAATTCTAATCTGTAGGTAAATTTGGCATTATCTACGGATCTGTTACATCAGAAAAATTTGTAGGTAATTACCTACAGATTTAGATTCGTAGGTAATTACATACAAATTTGGATTTGTAGGTAATCGACTACGGATCTAAATCTGTAAGTATATTTACATATGAATTTTTTGTAGGTAACAAATTTTTCTGTAGATAATCTTTCCATAGTTGATAGAGTAACACCCCAATATATACACATACATATTGGGGTGTTACAAACAATGTATAACTTGGAAATTTGTAAAAGAAAAAAGAATTTTCCCTCTTTGTCGATGTGACTTGTCCCTCATTAACGAATCCCTTTGGATGAAAGTAGTGTACATTCCCTACAACATAAAATAAACATTTATATTTTTTGAATAGTACGATGTTAGCTTAATTTTATGTGCTTATCATCCGAGCATGTGTATGCTTTGTTAGGGAAAAGATGATTAATATTACATAGTATTATATCACCTGTTAGATGAAACACTTGTGTCTTTGCATGATTTGTTGTTGAGTTACATTATTGTCTTAGAAACAAAGTATGAGGACATTTGTACTTAGTTCTTTTCATAACTTAATCAAAATCATAAGGTATTAGTCTTTCACTTTAACATATTATTTGTATAAAACTCACGGAGAATCTATTATTTAATACATTTAAGTAAAATAGTTTTCTTTCTTTACCCTGTCTAAAATTTTATGCCTTATGGTATAACTATCTGGATTTTGTGATATCTTTGATGCCATATAACTTTTTCATAAGATGTTTTCTAATTATACAAGTGCATCACACAAGTGGTACAAGGATGTTGAAGTGATGAGTGTTTAAGCGTGCAAGAAATGTTTAAGTATGGAGAGATAGAACCAATTTTGTTATTTGAAATTGTATCTCTTAATCAATACAAGACTGTTCAAGCTAAGAATTATTCCTTATTTGGAATCAAGGTCACTCGAGTAAGAGGAGATTGCTCAAATGAGAGGATCTCAATCATGTGAAACCTAATTGATGGAAATGATGATATAGATTACTCATAAGTTAATTATGTGTGTGTATTTTATTAACATATGAGTGAGATGTATATTTGCCATGTGATGATAATGATGAGATGTATGCATTAATATTTGTATTGTATGTTGTATGCTTCCTCTAGTAAAAATACCTAAGATGGAACGAGGTCCTAAGGGTTGTAGTGTTAAGTACAAAACTCATTGAGTATATGATTTTTTGAAAGGTTTTGAGTGTGACAAATTATACTATTTTTATTGAGATCTGGTTGAATATTTTTGCATCTTGGTATTACGTGAATTAATTGTATTTGTTGTGTGTGTGTTATGTTGATTATGTAATGGGATGGATATACAAACATGTTATGTGTACCTTGTTGTAATGAAGACTTTTTAAATTAGATAACCCTGGTGTGTATTTGTATAAATTCTTATAATCATACTTAGTACGAAAATATATGACCTGGTAGTTGAGAAATTATATTATGATAGATATGTTTTAAATTTACTAATTTTATTATATATATTCTTTTGAAAATGTTTATTGTGGTATAATGTATATTCTATATATACAATACAATAGTGTATTTGTTTTTTATATTATTATATTTATTGTCTAGTATCAAAGTAAGTGTAATTGTTAGCAATTTTCCCCTATGATAATAAGTGCATCAATTGCAAATGTAATAAGTGATAAATATATTGTTCTCTACCAAGAAAATTGTGCAATACACTGTAATAAATACAATTGATAACAAATTCAAACTACAAATTATTCTCAATATTTGAATTGATAAGCAAAAATATAAATTTAAGCAAAAACAATTAAAATATATTTTTGTATTTTTACCTGGAATGTGGAAAAAAATGGAGAGGATATGGAATGCAATTACTTGGATTAAACTTCATCAACCTCACTCCCATGCATAGAAACAATTACCTTTTTTCTCAAACAAATGTCAATTTCAACCCATAATAATACCCAAACCGTAATGACTTACGTGAATGAGTCTAAGCTTCCCTATTAACCCTCAATCTCTTGATCAATTATATAGATACAAGCTTTCATTTGATATTTTTATTCAGTTACAAATTTTAAATGATATCTCTTAAAACCCTAAGAATCAATCATCAAGCCATGAACATTGAAAGGAAAGACATGTATATAAACCCAATATTGATTACATGAGAATTCAAATTGATTACATCAAACCAAAATAAGATGAGAAGAATGAACAATGAAGGAAGATGGATATACAAAGGGAAGAAAAGACAACCCTCCAAACCTTAGCCGTCATCCAAAGGCTACATTTTTAGAACTCTAAAACGAAGCTTGCCTCCCAAATGGAGTGAAGTAGTGTCTCTAGAGTGTCTAACACTAATGCGAAAACCTCTTTAAATACACAAATGAGCTAGGTCTGCGACTTAACCCGACCTAACTAAAGTGACACTAAGCATGACTTTCGATCCATGTAGCTTTTTAGTCCACTGGTGCCTTGGTGTCTGGCCTAGGTAAAGTGGTGATGACAACTTGATGTGTGTTTAGTTTAATCTTTTATTTTTTCCTTCATAGGCTCCAATCTTATTTTTCTTTATCAAATGTTTCCTGTTAAATTATTTGACAAAATTAATAAAATTTAGAATAAAATTTGATGAAAAACTGTAATGACCAATTATGAAAAAAAAACATAACATTGAATATGTTTCAAGAAAGAGTTAATTTACTATAAAAATAAGTTAAAAAAATGATACAAATAAATTTTATCCGTAATATATTATAAAATTATAATTTAATGATTAGATTAAAAAAAATCTTATATAAAGTTATTAAGAGTATAATACTGATGTAATTTAATTCATTTTTCGCACTTATCACACTAATTATTCCTCAGAAAAAAAATCTTAACTAAATACTGTTAACATAATTTTCACTTTCAATCACAAGCTTTCTTTTTTATTTATTTATAAAACTCAAATTTGAGACCTTATTAAAGTGTATCGATGTCATTATATCTTAAAATGCATTTAAAGTTTTTAAATGTATATTTAAAAGTCAAATTTTAGAGTAAAAAGGGACAATTGCTTATTTTTAAATTTAAAAAGTTAAAGTTACTTGTAAAAATAAAAAAAAGTAAAAATATCAAATGAAAATTTATCAATTTAAGTTTATACTCATTTACATTAATTTTTATTTTAAAACATTTTTAAATAGGGGGTATCCCCGTACATAAGGAAAGAGTAAGCCAACAAAATAACCAATACTCTATGCCAATTTCTATGTATCATTTATTATCATTTTGTTCACATTCTATTCAATATGCTCTATGATACGTTACAAAAATCACGTATACCTAGGAATAGTGGTCCCCTCATTCTATGTAAACAGTTAATGACGTTTAACTACTCTTCTTCAATATATGATTTCCCAATCTCTTAAGTTCTTTGTCACTAGGGATAAATATTGCTTCCTCTTAGGCAAGCAAATCAATATATTTCTTAGCAACCATGGGAAGCATATCTCTATTTTTTTTCATCACGAGATGTGGGTGTGAAAATCTTCAATGAGGTAGTTTGTAACAAACAAAAAATGGATAATACATGGTCCTACAATGTTACATTCTATTTACAATGTCATCTCAATGTAGACGTGGAGCAAGAGTGCCCTTTTCTTTTGATATACCTAAATATGCACGAGCCAATTGTGACTTTTCCTTGGTCTCAATTTTTAGTTTATAAGTCTATTTTTGTGGCTAGTTTGTTGTTTGCATTTGGACCGAATTGACATCCTCTTTCTTTTCTTTAAGAAAAGTTTAGAAACTATTGGAAAATCAATTTCACACCTTTTCAATGAAAAAACACTTTTTCCAATGAAATATATATTAAAATAGTTTCAGATTCAATCATTTGTGTAAAGTTCTTTTTTATATATAAAATATGTCTAAATTTATTTAGACATGCATTCCAACTACTTTTCTCAGTTTACAACTATTTTTTTCCAAAAAAAAAAAAAAAAATTATCTAACTTTTAAACGAACTAAACAAATATTTATTGATCTTGACTTTATTTAAAGGGTATTTGATTTTAGAGCATATTGTTCTCAAGCCTTGGTGATTTTGAATTTTATTATTAGAGATTACTGAAATTAGTTTAATTTTTATTCAATTATGGTTACTTTAATAAACTACTAATGACTTAGCTTGATATTAGTTTAAAATATTATACCTAACATGTGGTTAGTTGAAATGGCAATATATTGAAAGTAGCTAGAAGTTTGAATATTGACTCGTATATGAAAAAAAATAGTTAAAAGGGAATAATTCATATTAGGTGTCTTAATATGTTTCTAAGAGAACAACTGGCTAATAAGACTCCTTGCAGTTATACATTTATAAGAAAATTAAATATTAATTTAGATATTAAATTATACGTGTTATAATTATGAACAATTGAGAACAGATACACGTGACTCCAAATTCACGAGGATTTACCATGTACTTCTAAATAGAGAAGTTGGCTTCTTAAAACAATACCATTGGTATTAATTGGATAAGAAAAAGGTAACAATTAAGTGCATTCATACTTTATATTTAGAGGAGTCTTATAGAAGTTAACAAATATTTTTAACAAATTAATAACAATTAATTAACATTTCTAATACACTAGCAATCCTAACAACCGAAAAGAATTATTTCTAACAACTCTTAATAGGTGTGATTAATAGAAAAGAAAAAAGAAAAAGTAAAAAACATAATGACTAGAAATATTAAAAAATAAGAGTTAATGAAAATATGATTATTTAATTTGAAAGAAATAATACTGAAATTGTAAGAAACAGTCTTCTGGTTTAGAAAGATGATATTAAAAAATAAATACTAAAATTCTAAATTATGTTTAACAATATAAATTAAATTTTAACCTTTTAATTATTTATTATTAAAAATATTTTTGGCTTTTTAAACTCTATTTAATAATGTTTTTTTTCTTCTTGCTAGTTTATTGAATCTAAATCAATTTTATCTTATTAAAATTTGATTGAAAGTAAATTTCTAAAATATTCTAAATATACTTGGGTGAAAATAATGAACCATCCGTGTAATGACGGTTCAAAATTTTAGAAGATCTAAAGCAAATTAAAAAAATTAACTTTTTAAAAATTAATAAAATAATTAAAATTATGCTATATATAATTTAGAAAAAATAATTTATTCTTTTTATATAATTAAAAATGTCAATTGGTTTATCATTTTTCAATCATATAATCTCTTTGAATATATTTAATTATGAAAATAAATATAAGTCATCAAGATCCAACAACTTATCATGTTTCAAATATTTTTAGGATTTAGACATTTTACTTTTATTGGAAGAATATTGATACGAAAGTGAAAGACTTATTAATAGAAAAAGGTCGTATTAGGATAAATGATATAGATTTTTCAAAGGATAAATATTCTAACACTTTTCTGTATTATATTACATTCAATGGCATCACTAATAGAAAAAATACTTTCTACATCGGTTTTATAATCGATGTAGTATGTGCATATACTACATCAGTTGATAAATAAATCACCGACGTAAAATATCAAACCTGAGCGCTCTTAAGAGGAGATACTCTATCGGTTGGGTCTCTCAACTAATGTAGTATATATCCTATTACATTGTTTGGGAGCCCATAATCGATGTAATATCTTTATTTTTTTTTAAAAAAAATCCAGAAATTTCAGAATTTTTTGATAAATCTCTAATTCATACAAGGAACCACAATAATTTCCAGAAATTTTTGACAACTATAGATAGGTGAAATAGAAAAAAAAAGATGTGAAAAATACTAAAAAAATAAAAAAGCAATAGTAAATGATGGAATTTTGGAAAAATTTTGAATTTGAAATCCCCTTCAGGATGAGCTTCATTACGTGATTTTGAGCAACTTTTATTTTTGAAGCGTCTCGATCTGAGCTCTCTATCAAAAGTTATGGTCATTTGAAGTTTTTTCGCCCTAAATTTTCGAAACCCTAAATCTATGATAAATTTATACAATGTAAGAAATCTACCATCAAATATACACTAAATCAAGTTGTTGGTGAAAAATTTAGCTCAAAAATAAATTTTTAACTATTTTTAATGAATTTTACAAATTCCTAACCTCTTGTAAAAAAAAGTGGCAAGAGGTGTCGAACCAAGCATTCACGGAAATGGATAAAGGCATGCCAAACACATGTGGAAGAAGACAAAAATGAACCCTAGCAAAACCAGTGAACACAAATATGCAAATGAAAATTAGTTTGAAGAGAAAGCGACACCACACGAAATGCAAATGAAAATCAGTGAGAAGAAAAAGCGGCACCACGCGAAATCGTGAATGCAATGGAGGAAATGAAGTGAATGAAGTAAATAAAGACACACAAAACAACTTCGAGCAAAAAATAGAGTGAATGAAGGCACAAAAGCTTGAGGGAGGAAACACGAATACAAACCAGTGATAGGGAATGAAAGGAAGAGGGTTAAAATTGGAGATATTACATCGGTTATTTCAATAACCGATGTAATATTACCCCTATTACATCGGTTATTGAAATAATCGACGTAATATTCCCTAAATTTTCTCCAATTTTATCCAAGCGTGTCTCGTCCAACATACTACATCAGTTGCGAGGCTCAAGCGATGTAGTATATACCCTCTATTACATTGGTTAAGCCTCTCAATCGATGTAGTACTTGCAGCGCCAAATTTAATTTTAAATAATTTTCTTTTTAGTCTTCTCTACATTGATTTCTAGTGTGAACTGATGTAGTATGATGTATATTACATTAATTGAGGGAGAACTGATGTAATATCTCTTTCGATATTTACAAAAATATCATCACATTTTTGTTTACATCGGTTTCGTTTAACCGACATCTTATCATGTTGTAGAATGTGATTTTTGTACTAATCCATATTCAAGGTTTAGGCATTATTCTTTCAAATAATAAGTCTCTCAGTAAGCTTTCTTCTTCATTCAAAGAGCACTCACCTGTATTTTCTAATTCATTTTTTTTGTTTATTTTAATAAATTTATCCATAACCCCTTTTTGTGATTCAACAAAATGTTTAACTCTTCTCTTTTTTTGAAGTTTTTAATAACCTAATTCATATCTTCTAGTTGACATATTTGTATATTTTTATATAAAATTTAAAACTAATATATATATATATATATATATATATATATATATATATA
>Ga0099824_1009118_pt1 | contig 12347 bp, 6 predicted proteins | sample SiratrowhiteBW_FD_76837 | JGI IMG/M metagenome (GOLD analysis project Ga0099824, IMG submission 76837) | Root nodule microbial communities of legume samples collected from California, USA - Siratro white BW | ecosystem: Host-associated > Plants > Roots > Nodule | place: USA: California... | reverse complement strand
TTAAATTTTTTTTTAAATTTATAATTTTTTTTGTATTTTTTTATATTTTTTTTTTTTTTATAAATTTTGTTTTTTTTTTTTTTTTTTATTTTTTTTTTTTTTTTTTTTTGAGAAAATTTATAGTTTTTGAAATCCATCAATAAAAAATATGTTTATTTAAATACAATTGAAGGTTGAAAACTTATAGTGCTATAAATATTCTATACGTAGTTTTATTGGTTTTCCTAATAGTTTTGATTTAATATATATATATATATATATATATATATTGTTTAACGTCGGCTCGTTTTAAAATTGATGTTTATCGTTCAAAGTAATAACTAATAATGATAGGAAAAAGTTAATATTGATTTTCTTTTATCTATAATTATAATGTTTAAAGATGATATTAGTTATAAATGAGAAAGTGTATCATTCAAGCGAAAAGATTTTTTTATTTATTTTAATGTTAATTATTTGTGTTTAAATAACTTATGTTATATAATATGATTGATTGATATGTATTTTCATATATTTCATTAGTAATAATATTATATTAGATTAATTGAATTGAAATATATGTTTATTATATAACATAACAAAATAAATACTTAAATAACATAATGACCTAAGTGTGAATTATAATAGTATTGAGTATATTGAGTATTAAAACTCATTAGTAAGAGGATATATCCTAACTTTGTTGATACTATAAATTATATAAATTAAAAAATTAGGTGCTGAAAAATTCATAAAATTTTGCTTAAAGCTTTATAAAAAATATATAATGAATTACCTTCATTTTATGATTTACATTTATTGACTTTTATTATGAATCAAATGTTAATATTTAATAATATTTACTTAATATGTGTGTTTCAAGGAGTTTGAGTTTGTAATTTTTTATAATATTTATTAATGTAAAGAATGAGATATAACGTGAACCTAAAATTTTGATATATATATTTTTTAAATAATAAACGTATATTTGTTTCGGTATTAATTGATATATTATATATCTATAAATTTGTGGCTTATGTTATCTTAACTTTTATGTATTGATTTTGTGTTAATGTGATAATTATACTTTGTATAGGGTAGATAATAGTGCAGGTTTTCGAAATTATTAATGAACAGATAGAAGTCTCTATGAATTATGTTTTCATGAAAATAGTTCATGTATATTATTTTAATATATTTTGGAAACTCAATCTCAGTTGAGTATTATAAAAATTACGAGATGCTACATACATACACAAATAAAAAATTATAATTTATCCTATAAAATCATAAAATTTTAGTCTCTCAAATATTATTTATTTGAATGATGAAAAATTACAAGAATTTATATAAATCATACAAGTAATTTTTAATTAAAAGCAGCTAATAATATATATTTTTTTATTTTTTAATATAAAAATTCCCGAGTGTTATTTTTAAAATTATTTTTATTTCTTTGAACAATTTAGAAAGAATTTTTTGTCATTGTGAAGTTTTTTTTCAACTTTTTGGCTTATAATTAACTTTTGTTCAATATTTGTATTTTTTACATATTGAGAGATTAATTGTTTTATTTTATTTTATTAAATAGATCCATCTCACTCGTTAAGAAACTTAATAACTTGTTTACCCTTTATTTTTCACATAAATTTAGGTAAACACGTGTTATTTCACTTTTTTTTAGGTATGACATAATTATTTTTTAATAAATTAATATTTTTTACGGTTTTTTATTCAAATTGTTATAATAAGACAAGATATGGGATAATACATTTTCATAAAATGTTGGAAGTTATTTTACGATAGAGCAGTTGCCTTTCATTTGTCAATTTATCATGTTCTCTTAATATAAACTTTGAAATATATTAATAAATCATATTCAATAACAGCACGGAATATCATAACATTTCTGAAACATCATTTTTTAATAATAAATAATTATAATATATTAAATAAAACAATTTTAATTTTATAATTGTTTTTTAAGAGATGGGATGGCTCTAATAATAACAATGGCTTCTCCTCTTACATTTTAATTAGTCTTGTATCTATAGAAATTTTAATGGATTTAAAGAGTTAGCCTATTTTCTTATATTAGTTACTAATTATTATTTATGATATTATATCCTAATTAAGGAGGTGCTTCCTCATCAATATAGTATAATAATTAAAGTTAATTAGAATTAACAGCAGTAAAATGGATAAAATAGAGTCTATCAAATCAAACTTAAAACATAAATATGTCGTTTTTGCTTGGTTAAAAATTAAATAAAAAAGTATTTAACTTTCAAATTCATAATATCAGTATAATTAATTTAAATACTATATAATTATCCATAAAATTCATAATATCAGTATAATTAATTTAAATACTATATAATTATCCATAACTAATTCACGTTAATGACAAGAAAAGTCAAATAATATATCATTCATTATATAATAGCAAGATGCCTTATATAACAGCAAGGTCCATTCATAACATTCTAATAATTTCTGTCAGTCCTCAAAACCCCACATGATGCAATCCATGCTCCCACATCTATACCATCAGTACTTAAAGCAAGTAAAGGTTAAAAAACACCAAAAACTGTACATAAAAATACGAACTTATATTAAATTATAACAACTTCAAAATATATTTCTTATAACAAACTCATTTTTTAACTACCTTCAATTTTTTATTTATTTTTTAACTATAAGATTCAAGATACAGGCACATCTTACATCAAAATATTTATCTATATATAACAAAGTCAATTTAGGTCTATTTATTTTTTAAATTTTTTCCATACATTAGAAGAGGCATTATCCAATGTAAGAAAAAATTTTGCTTTCTATTCATCGATCCTTAAACACTTCAAGCACATTTAGTGATAGTTTTAACTTAGTTTTGAATAAGTAAGTAATGAAACTAAATAAAATTATAATTTAATTTTCAATTTTCATCATCATAATGAGAAGTTTGACTTATATAACCTTGGGTGGTTATAACTCTTCATGTACTATAAGTCAAACATATTTTGCCACAAATATTAGATCACACATTCTTTAATTTTGTCTTTGACTTAAATACGCATCATAAACATTATTAATGGTTGAAGTGTTTTTAGAATCAAAATTTAAACACTTTCTTGTAAAAAAAAGATCACACTTAATAATACATGTAATAAATACACTTTGATAAACCTTAGAATCAATGTTTTTTCTTTCAACTAGTGTCATAATATACACAAAATACAGTAGATCTTAGTTGGAAAGCAATTATAACCTTAACTTATTAAAGTATTATATTAGGTTTAAAATATTAGATTCTACTTAGATTACAAAATTTTTAAGTATGATCTTATTTAGATTTACTCCTTGAACTGAATCCAGTCTTATTCTTAATTAATGCTAATAAAAAATATTAAATATATATTAATATTTTAAAAAAGTAATTTAACACATCTTTAATCTCTAACCTAAAAAAATTAAAAAAACATTTTAATAAAGTAAAAAGATAAGGTCGTGATGACGTCATCATATATATTATCCGAGAATAATGTTATCTATATTAAGTGTTAACAATGACGCCATGTTATTAGTTTTTAATGTTGTTATAAACGAGTATGAGCGGAAAGTGAAAGAATAAAATATTTTGTTGAAGTAAAATAGTGTTAAGGTGAAATGAATTTGAAAAGCATAAGAAGGAAAAGAAGATGTTGGGGGAAAAGGACAAGCATGGAAAAACGCAGACAAACAATGTTGTTCCAAAAAGAAAGAAAAAGGAGGCCCCTTGAGATGCCATGTACAACAGTAACCCTCAACCCAGAAAGAAAAATAAAAAGGGTGGGTTGGGAGAAGAAGTAAATTCAGCCCTTGAGATGGTTTAAGCTAAGCAATAAAGAGGGAGAGAGAGAGAGAGGGGGGTGTCCCTTTCGAATGTAATGTAATGTAACCAACGGTTTGAAGTTGTGACTAGGAAGTAAAAATGGTGAATATAAAATAAAAAAGAGAGGGGGGGGGGGTGAAAAGTGGAAGAAAGAGGGAGGAAGAGAGGGAGTGTTGGTGATTGAATGAGTTTTGGATGGGTTGGTGGGTGGTGGTGTCATGGTATGTGTAATGTACTACAACAACACTAGTCATTACATTACATCTTTAACATTCATTCATTCTCAAATCTCTCATCATCTTCCCCCAGTAGGCCCTCCCTTCTACTCTCTCTTATCTACTCTCCCATGGAACTCAAAATATTGAATGGCTCCACCTTTCTCTAACCAAAACCTCTATCCTCTGTTCAAACCAACAAACCCACAACAAACTCAACTGCTTGACTCTGGATCCTCCAAGGAATCGTCATCAAACGGCAGCCACGGAAGAGCAGCAGCAACGGGGTTACCAGCAACGGAAACGGGCTTTTGCGGGTTCGGTGGAGCATGCAGGAACGACGTCGTGGAGGCAGGGGATGGTGAGGGGAGGAGGGGAGATAGTGGAAGTTGAAGGGGGACACATTGTGCGGTCCACGGGGCGGAAGGACCGTCACAGCAAAGTGTGTACCGCCAAAGGACCGCGTGACCGCCGGGTGCGGCTATCGGCCCACACCGCAATTCAATTCTACGACGTCCAGGATCGCTTGGGCTACGACCGGCCCAGTAAGGCCGTGGACTGGCTCATCAACAAGGCCAAGGCCGCCATCGATCAACTCGCGCATCTCCCTCCCTGGAAACCCACCCTCCCAACAAACAACCACCTAAACGACGACGAATCAGACAAAACAAACCCTAATAACCCAAACTCAACCTCAAACACCAACGCAAACGCAAACCCTGATGCTCAAATTCTCAACCAGTTCAACGACAACAACCTTGAGAACGATGGTGGAGGAGGAGGAGGAGGAGGGTCGAGTTATCTTCCGTTGGATAACGACGCGATAAGATCGTTCTTCCCTACAACGACTTCGTCTTTGGTTCAGTTCCAGAGCTACCCGCCGGATTTGCTTTCGAGGACGAGCAGCCAGGATTTGCGGCTCTCGCTTCAGTCCTTGCAGGACCCGATTATGCTCCAGCATAACCAGAACGAGCACGTGCTTTTTGCTGGAGGCGGGTTTGATAACATGGTAGCGTGGAACAACAGTGGGAGTGCTACTAATGAAGCTCATGGTGGTGGAGGTGGGGGAGGGTTTGCGCTTAACGCTCCCTCGCCTTTGCAGGGGCCGGCGACGGTGGCGTCGCCGGCGGTGGTTTTTGGCTATGGTAATGGAAATGGTCAAGGCCAGTATTTTTCTCAGAGGGGACCCCTTCAGTCCAGTAACACCCCGTCCGTTCGTGCGTGGATTGACGCGCCGTCGTTCGTGGCCGCCGCCGATCATTATCATCGGCATCACTATCTGTCGCCTGCGGCGGCAGCGGCGGCGTTGGTGTATCAGTCATCTCCTTCTTCGGCATTTGCACCCGGGGGCTTCTCGGGATTCCGCGTGCCGGCACGAATTCAGGGTGAGGAGGAGCACGACGGCGTGTCCGATAAGCCGTCCTCTGCTTCCTCCGATTCTCGCCGCTGAACCGCCGACTTCGTTCCTTCGGTTGCTCACTCTGAAACCCTGGTCTGTTTCTGCAGCGAGGAGGCGAAGGATTCGGATTCGGAATGAATGGTTCGGTTCAGTGGAGTACGCTTGTGGAATGAAGAAAATCTGGGGTTGAATTTCCAGGTTTTTGAATTCTCCAGATTGTTATGTTAATTTATTTGTCATTATTATGTATGTCATGTTTCATTAGGGAGACTTCTTAGTTTTGGTTATTGTTGTGTGTTGGATTGAATGTTTGATGTTTGATACAATTTGTAGTGGCTGTGTCTGTACTTGGATATCTAGTTTCTTAGTTTTGGTTTTGAAAACGTGCACGTAGCTATTACTACTGTTACTTATGCACCACCTAGTTCTCGCTCCATTTTTCTTGTATTTCCAACTTAGTGCAGAGCCAGTTTCAGGACGAGGCTTTATCTCCGTTGCAAAACAGGGCAAATTTCAAACAAGCCAACGAATAGATAATTACTAGTGTGTGCTAAAGGTTCGAGTTGGTTGTTATTGTCTTGTTTCGATAGAAGGAAAGAGACGGACATTTTCTAATCGTTTTGCAAAATGCCTGATTCGCCAATGGGTTGTCAAAGGGATGAAAGAGGTTGGTTCTTTTGCTGTGATAGAAATGAGTGTGTTGTTACCTTTTTACTGTTTTCTTATGCGACCGTCCATCCTTCTGTAGCTTCCTCATACTGCCAAAAGAATTAAAAAGACGATTCATTCTACTGTTGTATTATATCAATGATCTATCTCTTTCGTGCTTGAATTTTGGGAGCATTTGGCTGATAAGTCGTTGTCTATGAACAGTAAAACTGTTTTACAAAAGAAAGGAGTTGCGTGTGAGTTGATTCCCAGCTTGTTAAAAGGGCAATTTTCCTAAATTCAGTATGGTTTTCTGCTTTTCCTTTCCCATGTCTTATTTGTGTTCCTCTTTCGCCTGTTTAACAATGTGATAATTCGTGATAGTGACTCAAGGGTTGATTGTGTGGTGTAAAAAGGAAGGGAAACAACTCAATTCATCTTGATGTCGGCTTACCCACTTTCTCAGCTAATGCTCAAGTATTCTCCAAAAGGAAGCTTCAGCTTCCGGTACAGTAGTTTTTAGTTTTTGCCATTGGGTTTGGAACCTGATCCACCCTATTGGAATCAAAATATCGTTTATATATTTTTTATCAATTTCTCAGTCTTGATGCAGTAAGATGAGATTAAGTAGTAGGGAAATCTGTGCGTGGTAGTCCAGACTCCATAACCAGACCTGTGTAGATAGATCCTAGTAGGTAGAACAAGTTGAGAGATGGAAGATGTCTGTAAGAGATGATTACAACGAAGCTCAATTATGGGAGAATTCACTCGTCAGTGCCACCGAAGTGTGGTTCTTGTCCGTGTGTTCTTGGTCCCCTACCCCGTGAAACTCAGTGCCTTAAAAAACCATTTTCTAGTATCCAGCTGGAAATTTTGTTTGTCAAGGGGATAATGCAATGAGGAAACAGAAAAACCATTGGCCTCTATCGAGATCGTAGTAATTGTTTTTGGTTGTTGGTGCTGCTAGTCGGTTGATAAATAACATTACTCCAAAAAGTTGAATAGGTCATTAAGCAGCACACAACTCTTGGCTGCCATATATGCAAAATGTGGCAATAATTAATGACGGTTTAACCATAACGAGGCCGACCATCCTCTGTCACTATTTGTCTATTTGAAATCATTCACCTCAGGAGGATATTTCATTTAATTTCCCTGCTTCTTTGCAGTTCCAATATGTAAAGCATAAATGTACTCGTAGTAAAGATGCGAATCACTGCCCCTTAAATGAAAGGGATAATAATACCATTTCTCAAGTTTCAACCATAACTAGGGAATTCACATTCATAGTCATATACACCATGCCAAAGCATATAACAAGTGAAGTTCCTAGTGTAAAAAGTACACACCAAATGGTAGATTCTCGCCAAGCCAAATATGGAAAAAAAAATCCCCAAAAGAAGAACAAGAAGAAGCCATAAACCATCAAATTAGTATCAGCTATTTGGTAACGATGTTCTTTGACAGTCCTGAAGTACTGTTTTCCTTTCCTTTTCCAGTTTCCTTCCCGTTTGACTGGGAAGGTTTAGCCAAGGCTGCTTTGTTTTCACTGGAGATCATGTCGTCGAATTTGATTTTTTGATCATGGCCATTGAGTTTCTTTGTTTTGGAGGGCTGAACTCGAACCTGGACTTCCCAAGGACGTGCTGCGACCCAACGCTCTGTCCAGCTCCAACCCCAACTTTCTTTACCAAGGCAATAAGAAGCCTGACCAAAATACTGGCTACAGTTTGGCCTCCACTACAATGTCACAATCACATAAGAAGTCAAAATTTGATTTTCTTTTGTATGTTATGGATGAAGAGAACAAAACATGTTTTGTACCTGATGGGAAAAGGCATATGCCATGGCTCTCTCTCGTTTAATTGCTGCTTCCTCTCGCTGATGTAACCTGCAAAGTATCTCTTCCATGGTTTCAGAACCACTGCACCACTCCAACTGACATCAAAAAACATGTTTTACTAAACATTGAAAGGAGTATGTATACCCAAATGGACCTTTATAATAATAATAATAACACTTGGACAACGGTTGAAATAAAGTAATCCCAGGCTACTACCTCAAGTTCCTGAATCTTAGCCTCAAGTTTTAACTGGTTTTCCAATCTCTTTTTCTTAATCCTGGCTTCTGTTATCATACAGATTCTTCGAGCTCTAATTTGTTCTTGTATTCTGCTCCATGAGTGTATATAGTTCAGTGCAGTTGCTGTTTGCTCTCTGGCCAGGTGATCTTGAATTAAAGCTTCGAATTTCACTGCTCCCCTTAGATGATGTAATGTTCTTCTTGCCTGCATGGGTACAGAGAGTGGGAGGAAGTTATCTATTTTCACTTAGTCAGCGTGATAAGTTGCTTAAGATTTGAGCAAAAGTATCAAATCAATATCTCTAAATAGTTGTACAAGCATAAAATTTGGTGCCATCTTGGGGTATCTAAAGTTAAGTTCATAACGAGTGGAAAAGAATCCACCCTTAATACAGACAGGACTTGTTGTTAAAGCAGCTGGGTATAAATAACAGATTTGAGAAAAACATGAGTCCTCGTGATGCCAATAGTCACTCAGAAGTAAATGGGTTTCCAAGTACTGTTGTAAAAGGCTGCAAAACAGTAGCAGATAATGTCATCATATCCCTAGGATCCCTTCCAGTTCCGGAATAGAGCATTCATTTGATTATTTTCAGCAGTCAAATGAGAAGGAGAAGAAATGAAAAAGATACGTGTAAAATCAGTTATGAAGTAATATGAACATATTTGAACATATTCTGCAGAAATATGAACATAACAACACCATGTCATTAAATTTAAATATCTTCACTTTCAGTTTTTTAAGAAAGACATCACGAATTTCATTGATAATGTACAACCTTTTATGCTGTTGGTGAATTAAAATTGCACCCCACATCACTTTGGTAAGTTTAGAAGGCACCACTTCAAGAAATTACATTTTTTTTTCAGTGGAGCGAAAAGGGAAAAATGCAGCAAAACCTTCAAACCTTGCAAATTTGGTTTATCATCAAAGAGATTGAAAACAGATTATTGTGAAGCAAACGAAAATGTCTGAACACGTAGATACCAGTGAGATACATTATGAATTTAGACCTTTTGTTTTCGGCTAATTGTTTTATTTGGCAAATTACTGAATGTCTCGCTTACTTCACAATGAAAATTGTGTCAAACATATAACGAATAAGCACGACACAGATATAGTACCATAAATGACCGGAATGCATTTTGAATCCTAGTAGCTGCCACATTGTCCATCAACCTTGACGGAACTGTCCGATCCATCATCAAACCTTCATTGGGAATGCTACTTGACTCCTCATGACTACTTTGCTTTATGTTTGAACATTCATTTGAATTTTCATCAGTAGACTGTACCTATTCAGAAAGTGACGAGAGAACAAACACCGGTAGTGGATTGCATATCAAATTATCAGCTTTGAATTCCTCCTCAACTATATGGATTTTCTTAAAATTATATAGTTTATTAAAAATGCCAATGAAATACTACAAGTCAAAGGGAATAAGTAAAACTCAAAAAGATTCAAATCTTCACAGGTAAAATTAATGCTGAAAGAATATCTAATGAGAAGCAGAGAAATGCTCTCCAAACTGTCAAAATGTTATCAAACTTGAAATGCAAGGATTGAAAAGAGGAACAGTAGATATAACCTCTTTAATATGGTGTCTCAAATGCTTAGGGGTTAATTTGGCTCAGTTACAGATTTTAGAGGTCTCGGACAAATCAGTGTCCCTTTATGGAGAGGGATGAAAGCAAAACAGTTTGGCTTGTTTACGGACGCTGGGTAGTATTTGGAATAACAGTAAAAGGGTTGATCTTTTGGTAGGGGAAATCCGAAAAATTGTTGTTTTAGGTGCTAGGGATCTTCTGTTATGACAATGTCTGTATATATAGTATTTGCTGATAAAAAAGAAACACTAGAAATAACCTTTTCCTGTTTGGATTTCTTCGATTTCTTCAATTTGACTATTATCTTAAACCATTTCTTCGCACCCATTCCTTTTTCTCAAGGAATTAAGAACAGGAAACAGCCAACAGAAAATCTGCACAGAAGATCATACACTTCTTTAAAGATTTATTATCGTGTAGACAAGTAATGTAAAAGACCGGTCAAAAAGACTACCAGGACAATTTCTCATGTGACAATCTTATATCCCACATTCTCTTTTCTTTTTATTTCATTTTGTTATATGACTTTTCTTTGCGTAAAACTTACTGAAAAAAAAAATATATTTTCTCTTTTCATATTATTGTAACATTAGGTAATAGTCTTCCAATCAAATAGATGCAACATATAAGCCAAAAAATGTAGACTATTTGAAGAATAGTAGCTAAATCCTGCCCCATTACCCCATCAGTAATCTAACCTAAATCATCTAATTTTTTTCAAAAACTTGAGAATCGAGGATTTCGTACTACCACATAAAGGAAGCTCAAAATTTGTTCATGAAATATTTTAAAATTAAACATGTTACAGTTAAGTTGGTTTTCATACAAAATCCAAATGTTAAACGGGTAAAAACCAGAAAACTATTGCACCATCTTATAAAGCTCACACTGTGCCTCTTCTAACACTTATCCAAATTATAAGTGTCAAGCCATGTGATGTGAATGTGATTTCCTTCAATATCAAAAGCCAGAACTTACAGAAACCATATACCCCAATTAACTATGCACAGACATCATTATAACTTGCGAAAGAAAGCAAGTGGCACAACAGACAGCAGAATGATTACAATGTGAAGGCAACAGACAAGCAAACCCAAGAAGCATAAAGTTTTGACGAACAAAGCAAGAGGCTAGAAATACGGAGATAAAGAAGGAAATGGGAAGGGAGACATACCCGGTTGAGAGAAGAAAAGGGAGGCACAGAAGAGGTTTGGTTGGAGAGGATGAAGAGTAGTAATGATAAGAGACGTGGTAGATTGGAAAACAACACATTAAAAGAGAGAGAAAGGGTTCCATTATAGTGTGTGACAACCCAACCACGATGAAGCAGATGTTTGATCTCTTTGGAAGTTTAGGAGTCTATAGAAAGGTGAGGGAAGGTAATAGTCATGTCCAGTTGTGTTTCTGAAAATGAAATACCATGATTAAATCATTGAAATCAAATTTAATCAAGTTCTGGGAAAACCTTCCTGTCTCATTCTGTTCAAAAGACCAACCCTCTACTCAATTTTCCTACCCAATCTCATTGTCTCTCATATCCACAGTCTAAACTTACTTTTTTTCTAATGTCTCATGTTTATTTTAAATAAAATTACACATTATTACTATGAAGTGACTTGGAAGTTTTTTCACAACAACTTTTACAATCAACAGAAGTTATTTGATGAATTGAAATATACGATTTTCTTGTAGAAGACTTCGTTCTATAATCTAAGATACACAGGATTCGTTTTTATATTTATATTAAAAATATTATTAGTTTTTATATTAACTTTAATTAAAAATAGTATTTGTTAATTTGTATTAACAAAATTGTAATTTAGCAAATATGTATAAATTTTACATACATAATAAGTAAATAAATAAAATATAATATATATAACTATTTTTTGTAAATTAAATATATATAACTATATTGGGTAGAAAAATATAATATACGAGAAAATAAATAAATTAGATGAATATTTTTTAAAATATTTATATATAGACTCTTTAACGACAAACAATCTTTATTAAAATTTTGTTAATACGTAATTCATTTTCATATTATCACTTTATTTTTGTCTTACATAGACTTTAGAGGGTCTTCGATCTCAGCAATAATCTTTTATTTTGAGAATAGTTTTTGGTCTCGGATGTAGATCTTGATTTTGGATGTGGTCCTCGGTTTCCAATGGGATGTGGGACGATACCTGCAGAAGGCGCTCGATGCCAAAGTCAGTATACAGATGTTGGACTGACAGTTTAAGGGATTGATTTTTTGTACTTGGACTTGATGTTCATTGCCATTATATAAGAGTCAAAGAGTACTAAAACATTGTGATTGGTCGAAGTTTCAGGATAAAACAACTTTTGATAGTATGGTATTGTCAGTGATTATTTGATGAGCTGACACTGAATACATATTAGTCAAGACTGTTTATCATTTGACCATGACCTTACAGCTCAACCCTAACTGTACATATATTAAATACCTAATATATATATATATATATATATATATATATATATATATATATATATAAATAAATATATATAAAT
>Ga0099824_1009113_pt1 | contig 12353 bp, 6 predicted proteins | sample SiratrowhiteBW_FD_76837 | JGI IMG/M metagenome (GOLD analysis project Ga0099824, IMG submission 76837) | Root nodule microbial communities of legume samples collected from California, USA - Siratro white BW | ecosystem: Host-associated > Plants > Roots > Nodule | place: USA: California... | reverse complement strand
TGTTTGACATATTAATCTGTGTTTTTATTCTATATATTATACAAAAAATTTTTTTTAATAAAAAAATATATATATATATATATATATATATATATATATATATATATATATATATATATATAAGTGTTAATAATAATATATACAAGTGTTATATGGGTGTAGAAGATGAAAGTGGTGTGAAAATTTCACCGCCTATTTATATGGCGTAAATTTTCAAGTAAATTACACAATAAATAAATTCTTAAAAGAAATATATAATTAGATAAGTAGTAATTACAAATATGATTTTACAATAAAAAAATCGTATAAACTTTGTTGTGTCATACCAAGTTGTTAAAGTCGTAAATTTTTTTTATTTTTTTAAATTATATATTTTTTAAAATTTATTTTGAAGTTAGGTTTGATATTACATTTTTTAATTTTATTTTACTTTTGTGGTGAAGTTGTGATAATACGTTTTTTCAATTTTTTTTATTTGAAGTATACGACTTCTTTTTTTTTCCTTTTTTTAATTCTTTATCTATTTTTTATTTTTATAAATTTATAAAATATAATTAATTACTTATTATATGTTAATTAAATATATTTTGAATAATTGAAATATAAATGCAGTCAAATATAATTTTTTTAACAAACTCGTTTAATATTTAGTTAATTTAATTAATTAATGAATGTAATTTCGGAAAATTTAGAACAATGTTATTAAAATATATGTTATCATCAAAAAAATATTAAATGAAATGAAAGAGGAAATATCATTAATAAGAAGAAAAAAATAGTGTCATGTTTATTAGATGAATGAGATGACGGTGTAATTAATGCTCTATGTTTATTGTTATCATGTTATCATGATCCTCTTTAAGATCCACTTCCATTATTTGATATTTGAAAGAAATAGTTGGTTAATACAGTTCATAAATAAATGATATTAGATTATATGAAAAAAAATAGATTTGTTTAAGAAGTGACAAATATATTATCTAATGCATTTGACGAGATTTTAGTTAAGATGGAAAAGGGTTATATGTAAAAATTTATCAACTTCAAATTCACATCAAACTAAAATTTACCAATTAACAAACTACTGGTATTTTAAAATATAAGGAGAAGGGAGGAATGGTGTGAGAATCTACTTGACGAGATTTTAGTTGGAAAAAAAATTATCGACTTGAAATTCACATCAAACTAAAATTGATCAATTAACAAATTACTCGTATTTTAAAATATAAGGGGAGGGGAGGAATGGTGTAAGAATCTTTGAAGAAAAAAAAAATAAAGAGAAAAGAATACAAGCGTTTACCAAGCATGGACAGTTTCTGCACGAAAAACATAATATTTCATATTTTTCATATAATAAAAAATATGACATAGAAATTCCATGATAGGATTAAAGATTAATATTCATATATTTTAAAATATATTTTTTAAGAATTTAATAGAAGTATTTTCACATAATCTTAAAATATAATAAAAATTATCCTCTCTTTATGTCTAAAACACTATCATTTTAAATTTAAAAGCAAAACAAATAATACATAAAGAAAATGATAAAAAGTTTAAAAAATGTATATTCATAAATTAAATTTCTATGTCAACTAAATTATAACAAATCACACTTCCATCTTTCATAATCATAAATGAGACTTTCATAATCTCTACAATAACTCATGTTATACATATACTAACTCACATACAAAGGTATGCATTTCTCATATATCATTCCATTTGTCTGTTCTTATCAGTTCTTATTTCAAACCTCATATATATAATTTCCATATCTGTATACAATATTCCGATAAGTTCATATTTCAAACTTCTAACATAACCATATGAATCTCTTTTTACTCTCACGACTTGGTAATCTTTATATGATTCAAAATGTATCAGTAGAATCATAATACATCCTTATTATCAAATCCTCAAACAATTCACATCTTAACAATCTCAATACAGTATCTCCTTTTTTAAAGATATTATATCTCTATCAATCATTCTATATAATTCAAAAATATTAATACTACATCATCCATACATAAACATTCTTCAATTTAAATATTCAAGTGTGATCTTATTTATAAATTTTAGGTTTTAATATTTTTTATTTTATAACTATTTTATAAGGTATTACAAAATGGGAGAAAATTATTTTAATATCATGCATGAATAACATTATGTTAACACCCGATTTCGTCCTGATAAAATAAAAATGAAGAAATCTTTTTTATAAAATAAAAACTTACTTGATTAGTTTAGGTTTAAAAAAATAATAATAAACAAAAAATAAACTTAATCCATTAAGTTTTTTTTTAAATAATAAATAATAATAATAATAATAACAAATTAAAAAATGAAAATAAAAAAGATAAAATAAAATAATTAAATTTAAAAAAAAAACAACAAATAAAAATAAAAATAGAAAACAAAATCATAAAAACAATATAAAAAATACATAACAACAATTTTTTTTAAACGCTACCCACTCACCTATATTCTTAATTCTCTGTAACACCTCCCCACTCATCGTGCTATTTCTCTACTCGCTGTAATTCTTCCCCACTTATTGTGTAGTTTCTTTTCTTTGGTTCATAAAAATAAAATTGACTGTTCAATTGCTCTTGTCCTACTAGTTGCTAAGTATAGATTATTCGTACTACTATATTTCTACTACAACCACCTTAACATTAAATGAAAGTGAACGAAACAAGATGGCAGAATACTCTTGTTAAAACATGTATGGAAACTGTGTCCTAATCCAAAATATATTGTATTAGATTTTTGTAATCTGCCTTAACAACTGACTGGGATATGATTCTTTAAATTGCCATCAAATTGCATTAATCTTTATTTTCCAGTTACCTTTGTGTCTTATCTTATCTACCTGTATCTCAGCGTAGATTTTTTTTTTTTTTCAGTTTGGTATATTTTTTTTTACATTAATGCATAAAACTGATAAAAAATTACTTTTTTATTAAAATAACAAATCGTGTTAATTAGATAAAATTTTAAATTAAGAAAATTTTTGAACCTGCCGATTCCATTTCAGATTACTTTTGAATAATTAGAAGTTATATTATACATGCTATCAAAGTCAATATTTTATTATACCTAAATAAATATTTTTATAATTTTTTTTAGGAGTAAAATAAATATTTTAAAAGTTTCATTAATCATGGATATTCAATTAGAAGTAATCATCCAACATTGTAGGTACCATATTTTCTAAATAACTACTGAATTTAAATATGGTTTAAAAAATTATTTCTTTTTAAACATATTTTTTTTGTAATTTTTCTTAATAAAATATATTAACTTAAAAATGGATATGTGGACTTTTCTCCGGCAACCCAAAACCTATGAAACTTGGGCCTTGCAAAGCCCACATTGTAAACAGATTCATTTTTGCAAACCCACACTCGCCCCACATAGTCTATGAGTTTGGTGGGTTGACCACAAAAAATAAAATAAAAAACTAAAAGATATAATTTAAAATGTAAATTTTGTTATATTAAAAATCTAATTATGATTTGTGGGATAAAAAAATTTCCAAAATGGTAACATAATTTGTATATTAAAATCGCCTGAAAAATAATTTTCTATGTTATGTTTACTTAATGTATACTTTTATTTTAAATAAAATTATTTATCACCATTCATCATAAAGTACTTAAATTATATATATTAAACAAATTGTTTGTACATAGTTTATACATCTTATTTATTAGCATTATATATTTTATATTAACAGAGGCCCACTGGACTCAAATATACAACCCCCGGATAAAACGAATCCAGCTAAAAGAACTCAGTTTAAATAGACTCAAAATTTTAAGACCATGTACAATGGTTATGAAGATATCAAAGTTTTATTTATTCGAGTTACTTTTTTAAAACAGTGAAGAATATTTATTATGAAGTTTGGATTAAACTACGGTGGTCCAACCTAGATAACCAAAACAGTTGATTCTATATACTGCATTATTACTGGTAAGAGAATATTTCAAGAACAAAGAAAGTAACCAATGAAGGAGGGGAGGAACATTATCAAAAGGAGAAAAAGACAAAAGAAATGATGAATTATGCATGATCATGGATGACAGTGGAACTAGAATATTGCTATGCATGTATTTTTTCTTTTTCTGATAAAGATAATAACTAACTTTATAAGGGAAAATTCTGCCAGAAGTTGAACTATAATAACTTAACATCAATAGACTCAGGATGGTAATGTTTACGCATTTGCTTAAGATATCTTCATTTTTTTACTTTATTTTATTTTTATCTCTGTATTTTTATTATATCGTATTATTTACTTGTATCCAAAAAATATCATTTATTTGCGTACTGGAATATGCAAATGGACATAAATTTATCTGATAAGAATCAGATACAGTGAATAATATGGGTATAGCTAAACCCTACTAAAGCTAGGAAATGGAAACATGGGCCACACATGGCAATAAACATGACGCAGATTTCCCAATGGAATGACCCCATTTGCCTCCTCTTTATCACAAACTACAGTGTTCATTTCTTCTAAATTTCTATTTTTCATTCCTTGATTTTCTCGTGTTCACATGTTTTGGTGTTCATTGTCCATAGTTTATGGCACAGACCTATTGGATGACACCATTTTCAATCTAAACCATCAATTATTATTCTCACTCTGTAGTCCCTGGGATAATCTCGATGCTTCTCACTACTCACCAGAATAAAATAAAAAGTAGAATCTCTACTTTCTCTTTAAATTGACAGGTAGTATTATTTCCGTATTTCACTTTGTTCTTGATATGTTTTACTTTTCTTAAATGCAGTTAATTTTGTTCTTCTACTTACTTTAATTTTCTTATAATTTTTTTTATTTATTATTTACGATGCGACTAGCACAAAGTCACTTCAAAATAATTACAACTATAATATATATAAACATGTAGTGTGTTATTGTTAAATGATAACAGATGGTTTTGAAACTATAAACTTATAGGAATCAAAATGAAAATAATATTTATCGTTATTCGCACACTCTATAAACATATTTTAATCTTTCTTTTCCTTCGCCTTTTTCTTTTTACTTGTTTGCTTCCATCAGATGTTTCTCTCATGTTTTCCTTAGGAGAAAGGTAATGGCTAGACTAGAAACATAAACTGTGACTTTACATTTATATTTCTATTCATAAGACAAAATTTAAAGTTAATGACATTATGAACATGAATTCAAAGAATTTTAAGTGTGAAAGAATCAATAATGAATGTGGTAAGTAATTTCCTTATTATATATCTTTTTGACCTAACTTTCTCTTCAAATGGAACCCCGAGAAGGCTCCACACAACATCTTAAACATCTTCCCTTGGTGACAAGATCTCATTCATTCTCACTTCTGAAATTCTGAGCCACGAATTCTCCACAAATTTAAACATCACAAGTTAATTTCCCTTAACATGGCAAGGTACCACGATCAGTACTACTACTACTTGTGGGAGTATTTCTCTTTCCCTCTCCACCTTGTGTTCTTCGTGTTCATCCTTTTCTTCGTGCTAGCGTTCTCCTGGTACATAAACTACGAGTCCTTGTTCGAGGACTTGGTTGTGCAGGTGAAGATCTTGCTGGCCCTGGTTCCACTGCTGTTGCTGCTGGTTGTTCACTGCCTCTCAAGTGGAGCATCGTTCCCAATACCGTTGCCAGAAGAGAGAGAATCGCTTCACAGAGCTGGAGGGTCTCCATGGGGAGTGGCACTGTTGCTTCTCTTTGTGCTGTTCATGATGGCTTACCAATCATCCTTCCACCAACGTTGGTTTCCTTTGGCTTCTAGATGAGGTGATACTGTGTGACTGTGAGAGAACCTTTCTTAATTTCTGTTAAGAGACAGCTAAAGTAGTAAAAATTATTGTAACACATAGAACTTAGTCTGAGATGATTTTTCATCTCATATCAGAGAATAAGTGCAGTGAACAGTTACTTTTGCTTTTGAGTGGTATCCATAGTCTTGAGTTATAACTATAGTAGGCTACTTTTGCATAAGTATAGAGCAAATTTTGAGCTCTTGAGAGCAACCTCATGCAATAGTTGTAAGAAGATTTAAATGGTCTATGTTATTTTCTTATGATTTATTTTAGTATTAGATATATTATTACTATCTACCTCCAAATTTTGTAGTTTTTTTTTCTTTTTCATGCTGTGGATTAATGGTCACCAAGGAGAGTTCACATGAGTCTTGCTGAAGAGTATAATGTAGTATGTGATGGATAAGTGGGTGACCCTGTATAAAGAAGAAAAAGAAAGAATTGACTCACTTTTCTAACTGATATAATTAACATCTCATGCTTCACTTTAAATTTTGTTTCCCCTTTAAAACGTTTGCAAAAAAAGCTAGACAGCTAGTGGAAATAATCACTTGTAACGTACTAAAAATTTTAGGTAAAATATTTTCAAACAGTGAATTGCTGCAGAGCGTTGGACATGTTGGTGTCTTCTTAGTTTAGATACATATTTATAAAAGAACTTAAATTTTAAAAATATGAATGTTTGAAAACTTATTATTAGAATCTGTTTTGGACCTTTCTCTGGAGAATTTGAGCTCACACAGAGAATGTTTAGTTTGAATGTTTCACCTTAATGAGGAAAAATGGGTGTTTGTTGAGGCAACACATGATCCATGGGAGAATGTTGTAACCATTCTGGAAACGCTTCCCGTGAAAATAGGGATTTTGAATGAACAATCGATCAAACTTCAACAGTGGACATCGACTTGACCTACGTTTTGAAACATTATACATTGTTTGGACTTTGCGAATTGGATGATGAAGCTCTCTCATGTAAACTCCCAAAAATCATTTACTTCTACTCTTCAACAGTTGTAAAGGTGTTTGGTTTTGGAAATATATTTTTCAATTCTAAAGTATCATTTTATTTTATTTTGAAATAGTGTATTACAATAGTGGAAATTTTTTTATTTATATTTTTTCATTAAATGTTATATATAATTTTGAAAAAAAGATATGAACATGTAAGACCGTCGATTTCTTAATACTTGTTTTTATTCTCTACTTTTTCCTCACATTTATTTTCATTCGAAATAGTCTTCTTTGAAATAATGAACTTACCAATTTAAAATGCATCTCGTACATATGTTCTTATGTTTTAACATTTTATTAAATTATTTATGATTTTTTGCATGCTTAGTTCTCTAGTTAGCGTGCATTTAACAATTCATCCTATAAAATTTGCATTAATTTTTCCCATACAGATCATTTTCTTCTGTCTTGCCTATTTTCCAAACACTATAAAGGTTAGAACGCGTATGTTTAAGGGTCTGTTTTAATTGGAGGATGAAATTAAAATAGTGAGAAAAAAAATAAGAGTAAAAATTGACATTATTTACTTTGAGGGAAAGAGACTAAAAATAAAAAGAAATTAATAAAAAATTTGTAAGTAATTTGATTAATATAATAAAATTAAATTAAATTATATTTTATATATTTAGAAAATGACTGAAATACCCTTATATTAAAATTGAATTATGGTTATATATTAAAAAGTATTTACATATTTATGATTGATCTCATGTTAAATTTTTGTTTCATTACATATCAAGGTATGCACATCTTTAATTATTTGATACATATTAATATTTATAATTTTGTAAAATAATTTAATATGATTTTTAGAAATATAAATTAGAGTTGAAATAAATTTCAAATTAAAATAAAACTATATTATAAATTCTTGAAAAAATATATTTAAAAAACTAAAATATTTTCATAAAATATTGAACTGATACATAAGAAAAGGTTTGTAGTCACACATAACTTATTAGGTTGTAATTAATTATATCATAAATATTTAACATTGACATAATTGATTATAATTTTTTTTTTTTACTGATTTCTTAATCACGGTGAAAAAATTTTGTCGTGTAAAACACTTTTTATTTTTTATTTTTTTCATTTTTCAAACTTTGTTATTTTTCATCGTATTTTTTTTGTCTGCGCCTTTCTTTATCTTGATCAAAACCAGACATAAAGATCTGAAGTAACATTCCAAATGTTCTTTGCCTTATGTTATGTTTAGTCTTGGGTTTAAGTTGATGATACCCATACATTTTCTTCAGTGAATAGCTTAAAAAAGGTGATTTTTTTTTTTTTTTAGTTTATAGTGGTAATTTTATCTTTTTTTTTAAAAAAAAATACCTTTGTTGTTTGTTAATAGTTTTTTTTTTTCAAATTTCTTCTTTCCGGGTTTGGAAAGAAGAAAAGAAATCAGGCCCAATATGAAAATGGGTTTTTCGGCCCGAAAAATAGAATTTAATTTGAGGGCAAAAGAGCAGAGGGGAAAGTTTTGCGCAGGTGGTGGTGTGGCGAGAGACGCTGAGAGCTACTATGGGAAGCAGAGTGGGAGGAAGGGTGGTGCAGTTCGCAAACCTACCCATAAAGCTTTTGATGCCCAAAACCTTCACCAACATCCAAGAAATTGCCTTGAAGACCATTCCTTCGGCTTCAAAGATCGAGATCAAGCGCGTCCTCGAATCCCTCTACGGCTTCGAGGTCGAGAAGGTTCAGACGCTGAACATGGAGGGTAAGAAGAAGAAACGGGGCGGGTTGCTCATCGCCAAACCCGATTACAAAAAGGCCTATGTCACTCTCAAGAACCCGCTCTCCATTTCGCCCGATCTCTTCCCGATCCGAATCATCGAGGAGGATAAGAAGAGGCTCAACAAGCAAACCAAGTCCAGCGTCATCGAGGAGGAGGCCCAAGCCAGGAGTCACTGGCTCGATGACAAGAAGGAGGCCCAACAGCCCTTCAGGACCCAACAGCGTGGACGTTTGGGCCGCCGCGAGAATGCCGATCATGCTAAGTTCCCCTGGTCCAGCATGAGGTCCGGTGGTAGTTCTTCTAGATAGTTGTTGTTTTCTAGGTGTTGGTTGTAGCTGTTAACATATTTGGTCTGTTTAAGTGCAACAGAAATGGTTTAAGGTGTGAGGGTTTCATGGGGTTTTGTTCATTAGTGGTGATTATGCTAATAAATCTTTTACTTAAACTCGCTTGATTTTGTTTAAGTAGAATCACTTGTTTCTCATTTATGTATCAGTCATAGTGTAATATGTCATTCTAACTCTTACTAATTCCTAGGTTGCAGTTGCTGTGTTTTCTCCATTTTCAACTGAACATTGGTTTTCATAAAGTTGATACACAGTGATATAGTATATTTGTTTTAGGAATCTTGTTATCTCTGAAGGCTGAATGAAAGCCGGACAAGTTTGAATTGGGTTGTCAATGTTTTTTTATTGTTTGTCCATAGTTCCCAATCCACGCCAAAATACATATTAAATACATATAGTATGTTTAATGTGTAGCTTCAGAACAAGGGCTCTTGATACAAACCTTCGGTAAATATGGATTCTTTTCATCATCGAATGAGTTGCGTAATACCCTCTATCCTTCCAAGATCACGCCGTATCTGTGCTATTTGTGAAAAGTTTCATGAAGTGATTGAAAATGGAGTAGACAAGATTTAGTTGTTAAAAGCTGTAAAATCAACCGGAATAACTTCATAAACCCGTTTAAACTAAAGGAGGAATTCAATTAACTGAGTTTGGCATAGATGACATATCACGTGTATTGAAGTTTCTGGATTATGAATCTATTGGCATGTTTCAGGTGACTTCTAATTTATATTCCGCTTCCTTCCGGAAGAATGATGTATGCAAGGTGCTTCTTCATGTTCCTTGTTTAGGCAATGTCAGTGCATGCATTTACGCTTACACTTGGAATTAACATATCTATTTTTTGGCAGATGCTCTGCAAATGCTCTCTGGTGAATGTTATATTAACTCAAGGGTCATAAATTTGTTTAATTTGATAGGGAAGTATAGCTGGGATACAAAAGTAGTTCTAGTACTTGCTGCTTTTGCTCAATAAAGCCCTCTAAAATGCAGGTCATGCTAGGGATTTATTGGTGCACTAAGGGCATTGAAGGAACGAACTGAACCGTTGGGGTTGATTGCTGAGGTGAAGAATCGCTAACCAAGTAGGGGTATCTTTAGGGAAAACTTTGATCCAGTAAGTTTTCCATGCTTTCCTTTATCAATTTTTACAGATAAAATTGTTTTCTCTCTACAACTGTAAAGTTTATAAAGTTGTTGCGGATGTAATGTGGTAAACGTTTTAGCTGGCCTTAACTTGCCGACACCCCATTGCTTTTTGTTGGATAGAGTTAGTCCAAACTAGGAGGGGAATAGTGGAGGATGGAGTTTGGTGTCCACTACTCTTATGAGGTTTTGAACATAGAACTTTCTTCAATCATGTGTTGTGTCACTGGTAACCATTGTCGAGGTATTATATGACAAGTGTATTCTTTATATTGTTAAACACATTTGCAAAACGTATTTTTTCTTTAGGTACCAAAATAAATTTAAATAATTTATATTTAGTTTTAGTGTTTACTTTGAGGTGTGCTACTAGATGATGCATACTGAGATAGAATTGTAATTCTTTTCCTAAGTTGACATGAGGTTTTTCTTGGTATCCTTTTCCACAAACTTCTTTCATATGTCCCTATATAATGTCCAAGTTTCTTACATTTATAGCCGATGATCTGTCTTATGTCCCTTTTAACCTTTAGATTTTTGTTTTGTTACATCGTCCTTTGAATCCTTCTCTTATTTTCCAAATCTTTGTCTAGCTTGAAGAAGTCTATCAAATTGTTGGATAAATCGTCTATGTTGAATTTGTTTTAACTAATGTCTGTTTCACATGTTGTTAAGCATTTAAGGCAAAAGGCTTTCCTTTCTGCATAATAATAATCTTGTTGAAGTTCGATCTTGTAAACATTTAAAATTCATACTAGTTCCTTTAGAGTAAAACTCTCTAAATTAACTTACAACCTCAATTATCTTGATAAGCTTTTGGGGATCTTATAAACAAATTTATATAATTTTCTAAGAGATTGCAGCTCCATTGATATGGTTTGGAATATGTTAAACATGGTTTGTATATTTTCATTAAATTCCATATTAATCATTTTGTATTGTCTAGTCAAAAAGCACAATTTATTCCTTTTGATATCCGTAGAGCCTCTTTGTTATTACATGTGTGTCCTTAATCTCCTTGTCTTCTTTAAACATACGTACCATAGTATGTTATTTATTCAGAGCACACACCAAGACATTTCTAGCCTTTGAATTTAACAAATATCTTAGCTCTTGGTCTTTCTGTCCATTTCACTGTTGGAAGCAATTCCTTTTCACCATCAACAAGAATTATATTTCTTGTAAAACAAAATAATTTTACACTTACAATGTTGTTATGATTTTTAAGGTAATTATAATACAATCCAATAAATTTATCAAACATAACAATTTGTCACTACAATGACAAAAAATATTTTAGATTGTTAGTGTACAGTCTATTCTCACATGAATTTACTAACATATGTTCACTTATTTTATAAAATAACTATTTTAACAAAGTATACCTTATGTATATTATAAAATAATTGAAATTATAGCTTAGCAAAATATTTATTTAAAAATATGATATTATATGAAAATATTTCAATATATATTTTTTTATTAATTATGCACTTATCCATCCATTTATGGTTATACACATCCATAAGATATCAGTGTATATGTTTTTGTTTTCCCAAATTACTCTCATAATATAATTACACTACAAGTAAACATCATATTAACTTGTATATAATATTGTGAATCAAAATGTAATAATATTTAGACAAACTAAGATGAATCTAAAAAGTTAATTTTTAAACCCTAGAACATATACGTTGGTTAAGTAGACGGTAACTATAAGAGTAAAGTTGTTTTAGTTTTATAATAAATAAAAATGTTTGTGGTAGTGTTGGATTAATTTCGCTTAACCGTCTTTAATAAAGTTTACTTAATATTGATTACTAATAATGTCAACTTAGTTAATTTTAATTCAATGCAAATTATTTTGTTTTAATAAGAAACATATTTGTGTTAGTGTCAAATTAGTGTTGACTTAATAAATGTTAATTAAAATAAATACGATGACTTAATAAATGTTAATTAGAATAAATAAGATTTGTTAACTGAAATAAATAAGGTTAATCTCAATTTAGTTGATATTAATTTTATTTCTTTTTAATATTTATATTTTATTTAAGTTGCGGCCAAGATTACTTAATGTACGCCGCAACTGCCGGAGGATTTATGGATAGATCCTTAGGTGAAAAATTGTTCCTAAAACTCCTTGGAAAATTAGGACAAAAAATTAGAGAAAGCTGGAATAATGATCTAATCGAACCAGCTATGAATAATTTAACAGTAAGAATCCAACACATTATGAAAATAATGGAGGACACCTGTACAAATAT
>Ga0099824_1009109_pt1 | contig 12361 bp, 11 predicted proteins | sample SiratrowhiteBW_FD_76837 | JGI IMG/M metagenome (GOLD analysis project Ga0099824, IMG submission 76837) | Root nodule microbial communities of legume samples collected from California, USA - Siratro white BW | ecosystem: Host-associated > Plants > Roots > Nodule | place: USA: California... | reverse complement strand
CTTCAATGCTATTTGTAGGAAAGTAATTGATCCTACGAGGTTGGATGAGTTAGAAAATGAAGCCATCATTCTCTTGTGTCAACTAGAGATGTACTTTCCTCCTTCATTTTTCGATATCATGGTGCATTTAATTGTTCATCTCGTAAGAGAAATTAGAATATGTGGTTTTGTGTTTTTACGATGGATGTACCCAATTGAACGATGCATGAAGATTTTCGAAAGGTATGTGAAGAATCCATATCGACCAAAAACATCTATTGTTTAGAGATATATTGCAGAGGAAGCAATTGAGTTTTGTACCATGTATATGTCAGAAGTAGATGTTATAGGCATATCGAGGTCGAGGTATGAAGGAAGGAAAGAAGGCAAAGGCACACGAGGTGTGAGGATAGTTCAAAAAGATCAACAGCAGGTACTCCAAGCACACTTGTATATTTTGAATAATATTGATGATGTTCTTCCTTACATAGATGAACACAAAATGTTCTTGAAGACAATAAACCCACGAGCAAATGAGAAGTGGTTATTGAATGAACATAACAAGATGTTTTTGAAATGGTTTAAACACAAAATTCTTCAAAATGGTTGTCATGTTGACGATTTGAAATGGTTAGCACGAGGACCTAACTTTGATGTGATAACATGGTCTGGGTATGATATTAACAACTTCTCTTTTTACACAATTACTGAGGATTAGAAAAGTATAATGTAGAATAGTGGTGTCACCCTTTAGGCAGAGTCAATGCACTTTGCTAGTTCAAAAGACAACAATCCTATTATGGCTACAATAAGTTACTACGGAGTAATTGAAGAAATCTGGAAAGTTGACTACGTCAACTTTAGAGTTCCAATATTTAAGTGTAAATGGGTTTATAGTAACACAGGAGTGCATGTTGATGATTTTGGTTTTACCTTGGTTGATCTTGGTAAGATAGGTTATAAGAAAGATCCTTTCATCATGGCTTACCAAGCAAAACAAGTTTTTTTATGTCAAAGATCCTTCTAATGAAAGGTGGTCAGTTGTTATACAAGGGAGAACTGAATACGATTTTGACAACCATGACGACTCAATAGTCCAACATGCTCACAACTCATTATCAAGACACGTATCTCCTATCAACGAGGAAAATGATGATGATGAAGTACATGCTACACGAACCGATCACAATGAAGGAATATGGGAAAACATTGTAACACTGCCAGAATAAAATAAAGTGATGTTTAATTATTTGTTGTTTTTATTTTAAGCATTTAATGTTAAGTTTAATTAATTTTGTAAGTTTTAATCTTATGTTTATGTTCTTTTTAGGTCATGGCTGATTCACAGGTTAAGAGCAGAGAACCTACACAGTTGAGAGATATTACTGCTACTAGACTTCGTGTTTCAAGGTTGTAATAGACCTGGAACCTCAGACTGTTAGGGCTTCAGGCCCTAATCGTGTCATGTTTAACAACTATTTGGGTGTTTTGGCACGTACAAAGGTGTCTATTTTGCTTCCGTCTTAGGATCATGTCACTGAAGCTGAGAAAAATATGATATGACAGGATCTTACTATAAGTCATTCATTTAAAGCTTATTATTATAAGTCATTAATGATGATAATTATGTATTATATTTTTCATGACTTGTTTATTTTATTTTGCAGACAAATTTTGAGTTTGAAACATCTCCATACATAAGAAAGAAAATTATGTCATCTATTGCTATCAAATGGAGAAATTTCAAGACAAACTTGACCAAGTGGTCCGTCTTTGGTCACCTCAAGAGAAAGTCCCCATGTGAGAAATATACTATTGATGAAGAGACTTGGACACAATTTGTCCACTCTAGAGAGGATCCTTCTTGGCAGGTTTGTTTTATCCATCATAATTTCATTAAATAATATGACTTGGCAACAAAACTTTTAATTTATTGTGTAGGAGAAGAGGAAGAAAGCACAAGACATCCAGCGGAGGAATGTCAACCCCCCACCGATTGTCTTAGGTGGGCTATGATTTATTAGAAAAGAAAATAATGGATGAAAAATTGCAAAGATTAAGAGAAGCCTCAGGTTCAGATGAAGACATTTCTCCTCCATCCCCTCCTAGTCGACATGAGAAATGGAAGTTGGCTAGGACTAAACCTGGAGCGCAGATGACATTAGCTGAGGCTTATGAGATTGCCCAGCGCATTGTAAGTTAATAACAATTTACTCATGAATTCTAATGTCTTACTATTATACAATGTTGATATATTGTATTCTTTTTTTCACAGGATTCTCAGGTGGAGCAAAACTCCCAGGGCAGTTTTGTGATTCAAGGAAGACAAGATATATTGACTACTGTTCTGGGTACTGAGGAACACCCCGGTCGTGTACGGACTGCTGGCTATGGTGTGGGTGTGAGACAATATTTTGGTTCTGCTCCACGGTCTAGCTCATCTCAGAATGCAAATATAGCCATAGAGATATCTTGACTTAAAGATGAATTGAGGTCTCAACTTAAAGATGAATTGACCTCTCAAATTGAACAAAAAGTGCGAGATAAAATAAAAGATGAGTTGAGACGTGAAATTAGAAGAGAATTTGAGGAGTTATTACAGCAACACACTCCTTTGCAGGAAGGTGTAGAGTACCTACACGTGGGAGAGCTAGCACAAAGGGGACTTGTGCTGCATCAGACGAGGAGGAAGAGGAGGACACTAACACTGATACCTCATACCAGTGTAAATTATTTGTTGGAGATCCTCCTCGATTGGTGGCGATTGGGAGAGCGTTTCCCACATCTTCGACGCTCCATACAGTGCCACTTGGAGATGATTTTGCTAGAGTGGTCGTCAAAGAAGTTAGATAGGCAGATGCCGAGGTGCCTGTGCCTACATCAGAGATTAGACTTGTGGGAGAGGCACTTGGTACATTTATTGCATGGCCTACACATCTCCTACAGACCATTTCTAAAAGAACTCAGGTATTGTGATTTGTCTTAATCTTATTTAAATTCACAGTTAATGTTAATTAATACATTTTGTTTGTGTTACAGGACCAAGGAAGTAAAGGGAAATCACCAACTCATGATTTAAGTCCTAGGTCTCCACCAACTGAGTCATAAGTGAATCCACTTCAAGAGTTGACTTGTATACTCCACGAGTATTTTAATAATCTAGCTCAAATTCCTTGGAAAACATTTATCTTTGGGATTGAAGGTGCCCCACTATATATATCAATGCAAGACATCTGGGAACTAGTTGGTGGTTCCCAAATGTTAAACATTAATATAATTCAGTTTTGGGTGATGTAAGTATACCTTTCTACATGTTTGCTAATTATTTATTTCATCAACTTATCCTATTACTAACATTGATTTTCACAATGCAGGTATATATATGATTTAGTTTATAACACAGGAAATCCTGATATTTATAGATTTCTTGAACCACAAAGTTTACAAAGGTCTAGAAATAAAATGATTGACACTCATACCTATATACAAAACTGGATTTCAGAATCGAGGAAGAGAATTTACTTTGCCCCAGTTATCCATCAGTAAGTTTCAAATCTTTATATTTTGATCTTAAGTAATGTTGAATATATTACATTATTAATACATTTTCTTATTTTAGGTATCATTAGCTTTAAGTATTATATATCACTATTTTATGTACAAATAAGCAATTTACTAAAAAAACTTGGATTTTAGTGCAATGAATGTGTGTAAGGTTCTTTGCGGGAGATTTTCATCCACAACCCAAAACCTCCAATGGATACAGACTAAGGTATTTAACTCTAAATTTAATCAAATTTATTAAAATTAGCATTATTCAAATTTTTGACGATTGAAACTTTAATGAAAGTGCAATAAGCAACGAGGAAGTTGGGAATGTGGATATTACATTATGAACTGGATGAGAACCATAACAAGAGCTAGGATCATGGATTCTTGGGAGCATGTAAGTTTTTCTCTTATAAGTTTGTAAATATGTCAAAATGTTTGTTAATTTTAAAGTTCTAAGATTAAACTTTGTATTTATTTCAGGCTTTTCAAAATACAAAGCCATTGGACAAGAATGATATAGAAGAAATTCAAAAAGAATGGGCAAAGTACTTTCTCAAAGTTAGGAGTCAATCTTAGTGTAGATTAGAAGTAGTTCTTATAGTATTACAAGTAGATTGTAGGGTAAATTAGTGTATATACTAAGAACTACAATTGCATATCATTTTGTGTATTGAAATGAATCTGGCTGGTTTCTGAAATTGATGCAGGGAGGTTAGTAGTTTCTTTACTCTGTATATTTTAAAAAAAACAAACACAACGTCAGTTATGGTTAAAACCGTCATTGTGATCGAATCACCACGTCGGTTATGGTCAAAACCGACATGGTGGTGCATCTTAAAATTCAAACAGAAGAAGCACCACGTCGGTTTTGGCACCAAACCGACGTGGTGCTTCTTCTATTTTCAATTTCCAGTAAAATCACAACGTCGGTTATCTGGTCTTAACCGACGTAGTGGTGAACTACGTGGTTATTTAACCGACGTTTGATTCAACGTCTCCTGGGTCAATGTCGATTCGAAAATCGACGACAAAGGCCTCTCAAAACTGACGATGAAGGCTATTTTTTTTATTAGTGTGAATCCATTTTTGAGAAATCAAGAAAATACAAATAAATAAAGAAAGAACATATCAATATATTAAAAGATAAAAATAGAACATACTTATATATACACAAAAGATAAATTCTATTCTGGTTACATAAAATAGATTAAGCCCTACTCACAGTAGATAAGATAAAATTATTTGTATTCGTTATTCCATTTCAATGATATAAACATTACTTCTTTCAATAATCATTATTGTGACAATCCACAAACTTTGAATGTGAGTCAAGTGCCCTCACAAAATTAATGTTACATTTATTTACTCTTTTAACAAGTAAATAAATGTATAAAAGATAAATCTTTTTTAGCCTCAGTTAATATTAAATTATTAACTAAAATAAAATAATTTTAAATGGTTAATTTAAAGTTATAGTGACAAAATCTATTTTAATCATTAATAATAATAATAATAATAATAATTATTATTATTATTATTATTATTATTTCAAATAATTCGTTAAAAGAAATTGAACCGAAGTATGAACTATGATGAGTAGACATAGAACATATAATTACTACACATCATATTATAATTATTAATAATAATTTTATTATTATTAATATTATTATGAGTATTTTTAATAATAATAAGATTATTACTAATGTCATTTTTGTTATAATTAATAATAATAGTAATGTTAATAATAGTATAGGTAACAATATTAATAATAATAATAATAATAATAATAAAATAATTATACTTATAATTACAATAACAATAATATTAATGATGGAATGAATAAAAATGGTTTGATAGTGATTTCTTGCCTTCTCTTATTTTTCAGTTCCATTCCTACCTGCATTTTTTAAAAAATTTATGATTTTATTGTAGGTAATTTTTTCTATATATTTAATTTTTTTTGTTGTAGATAGTTATTTGAATTTTAAAAAACTAGTTTCTTGATACATAAAATTGTTAACACAGCAAGGTAGTCAAAAGGGTAAAATTGAAAAAAAAAATGTGTAAACCAAAGTGTATCCTCTTTATTATTTTTATTACAATTGTTTTTACTGTTATAATTTTATCATATTAATTATTATTACAATTAATTATCTAATAAGTAATTATAATATTAATAATTATAATAATTATCATAATAGTTATAATAATAGTTATAATAATAATAATTATTATTATTATTATAGTAATAATTAAAATAATAATAATTTTATAATTATAATTTGATCAATAATAATATTAAAATATTTATAATTATAATTATAGTAATAATTGTTTTTCGGTTACATTTCAGCTTTTAACAACGTTAATTTTATTTTACTTCATAAAGTCACTGATTTAGCAATTAAATTTTAGTTACTACCATTTTTTTATTGTTATTTGACTGGTTATACAAGTTAATACTACTAATAAATTATTTCGACATTGACATAAATGAAATAGAGAGTTATCGTAAATGTTGTCTTGAAAAAAATAAGAGAGTGCTTCTTTTTTTTTTTTTAGTCTTATCTTGAAAAGTTTTCTTAAATAGTGGTTTGCATTGCACTTATCCTTGGAATTCTCCTTTCAATATGGCATGTTCTTTCCTCCTTCCTCCCTTCAATCCATTTTAAGTTTTCATTTCTATTTGTTTCTTGCTTTTTTACTTGTTTCTTAAATGTGTTGAATACATTCTTTCTTAATCCTCATCCATAATTGGGTCTAATCTTCACCTTCTTGCATATTTTTTTCTCATCTCCAATTGTGTTGAACAAGGTCCTAATCAGATCTCCACAACCATATGAAATGGTATCAAGAGCCAAAAGATCAACCAAACGCATGGAGATTTTCACCACCATCAATAAAGGTGTTCTTGAAAAGAGGGTTTGAAACCCATTTCGGTGCAAGGCGATTTTCCATTTTTCCTTAATTCTTCTTGTTGGTTGAATCATCTTTGGGTTGAATACAACATGTTTTGTATTTTTGTTCATTAGTTCATCTATTAAGCAAGTCATTATATCTATTTCTTGTGACATTTATCTAAAATTTTTTTTCTCTCTAGGCATGGGTATGATGTTGATACTTGATTGATTTTGTGTTCTTATGTTTTTGTTATTTCTGAGTTTTTATTTTTTTTTCTTAAAGTTTTCTAAAACTTAAAAAGTGTTTAATCTTGGTTTGAGAGTTTACTTAAGAGAAAACATGTTTTAGAATATTAAAAACCCATGAACATTAAGAAGCAAATGTTGTGATCTTTGTATTTGAGGTTGTCTTTTTGAAGTTTGGTTTTCAAGAACTAAAATCAAAACCAATTTTGATAGGGATACTATCTTGGTTGACTGAGGCATATATGACATCAAAAACAAAAGAAAATTGCACAAAAATGAGATCACCAAGTGTTTGACAAAAGGTTGTTATTATTAGTTAGCCCTAGTCCCTTGAATCAATTTTCATATTCACTTCGTAGGGGATTGTTGAATTTTTTAACAGATATTTTTAATTTCTTTTCTTGAATGTGTGCTTCTTAGGTGCCTTTCATATCAAATATTTTACATGAATCCAATGGGTGAAGATTTTACACTAAATTTCACCCTTCTCTGAGTCTTTTTCAAGCTTTTCTGTACCTTTTTGCATATAAACTTGTCCTACAAGTGGTATATTATTTTCTCTATCTTTTTCTTTTTGAGCATTTTTTATATTGTCTTTCTCATTTTTGCGATTTTGTTCAAAATTTTTCAAGAATTTTAAGGTTTAGTGCATTTTAAGTTATTACATCATTCACTTGAGAGTTAGTAATTCTTGATTAGAAATTGAAGAAATTTTTGAGACATTTTCTTCAGTGTTTGACTATGGCCAAGACATTCTTGAGTGATTTAGTGTCTTGTGAGTGATTGATAAAACTTTTGGAGTGTAAACACTTCGACAAAAATTACAATAAATTTTTTATTGCTAATCATTCAATTCTTGTCTAGTTCTAGTTGTTTTCTTGTAATTTTTGTGTTGGATTTCCTGCAAATTTTAATGTCTTTAAGTTCCAAAGAAGAAGCAAGCATAAGCATGGATAGACAACAAGTGACCATCAAGGAAATGATGCAAAAATTCAAAATTTAAAGCAAATGACGGGACAAAAGAGAAAAAGAAGAGAAAGGAAATCTTCAAGATGATCCACAAATTTTGACTCGAGTGACATGGAAGCTTTCTACCTAAAACGTGAAAGAATAGAAATGGGACACCATAGGAGCCATCATGAAGATAAATTTTTCAAACAAAATGTAAGATTTTCTAAATTTAGTGGGGGATCCAACCCTAATGTATATGAAGAATGGGAAAGAAAGGTGGACCAACTTGTATTTTCTTGTGACTTTAAAGATAGGTAGATTTTGAAACTTGTAGTCTTAAAGTTTGAAGATTATACTTTATATTGGTGGAATAAATATCAAAAGGACATTCTTGAAGGTAAAAAAAAACCTTTTATTACAACTTGGTTTGATTTGAAAAATGCTTTGAGGTAAAGATATAGGCATTCCACCTAAAAAAGGACTTTATCCTCCAACTTCAAAGACTTAGGTAAGGTTCAAAATGTGTAGAAGAATTCTATAAAGATATGGAGATGCTTTAATTAAGAATGAATTAGAAGAAAGTGTGAAATCCAAGATGACAAGGTTTTTAAATGGACTTAACCAAGATATTCAAGATATGGTGAAACTCGAAAAGCATGATTCATTGGAGTAGATTTTCCACCAAGCCATGAAAGTGGAGAAGTAACTCGAGAGGCGCCAAACCTATCAAAAATACGCCCCTTGAAATTCTTCTAATGATAAGAAAAAAAGAAGACAAATAATTTCAAGGTAAATACCCAAATCACTAACAATCAATCATCATCCATGAATTAAAATGCAAATGTATTACTAGTTAATGAGAGACCACTAGAAAATATCATGTTAGTTGGCTCAAGTTATAAGAGACCAACTTTTTGATAATATGTATCAGGTTCAATATTGGTAAAAGACCAGTAAAACCTATATTTGAAGTGATAAAATCTATAAAATTATAGACTATTAAGTTTAAAAGATTATGTTACAACACATTGCATAAAATGGATAATTATTCTTATGATGCCACATCTTCGACTTCAGAAATGTCAACTGATTGAGTCTTACTTTTGGATTTCAGGACGATGGAGGGATAAGATGAAGCTCTTGAAATTGAGAGTAGACGTTTTGCTTCATCAACAATCATAGAATCACAAATTATGGTAATATTTTGTACCATGTTGGAATTTGTAATTAGGTGCTTGACAAATTTTACTTCTTGCTCCTTACCCGTAAATCCTTGTATAGTAGCATATTTCAACTTGTACTTAATGTAATTATAATATACTCCTTGTCTTTCCCAAAATATTGAGTTGGAAAATGGTAAGGTGCAATCATGAGAACCGTAATTGGATTTTGAAACTGCATCCACCTACATATCAAAATAATGTAAGTACATTAAGTTGGTAGAAGCCCGATATATGTTGTTAAGGCTCATTTGAAAATAAAATGTAAAACTCTACCCCTTTTCACAATGGTTTTTACCCCACCTATTACATATCTTTAACCCAATCCATCCCACTTTCATTGAAGATGTAATATCTCATAAAAACTAGATTTAATAAGTAACACAAAATGAATGTTACTTTTAATAAATAGAACAATTGGTTAACATTTTAATAGACGGTTCAATTTAGAGTCTTCATAACACTAAATAATACATTATGTCTCATTCGCTCAAGTTTATATATCATATAGGTTAAGTAGGTGGATATCCATGATGATTAGCCTGGAGTTACTTGTAGAAGAAAAAATTCTTAAATTTAATACTTCTAAATGTTTAGGAGTTTGGAATAACTTATTTATGTTCTATTTTTTTATTGATCTCTTGTGTATCTATATTCAAAGTTTTCATGTCCTAAAAATCTAGTTATAGATTAAGGTAATCACTTAATGTGCTATAACACATATTTATAGTATATTTTGAATAAAGTTTTATGTTAACTAGTATTCTATCATCTCTTACAGAGTTCTTAGACATGGAATTTAGATTATATCCATCACAGGTAAACAACATTCATTTAATAGAATAGGTCATCAAACAATTAGAGTCCACATTAATATATTCACATTTCAAATCTAGCATCAATTTTTTCTGTATGGTATGTATTTCTAATATTATTTTATTCATCATTTAATTTAAAAACTAACAACATAATATAAATTTTAGTTCGGTAAAGTTACGAGTAATATACTGGTATAGTAATTTGAAGATTCTTGAGTTGGGCACATGATTTTAGTATGAATGAAAGTGATAAGGCTTCTCTCATATTGTTCAAATCCAAATCAATTGACAAAAGTGACACATTGTGAAAAATGTTCATTGTTTGAGATTCCTACAAAAGAGAAATAAATTTTAAATTAGCACCATTACACAATACATCTAAATACAAACATTAATTTATAATGAAAACACAATATCATATAGGCTTAAGCATATAACTTACTAAAAGATCACTACAATTTTCAAAAATATCTTGAGCTTTTAGAACACTCTGTTTGCGCAGAATAGCCTACACTGTTTGAAATGCTGCATTACAAGTATAATAAAAAGAGTTTATCTTTGGGGTGAAAATTCTCAAACCTTTTGGTGGGCAAATTAGATAATTGAGCATCGCAACTTGAAGGTTTTCAACGAAAACATCTAGTTCACTAATCATCAAAAATTGGAGCTCCAAATATTTCAAACTCATGTTCATAATTTTGAGTTTCTTGAACCCAGATGAATCAATGAGACTAAACTTCTCCAAACACAAGCAATTATCCAAAATTCCATTAATGGTTTCATCCTCCATTATCATTTTCTTTAGCTTTAATATTCTCAACTTCTCACAACTTTCGAATGCCAATGGTGCTTCACTATCCAATCTGTAGTTGGTCAATTTAAGAGAATATAGATTTGAAAAGATCTTAGGTTTGAAATCAACCTCTTCAATCAATCGCTCACACTCTAGGTCTAAGCAACTTAAACCTTTTTTTGTTATAAAAAACTCAATCCATTTTTCCACATCATCAACAAATATGTTTTCACGGAAGTACCTAAAACGACAACTAATCAAATCACCAAGATTAAGATGCAATACCTGGCGCACAATTTGATCATATACCTCAGCATGTTTGATAGGATCAAAACTTACCCTTTTAGGAAATGGATTATTAAGTTGAGATAAGGGATTAAACATGTGTCTCACATCAAAATCAAGGCAAGGGGTGTGCTTCCACAAGGGTTTCCATCGTTTGGAAAGAACACTACTTCTCAATGTTTTGTCAATCGAAAGTGAAGAGATGATTTGGGACAACACTGCATTTGGAAGTTGGTTAACTAAGTCTAATCCTTCGTTGTTTCTTCTTCTCACATTGGCAATTTCTGGTGTTGTCATGGGATTTTGTTTTCTCTTATGCAAAAGATATCTCAAGAAATGTGAATTGATGAAAAGGATGTGTGAGCTTAACCTATCTTGTAATAATTTATAGTGGAGAGAGAATATTACGTTATTATAATAAATAGTTTTATATTAACATTTTTATCTTTATTTGTTGGCAATTGCTTTTCTCCATTTGCATTTTTTGCCCTTCATTAACACTTATTTTGTAATATTTTGTTAAAATAATAGTTACAGAAAATTATATGAATGAATTAAAGGATATTTGAAAATATTTTTTAATTGATTGGTGTGATAATGTCAAAATAAGATTATAAAAAAAGTATTAGACAAATTGAGAAATGAAATTGATGACTCTCATTCCTTCATACTTAAAAGCATTGTTATTTGTTAATGATCATTTTGAAAAGTAAATTAGATATTATTAGATGAACAACATTAACCTATATGCACAGGTTCTCAATTAAAACTTTTCATTTTTAATCCTTTACAAAAATAGTTTTATTTTGGTATATGTTGTTTATTTAAGCTACAAGTTGTTTGTTAAGTGATTATATCAACAAAGTCCAAGAATGACATGTAATTTTTTTAAAAAATTTGTCTAAAATGAGAAAAATAATTATTGTAATGAAAATAATATATTTTCCATTCTCTTCTCTTATTCTTTATTTCTTTTAATTTTCTTATTCAAATATAAAATAAAAAAATAAGATCAACTTGATATAGAATTTTTCTCGTATTCTTCATTACAAAAAAATATATACAAATTTGAAGAAAAACAACAATATTTATATGATATTGATTAATTTTTAAATAATACATATCAATAAACAATGAAATCCAAAGTAGAAATAAAAATTGTATGGGAAAGCAAAATAAAATTATTTATTGAAGATCATAAGAAAAATATAAAAGTTTATTGGGAATTTAAAAAATGTAAGTGTTACCCGTATAACGTGTTACATATTGACAAATGTCAATAAATAATAAACATAAAAACAGTGTTAAAATTTGAACGAGTAGAGAACAGAAGAAAAAAAAAATTATTATTACTATATGCGAAAATCTGCAAATTTATTAGAGGTTAAAAAAAATTAATTTTTTAGTGTTTGTTATAACTTTTTACAGTGTATTTTTAATATTTAAAAGACTATATCATACATACACAGTATCAATGTAATATTTTTTAAATAATTTTTAAAAAGTTAGTATAGAAGGAAAAGAAGAGAAATAATATATATATATATATATATATATATATATATATATATATATATATATATATATATATATATATATATATATATTTATTTT
>Ga0099824_1009108_pt1 | contig 12368 bp, 15 predicted proteins | sample SiratrowhiteBW_FD_76837 | JGI IMG/M metagenome (GOLD analysis project Ga0099824, IMG submission 76837) | Root nodule microbial communities of legume samples collected from California, USA - Siratro white BW | ecosystem: Host-associated > Plants > Roots > Nodule | place: USA: California... | reverse complement strand
TAATAAAAATAAAAAAAGAGTATAAATAATATATAAATAAAAAAATAAAAAAAATATATATATATATATATATATATATATATATATATATATATATATATATATATATATAAAACTAAACTAAACTAAAAAAGTAGTCTTTAAAAATAATCTAATCGAAGAAGTAATTTAAACAAACCTAATAGGAATATGTTTTTAGTTTAGTTGGCCACATCCTATACTTTTGAATTGAGCTATTAGTTAGTTTACTGCATTGTATTTTCTTTTTTAAATGTAACCATTTTCTTCTTTGTAAATTGAACTAATTTAATTATTTGAATTGCACTTTTGCTAAATAATACTATAGGAGACTAAATGAGATTATCGTTTTATTGCTTTCAACTTAAATTAATAAATATATTTATTTGCTAATGATGTATTTAACCACCAACTTTTTATAGAGAAATTGTATTCGATAAACTAATATAAATATCAAAGTTTCAATATTAAAGACAAACAATTAATAGAAGGTGTTGTCATAATTTTGCAATACAATGTAGTTATTAATCTATTACATTTGATGGAGATTGCGTATTTTTTTCAACACTTCTAACAAGTAGTGCACTTAATTATTTCTTTTATAGTTTAATTTTTGAAAATTTAACTTAAAAATGTCTAGTTTTAAAGTAGTCTATGAACATTATATATATATATATATATATATTCCATTTTAAGGGTGTTTTGTTCAAATTATAATGTTGAAATACAAGATTTGACGCTATAATTTATGTATTTTAATGGTTAATAACATATTCATAACAACACATGTTTAAGTTAAAATGAAATTAAGATTGGTAAATTTATATTATTATAATAGCTTTATGTAACTAAGCACAAAGTGTAATTTATATAAAAATTTATTTCACATCGTTCATATTAGAACCTTGAAAAGGATGCAAAATATTATTGTGAATTGTCAATCAACTATATCAAACTTTTATTGTATATATTGAAATTATTTCAAAGTTAAGAAAAATCAAAGAAAATGAAATTATTTTATAAATAATGCAAGTAATTGGTAAAGTCTTCTTCTCTCTTCTTCGAGTGGAAGACTTCAAGAAGATTGAAAAATTCTTAAACTATCAAGTTTCTAATAAAAAATTTAGTGTGTTCCTCTTTCAAAAAATGAAAAGTTCTTTGAAGAAGAATGTTGAATATTAGACAGTCGAAAGTTCCTTTAGAGGATCAAATCATTTGATAAAGTTTTGATGATAACAAAACTCAAGTATACATTTATATTTTAGAGGATCAAATCATTTGATAAAGTTTTGATGATAACAAAACTCAAGTATACATTTATATTTGATGACTTATATACATTGCGCAGTTAACATTATTATTCTTAAAGCAGCAGACACATGATCCATGATCCATGAAGAGATAAGTTTTCTATTACTTAATTTTATGTTATTGATTTGATTTAAATTTATTTTATAGCATGATGTGCTTTAACGTTCAAATTTGTTCATAATGGAAATTATTCAAATTATGATGGAGCATTTAAATGTGATTAATCGATTTTATATCACGTGCTTTAACATTCAAATTTGTTCATAATGAAAATTATTCAAATTATTAAAATTATTATGGAGTATTTAGATGTGATTGATTGATTTTATGATCATGATATGCTTTAATGTTCAAATTTGTTCATAATTGAATTATTCAAACTATTGATGAGTATCTCAAATATAATTTCTCTATGTTATTTTAAATTATTTTTGATACAGAATTAATCAAGTTTAATGCAATTTAAAATATTAGAGAAATATTTCCCATTTGAGCTCCATGCATCAGAAACTCAAGATTGCTTTGTTCAAGCTTCTCACCAGCTAGTTTTTAAAAAAATACATATACAGAAGCAATTTCAAGTTGAAGAAGTAGAGGCAAAAAAAAAAAAAAGTGAAATACATCATATAATACATTGAAGAAAATATACTGAGTATTTATTGTCAATCTGCTATAGAGAGCATATAGAGTTTTGGGTTGTGTGAAACCATTGTGTAGTTCTTCACCTTTGTGAAGTAAACCCTTGTGAGCTTTCATTGTTTTCTCTTTTGAGAGTGTTTCTTTTTAATCTTGAGTGGTCTTGATCTCAGGGGTAGATTGGGACTGGTATAACCTAGAGAGTTTTGTATACTCGTGATAACTTGGAGAGGTTTGTGTACTCGTTATAACGTGAAGATGTTTGTGTACTCGTTATAACCTGAAGAGGTTTGTATACTCGTTGTAACCTGGAGATGTTTGTGTACTTGTTGTAACTGTTTGCTGAATAGTGGAACCTCTTGAACAATTTGTTCAAGGGAACTTGACGTAGCCCAAGAGATTAGGGTGAACCAGTATAAAATTGCTTTATTTGTGCTTATCTATTATTGCCTTAGACAATCTTGCTTGGTAGTTTTTGTTTGTAGCCAATTGAGTTCAGACTCCATTCAACCTCCTTTCTGGAGTAAGCTATTCCTACAAAGAATTTAAGAGAAAATTACTCTTATTATTAGCCTTAAAAAAAATAGAAACTTCATAAACAATTCAATTCTTGTTCCATCAAGGTGAGTCTAGTTGGACATGAGACAATGAGTTTTGTATATAAATATTAAAAAATAAGAAAATCATAAAAAATAAAAATTGAATTGTATTTCTAGTAGAGTTTATCAAATTTGACAAGAGTTGCTTAATTAATGAAATTAAGACGACGTGTGAAACAATGAGGCTCAAAACTTTTGTTTAATGCAATAAATCAGATGCACTTGAATTTATGAAACGTATTTTCTTAAAAAAAATTCAAGTGCACTTGAATTTATGAAACGTATTTTCTTAAAAAAAATTCAAGTGCACTTGACTCACTTAAATAAGTTATTTGTCTATACTATTTTCTAATTTATGAAACGTATTTTATTAAAAAAAAATACTTTATCTATTAAAATAAAGGTGGTTTGTTAATAAAAACTCTCTCAATGAAAGTTTAAGGAAAAATATTCATTTAAATATCTTTTTCTTTCAATAACTATTAAATCCAATAAGGCTAATTTTTTTTTTCTTAAATAAGACTTAATTACTAGCCAGGGGAGTGAATTTGTTATTTGAAACATACCATCATACTTCTAAATAATACAACTAACAATAACAATATATTGAAGAACCTTCAACAGATATTATGATTTCGATCTTCTAAGTAATGATTTCTTCAACTTTTATGATTTCATCAAGGATATATTCCTACTCATCATATCCTTTAATTTAATTTTTTATTTGTAGTCATATGTATCTTTATTCATAGTTGAATACCAAGCATTAGTAGACTTCTACATCAACGTTACTTTAAAAGATCAAAATATACCTGTTCTCTCGTGTCCTCTCAATTTCAATTCTCTTTGACAACAAGAAATAAAGAAAAAGAAAATGCATTTTGTCATAACTTTTTTACGGTATCATCCCATCATAAGTTTTTACATTTGATAAATCTATTGTTTTTCATAATAATTATTATAAAAATTTAATCGGTGAGATAAATTCTGAGGACGACATTATAGTGTGGAACTTTAATTATTCTTCGTCAAGTCACGTTATAGGTTAAATAAAACACGCATAGAATCCCACTATAGATACCACATTGTATTCAGTGGTTCAGAAAAGCCAAGATAAATATGCAATAAAAAAAACTGTTGCTGGAATAAATACCAGGGAATATTGGTTATTTTGTTTCATGGTTGATTCACTGGGTAGTATTGGTCAATGACATTAGTTCAATTTCCATAAGTATATCATCCCTTTTTGTGGTCAATAATCCAATCAAAAGATAAATTAACCAATCTTCAATAGCATTTTGTTCAACCATAATTTTATTTACTTTTGTAATATCTTTTAAAAGAGAAACTAAAGTGGATTTGAGTTAATAACCGTTGGCGGTGCATCTATGCGGAGTGGCTTGTCACACCCTAATTCAACATTGAATTTTTGTTTTCTTATTCTTAATTTGCATTTCGTCCCTAATTAGTAGTCTTTGAATTCTGTTATCTACAAGCATAAAATAAAGTTGGACATACAAAAAATAACTCTATTTTATTCATATGGATATAATGTGCTTATATCGTCAATTCTAAAGAATATGCATGCTAAAATATTAAATAAAATGTGCATTGATGAAAGTGACATAATATGGGAAAAGAATATGTTGTCAAACTTGATAAAACAAAACATTTAATAATTATGTAAAGAGCTAATTTTTTATTAATTTGATAGGTACACTGAGAGTTTTTTTTTTTTTTTTTTTTTATAATTTTTTTAAGAGTTGTTATAAGTTAAAGTTTACAGAACTTTATTTATTTATTTTTTTAAAAAAAGAGGAACTCATTGCATACTTTATTTTTTATTGAATCATTTAATATATAATCTCAAGTAATATAATACGATTTGAGGGTTAACAAAAGTTAATCGCTAAAAGTTGTATTAGATTCATGCTCACGTGTGCAAAAAATAACTAAACTACTTTTTCATGTTTTTGTTATATAATCATACTTTTTAATGGTTTTTAATGGGCTATTCAACATATTCTTTCAAGAATATATTTTCTTAATTTTTAAAATTGAACAGTATCAATTTATCCGTGTCTTTATAAGGCGAGTCTTTTGGTTATTCTTATAGTGTGTTCTTTGGTTTTGAATGATTATTTTTCGGTCTCCAACTCCTCATGCAGGTCGTGTACTTGTAAAACATTTTCTGGTCGTGTACTTGTAAAACATTTTCTGAAATCAAAATAAATATTTGGGAATTTGACCAAAGAAATAATATTAGATTGAAAACATACTTTTTTTTCTTTGAGTAGAGTCGGTCTTTACGATAAACTTGCCTCCCAATCTCGAAGGAACATATTTGTGAGAGATTAACACTTTCCTTGTGACAAGAGGCTGACCTTCCTTTAGGAAACACTATGAGATTAATTAACCCACATTGGTAAACCCATGCACCTTTCGGCCATAATATTGAAGCAATACCACGAAGAATTTGGAGACGTGAAGGGTTGCGTTAGGGCTGACGCAAGCTTTTGGATGGAGATTCACACCTGTTGAATCCAGGGAGACGAAGAGTCACACTTTTTCACCGTCACCCTTCGATTATTTGGGATGCCTTTGGTCCTCACTTGCGTTCTTAAATTTGGTCGATATTCAACGTCCGAGAACCTTTGTAGGGCTTCGTGTAGAGTGTTCATTCCTCAATGTAATCACATCTTTTATTTTTTTGAGTCTGAAGGTAGTGTTTCTTCTAGTGATTCTACAGAGTCAGTTGGTATGAGGGGAAATACCTCAAGCTCAGAGGTTCAAGTGTTCAGAGTGGATTAGCTAGATAAGGTCAAGGAATTACCGGCTGAGATCTCGAAGTCTGACCTTCCATGTAGGATTGAATATGAGTGGGTGAGCCCTCATGTGACTCACCAATTCTAAAAATATAGGTGGTTGTCCATGGTCGAGATATATGCGACCAATGTGACCATGTTTTCTGATAGTGCGATCGAGGGTAAGTTGACTATAAAGCGTTGCATCGCCATCGACAATGTTTGTCATAGTCAAGAAGATCATGACATCGACTTCTTTTTCATGTATGCTTGTCTTTTTACTAATTCTCATGTTCGTGTGCTATTTGATGAGTTTACCATGGGCGTGCTAGGCACCTTAAACGTGACGCCTACTCAACTTCACCTAAATTCTAGCGTCGCTCTAAGCCTTTTGACTTTTGGATGAAATGCTTCATCTTAATCCTTCGTCTCATGTTTACTTACATTACTACAATTCTTGCCCATCTAACTCGATAAGGTGGTTATATTTAACAAGTTAACCTGGGGTTGTCTTGTTTTCTCCTTTTGCTTCTTCTTATAAACATTTTAAAGATGTTTTTCTTCAAAGTATTAATTGAGCCTGCTAGTTGAAACCATTTTTTAATGGGGATACTCCCAAGTTTCTTCTTTATTGGATGCATAATCTTGTCTGATACCTCTCTTGGCCGAGGTTGTACGTGACCAAGGACGACAAGAAGATGTTTGACATCCTGGATCAGTTTCCAAGGAGGCTCTCTATCCACAAAATTCTTAAGATTTTTCTTTCTACCCATTGATGGGGTGATCTAAATGGCATGGTTTATAATTTTATTAGTTCATGGCTACTTTTAACTTTGATGAGTCATTTCTTGGTTTCCAGGCGTAATGGCTCAACAAGGCACGAACTTCTTGGAGCAGTTAAAGAAAATTGTCCTTGAAAGGGCCCCTCAGATCGAGAAGGAGTCAGTTAATGTGGAGACTTCCCAGCCAATGGGGGCTTCAACACCAGTTCCCTTCGTTGATCTTGCTCCTCCCCTGGTTGTTGAGAAGAAGAGCAAAAGGAAAGAATGCTTGAGAAAGAATTCTTGTCCTCACCATTTGCCAAAAGATCTTGTCATGCAAATCAGATGAAGGCTCAAGTGTTGCTCGAGTGCTGCAGGCCAACTCTTCACCCCTGACTTAGCCTTTTTAAAGGGAATTAGTTTTTCTCACACCTCGTTTAAGAGAGGTGCGATGAACTCAACTTCAATGGATGAGATAGGGGTCGCTTGATTAGAGAGGAAAGTCATGCACTCGCCTTTACAAAAATATTATGCACCAAGGTGGCCAAGGGATCTATCGCACAGATAGTGAGATTAAAGCAAGAGTTGGTAGGCTCAACTAATAACTTAAAAGTGGCTTTGGATGCAAACTTAGCCTAGGGTAACCAATTGAAGAAGATGAAGGTCCAGAGAGATACCCTCAAGGCTAAGTGTAAAGATTTGAAGAGCAGTGGAAAGCTCAAGCATATGAGATCAAGAAGCTGGAGCATTCCCTGGCTGAGGCAACATCAGTTCATGACCATGTTGTCTAAAAAAAAGTTCAAGTTAAAATGGAGTTGGTCGAGCTCAAAGACTATGTATTGGTCATTCACTCTGAAGGTTTTAACTAGGCTATTCATCAAGCGATCTTATTATATGGGACGTCGCACGAGAACAACTTGGACTCGGGTAATGACGTCTGCAATGGTCAATTAGTTGCTATTAAAGAAATCCCTGCAACTAACCCTGGTATGGGTGGTGATCATCTGGCTGAAGGCGAGGAGTATTTTGTTATATTAGGTTTTATCTTTTGTATTTTCCCTTAGGTGGCTCCTGATATTATTTTTGTAAAGGTCTAACTAAATGTTTATATGTACTCATTTCTTTTTAATGAATTTTTCCTTATTTTCTAAGTTGTGAGATTTTAAGATATCTCATTATCGTTTCTTGTGTGTATGTGATTATGTTTTAAGGGAATCTAGGTATATTTTTATCTTGTAATTGAACACTATTGTTTTTACTCGTGTACTCATCGGTTTGTAAAACTTGCTTGAGTTAAAATTTGAAAATATTTTCAACATACTAACAAAAAATTTTGTTTACAAGAGTGTATTTGTGATTTATTGAAGGTGAGGTGTGGTTGTTTATACCAACACGATATCGGTTTATGAAATGAAAGTGCGAGAGGGATTGTTATGGAGCGAAGCTTCCTTGCCTAACTTTTATATCGTCAAGGTGTTGATTATGAAAGCTTGGGAGGGATCGCCTTGGAGTAAAGCTTCCTTACCCACTTGGAAAATTAAAGATGCAAAGTAAAACACTTTTCAGAATAAATTCTTTTATTGGAGCCTCATTAAAACCTTCTTGGTTAAAACTCTTCTTAGGAAAAAAGACCAAGTGAGGAAAAAATGCTCATTACATCATTCAACTCAAATAAAACTTAAAGTAAGAGGCATTCCATGTTCTTGGGATGGTTTTGCTTGAAAAGTGTTCGATCTTGTATGTTTCATTCTCTACTATGCTTTGAATTTTGATAGAGCCCTCCCAATTTGTTGAGAACTTTCCTTCACTTTTTTTGGCTTCACTCTGCATTCGTCATGCCAAATCTCCTAGATGGAAGCTTCTCAGCTTAACATTGGAATTGTATCTTCTTGCTACTCTAATTTTTGCAACCACTTCTCGTACTTGTGCTTTGTCTCTGAGCTCACTAATTAAGTCTTAGCTTGTTGCTAAGCTTTGGTTGTTGAGTTCCATGTGAACATTAGTCTTCTTAAGCTTGGTTCTCCTATTTTTACTGGGATCATTGTGTTAATGTCATAAGCTAGGGAGAATGGGATCTCTTTCATGGATGACTGAAGTGCACAACGGTAGGCTAATAAAACATCAAGGAGTTCTTTGACTCATCTTCCCTTTGTGACGACCAACTGTTTATTGAGTTCGATCAGTATGACTTTGTTGCCTGCCTCAACCTGTCTGTTGGTTTTGGAGTGTTCTACTGAACTAGATATAGCACAACTTTCAAGTTCTTCATAGAATTTGAGAAGTCCCTGATTCATGAATTGTCGGTCGTTATCCGTTATGATCTTGCGGGGAATGCTAAAGTGGCAGATTATGTTTTTCCAAAGAAATTTCTGGACATTCTTGGTTGTGATGGTGGCCAATGGCCTGCTTCAATCCATTTTGTGAAGTAGTCTATTACTATTAGTAAGAACTTGGTTTGTCCTTTACTTAGAGGAACGGGCCTATGATATCCATCCTCCACTAGACGAACGACCATTGAGCGGTTATATGATACAGTTGTTCTGGTTTTGTATGAAGTATATTACCAAACTCTTGGTGTTTTTGACACTTCTTGGCGTATTCAGCACAGTCACTTTGGATGGTTGGCCAATAGTATTCTACCCTGGGAACCCTTGTTGCCATGTGGCAACCTCTTGAGTGAAGACCACACACTCCTCGTGGTGTAGCTCTTCCATAATGTACTTAGCTTGTGCATTTGTAACAAATTTCAAGAGAGGGTGGGAATAACTTCTTCTGTAAAGGTCGCCGCCTATTAGGATGTACCAATCACTTTTTCTTCTAGTAGCCTCCTCCTACTCTGTCTCGCATGTTTCGTCTTTCGAGTACTGTATGAGAGGTGGCGTCATAGCATTCTACTCCAAAATAGTCGCGTATTCGATGTTGAGAATCACACTAGGAACAATGATGGTTTGGTGAATAACCAAAAGGTGATGATGATTTTTCCTTTTAGTTCTGGCCATTTTTGACAACAAATTTGCATGAAAGTTTTCTTCTCGCTTAATATGAAAGTATTGCATCATCAAAGGATATTTAACCTAAAACTCTTTCGTCAAGTGTTCGACTGTGAGTTGTGAGTTGTGACTCACTCTTGCACACAATGTTTTCTGCTCCCAAATCCCAAGCGAGTGTGAGGTCAGCTATTAACGCCCGTATTTGGTTTGGTTATTATTTGTCTTGAAGTCAAAACGCATGGATTTTTCAACCAAAATATTTCCAAAACCTTCTTGTACTATGCCTACCCCGCTGCCCTTTAAGTTGGAAAACCCATCAAAATGGAGTATCCAATGATCATCATTCGAAGATTCAATTTCTGGGCTTAACTCTACTAAGAAATCAACTAAATTTTGGGATTTCATAGGGCCTCTCAATTCATATTTAATCTCGTATCCAGAGAGCTCCACCAACCAACCTATCATTTGGCTTGCCAAATCAAGCTTGCATAACATTTTCATAATGTGGTAGTCTGCCTTGATCACGACGGAGTGGTTCTGGAAGTATGGTTGTATACGTCTCGTCGTATGCACTAAAGTCAAGGCTACCTTCTAAATTACTTGATATCGTCTTTAAGCATTTTGTGGTGTTTGGTTAATGAAGTATACTAGTCTTTATTCTTTGTCCACTTCTTGCACCAACATCAAGCTAATGGCTTCGTCTAAGACCGAGAGGTAAACGTAAATGGGTGCCTTAGGCAAGGGCTTCTAGATGATTGGGGGTGAGGCCATAAATTCTTTGATCTAAACGAACATATCTTCACATTGTTGGGTCCACTGGAACCTTGAGGCCTTCTTTAAGAGTTGAATGATTGGTTTTGTTTTAGCAATCAACCTCGGCATAAACAGAGACAGCATGGTGAGTTTACCAACTAACTTTTGGAGTTCCTTTATATTCTTCGGGCTTTTTATGTCGATGATGACCTGACACTTATTGAGATTAACTTCAATCCCTCTGTGAGTGAGCATGAAACCAAGGAACTTCTCACCTTCAGCCCCAAACACGTACTTCTTAGGAATCGACTTCATATAATTCTTTCTTAATGCTTTGAAGACTTTGTTGAGGTCGGTCACGTGTTAGGTAAGCGAGTCTGATTTGATAACAATGTCATCCACATAAAATTCCACATTCTGGTCTATTAGACCTTTGAATACTTTGTCCATGAGTCTTTGGTATGTCACCCCAGCCTTCTTCAAGTCGAATGACATAACCTCATAATAATAGTTCACATCGTTAGTTAGGAACGTAATTTTTGTTTTGTCTCTCTGGTGCATGCGTATTTGGTTGTATCTAGAATAAGCATCTAGGAAGCTCAAAATGCAGTGTCTAACAACTCCATCTACTAATCGGTCTATACTGGGCAGTGAATATGCATTCTTTGGTTAAGCTTTGTTAAGGTCGGTATAATTTGCGCATATACTCCATTTACCATTTGGCTTTTTTACCATGACCACATTGGCCAACCACATTGTATATTTTGCTTTGCAAATGAACTAAGCTTTCAGCAACTTGTCGGTCTCTTCTTTAACTGCTACCATTTTCTCTTCTCCTAGCTTTTGTTTATTTTGGACCACTCGTCTGGCCTCTTTGTAGATTGACAATTTATAAGTCATAACATTTGGGTGTACTCTTGGCATATCAGTTGTGGTTCATGCAAGCATATCAGCATTATTGATGAGGACTTGACGAGTTTGTTTAGCTTCATCTTGGCTTAACAAGCTTCTTATCTTGGTAGTTTGGTTGTCCCCTTGTAGGGGTATGATCATGATTCTTCACCCGGTTCCACGTGGGGTTCATCAGCTTAAGGTCTAAGTCAATCACGTTCACAATGTGTTCCAACCTTATACTTCTATCCCATTCAACTCAGTTCTCTTCATGTATTTTAAGTGGTTCTATCTTCAAACTTGTTATGTAGCACTCCGTAGTCATGCACTGATCAACGTGAACTGTGACGACATCGCTAGAGGCCAAGAAGAATTTCACGGCCAGGTGTGGAGTTGAAACTATCACACACAATTGGTTTAGGGATGGGCGACCGAGCAACACATTATACAACGTGTTTGCATCCACGAGAAGATATCGAACTTGGATGGTTCTGGTTTACAAAATTTCCTTCACCAAATCTAGTGTACAAGTCAATGTACCCCCGAGTTTCAACTCGCTCGCCTAAAAATCCCACTACCTGGTCGTAATAGGTTTGTATCTCTATTTTTGGGATATACAAAATTTTAAATGTCTTCCAATACAAGATGTCAATTGAGCTCCCTTAGTCGACCAAAGCTTTCATCACTGTAAAGTTTTCTATTTCCTCCATAATGACCACGAGGTTGTCTTGTGAAGAGTCAATGGCCTTAAAATCGACGTTTGTGAAGGTTATCCATTGTATTCTTTGTTTTATATGAGCGGTTACAACGTTCATTAACTAGATTGCCCTTAAGTGTTATTTTCGTGCGTTTTCGGATGTTCCTCCTCCAGCAAAGCCTCTTGCAATTGTATCGATCACTCCTTACAGAGAAACTTCATCTCCTTGATATCGTCATCAACACATTGCACTCTTCTTCGTCTTGATGATGAAGGCAATCAGATCGCCGAGAATGATCCCGACACGACTGATTAGCTAGGGTGAGTGATCGTCCCTGATCCTTGGGGATCGATGAGAATTTGGACGACTATACAGGACAAACTTTTATTACTATTATTATTTTTTTATTTTTATTAATATTATTATTATTATTGTTATAATAATAATAATAATTATTATTATTACTATTATTATTATTGATATTATTATAATTATTATAATTATTATTTTTATTTTTATTACTATTATTACTATTATTATTATTATTATTAGTAGTAGTATTATTGTTGAACATTAGACGGTGCAAAGTCCCTTTAGAGAATCAAATCATTTGATAAAGTTTTGATGATAACAAAACTGAAGTATACATTTATATTTGATGACTTATATACATTGCGCAGTTAACATTATTATTATTATTAAAGCAGGAGACACATGGTCTATTAAGAGATAAGTTTTCTTATTATTTACTTTTATGTGTTATTGATTTAATTGATTTTATATTATATTGTGCTTTAATGTTCAAATCTGTTCATAATGGAAATTATTCAAATTATTATGGACTATTTAGATGTGATTAATTGATTTTATATCATAATGTGCATTAACGTTCAAATCTGTTCATAAT
>Ga0099824_1009107_pt1 | contig 12372 bp, 5 predicted proteins | sample SiratrowhiteBW_FD_76837 | JGI IMG/M metagenome (GOLD analysis project Ga0099824, IMG submission 76837) | Root nodule microbial communities of legume samples collected from California, USA - Siratro white BW | ecosystem: Host-associated > Plants > Roots > Nodule | place: USA: California... | reverse complement strand
CAATTATGACTTTCAGGATGCTGTAATTTACATTTTATATTAGTATTTCATGAAGTATTTAGAAATGGAATATTCAACTGTTAATGACATATAGTCATCTGTCTTGGTATAAATTAAATTTGGTGATGGACCAATAATTTGTTTGTAATTTGTCTTATCTTTGTAATATAAAATTTTGTAACTAGTTTATTGGTTCTTAGGATATTGTTAATGGTTGCGGGATTCATTGAGTGCTCTAATGACTTCTTTGTTTACCACGAAATGAAGAATGATTTTTTTACAAAGCGTCGAACAATTTTGTCACTGAATATTGAACGAGTTGTCTCTGAATATTGAACGAGTTCGCTACCACAGATTAATAATTAGGCACCAGCTCGTTTTTAGTGATTCAACTCTGATTTAGATTGTGTTCATTTCATTAAGACTTTTCTTTTTCATATTTTATTTATGTGATTATCTCTTTCTCCTCTTTATTGCACTTAGGGTTTCAAGGTATATATGATTATTTCGATATACATATAATAACATCGTATGAGGTTAATATATATCTTAACTATTCAAGAGTTCGCTATATTTTCTACTTTTAAGTTTTCTTCTTTGAGGTTGTTCTTTAGATTCTGTCAAATTTCTTTAGTGGTTGTATGTTGGTTAGATTATAGAAATGAGAATGTAGTTTATAAAGGTATCATCGAAGAATATACTTAAGCTAGGACTATATACTCCTAAGCTTGGTTCAAAGTATTCATAAACTCTTAACTTCAAATTTATGATTATATCTTTAATACGATTAACGAAATCATATAACCTATTCAGCTCTGCGTTTTTTTGACAGATGTAATATAGTTTTTGACATATCTGTAGCCATTGGCGAGCCTTTCTGGAACTCCTGTGGTAGGTTATTTGAAAACTCTGTCATAACTGGAAGAGTAATACTAAATATCCATAAAAATTTACTCTATGTTTTGACTAAGTTAGATTATAATAAATAGAATTGTGTTCAATTGTCTGTCAAAAAAATCTAATGGAAAAAGTCTGATTCTCTGACATTTTTCAAATAGAACATCATAGCTCAAGCAACAAAGTAAAATTGAACAAACACTCACACTATAAATTTGAACTCGTGAATTGATGAATGGAATGCAATGAAATGCAAAAGAACTACCATATTCTTTGAATATTTTAAGGGGATGAAATAAAAAAAACTATGCCATGATACCCTATTTTGGAGGGAAAGAGAGGTTTTCGACGGTACGTTGCATAGAGTGAATTTCCTGTGGTTTTTGGATGGTACATTGCATGGAGGGAAAGAAAGAAAAGTAAAACTAAACCTTCAGCTAATTTATAGTCGACAACCTATAGTTGTAGGTTTCTATAAATAGCTCTTCCAAAAATTATAGTCCGGATCATGGTGAATAAATAACTCTTCCAAAAATTTAGATTTAAATATAAAGTCCAATCATTCTTCTCTTGATGAGATTTAAATTCTTTAGTTTTAATATTTTGGAGTTTGGTCACTACGTGGACTACTAAGAGCCTACTGACTTATCTCTTTTTGAAATTTGATAAGCAGGGTTTGTCAGTTTTCTTCTCAAAATCTATGAACTTATGAATAGAGTAAGTTGAGTTGAAAGAACATGTATTCCAAATGATAAGCATTCTAACAATATTGTTGAGACATGTATTCAAATGATATATCTCATAATTACTTTAATAAAATCTCTATGTTTCTTCATAAACTTGTTTGTATTTCATTTTGAAGAGAATAATAATATGCAAATAAAGTTTCAGTTTGTCCAATGCATTATAGATTTAAGCTATTAAACAATTTAACAATTTAATAACATTTGTTAAAATGTTATAAAATATTTATGTTAGTGATATTTTTGTAGTATTACTATATTGAAAAAAATACTACTAAACGTTTTTAGTAATAATTTTCAAATGGTTGTCATTTTGTTAAAAAAAGTTATTTAAAGATTTTTAATAACATTTTTATAGTGTTAGTTTTTTATTAAGAAAATATTACCCAAAAAATTTAGTAACATTTTTTAAAATTTTATTTCTTTTATTAAGTAAATGTTATCTAAATATTTAGTGATATTTTTATAAATACTTATGTTGATATATAAAAATGTTATTAATTTTTTTAGTAATATAAAATGTATCAAATATTTGATATAATATTATTAAATTATATTAGTAATATTTTATTTGATTTAGTACATTTTTTTATGTTACTAATTATTATATTGTTGAATGTTATACATTGACTTATTAAAACATTATGGAATTAAATAATATTTATTTGATAATTAATTTTTAGAAATTTATTATTTTAATTACTCATTTTACAATTTTTTTCACCTCATTACTATATAAATTCATGAATAAAAATATGTCTTCTAAAAAGATATATCCTTTATTTTTTGTTTCAACCCTTGTTATAACTTTTATATAACCAACATTATATATTTTTTTTTTAAATCATGGGAATTGAATTTGAACATTAAATATGGAAGTTTATTTTTATTTTCTATAGTAGAGATATTATTGTTGATTTGAAAAGTTTATTTAGTAAGCATTTAATATCTAAACTCTTACATAAAGTTTGTAAATATGGGTACCAAATATGTATCATAAAATTAAAATGAATTGAAATAAATAAACTATCATCAATTATTTTTTATATCAAGTGATATTTAATTCAGCTGTTAAAGGGTAAAATATTTACATGAAATAATCGCATCGTGATAAAGGTTCTAAAAATAGTTTCAATCAATAAATTAGCTATGAGAAATTTGATCAATATATTTTTCAGAATTTATTCGTTTGTTTTAAAATAGAAGAAATAATAATATAATTTAATTGAAGAGAGAAACAACAGAGACTAAATAAAAGAAATATTATGTAACAATGAGCAATCAAGTACAAAATTTATCATTTTAATTAAATTTTTTTCTTTAACTAATTATTTCTTTTAATCTCAACCATAGAATGTGACTTCCGTCTAAATATTTGGACAATAGAGTTGGAGGGAATCCTAGTAGGTGGAATTCTAGGATCCAATTATTCAGAAGATTAAAGCTAGGCTTTCTATGTGGAAGGGTAGGTTGTTATCTATGGCTGGTAGATTATGTTTAATTAAGTTTGTTCTTAGTACTTTGTCATTGTTTTACTTTTCTTTTTTTAAGGCTCCGAAGCAGGTGTGTAAGGTCATTACCTCGATTCAAACTAATTTTTTATAGGGTTGGGACTCGGAGGGAAAGAAAATCTCTTGGGTAGCCTGGGTTAAAGTGTGTTTACCTATTCAGATCAGGTTTGGGGGTCGAGATATTCATGCATTCAATGCTACTCTTGTTGCTAAGTGGAAATGGGGATTAAGATCTGAGGAAGGTGGTGTTTGGAGAGAAATAATTGAATCTAGATATGGGAATTGGAGGGATATGAAAAGTTCAATGACAGATAGGAAAAGCTCGTACTGGTGGAAGGATTTAGGATTAATTTGTGAGGTACAAAGTGAACATAATTGGTTTGACAAGAGGATAAGGTGGAAGTATGGTAATGGAAGTAGGATTAGATATGGGAAGATTGGTAGGTGGGGGATGAGAAGTTAAAGATGAAGTTTCCTAGATTGTACTCGGTTTCAGTTTACAATGAAAGGGTGGTTAGTGATTTCGGTATGTGGAATAGAGACTTTTATCTCGCAAATACCGTGGAGGAGGGATTTGTTTTATTGGGAGAAAGATTTGGAAAAACAACTCATGGACCTAATAACTAATACTTATTGGAACATAGATAAATCGAATGAGTGGAGTTGGGTTGGGGAGAATGTTACGACCTATACAGTTCAGTCTGGATACAAGGCTGTCAAGGAGGTACAACATGTTCTTCAAAGTGATTGCTTCAGGGTGATATGGGATCTTAGTGTTCCTAGGATAATTAAAGTTTTTGGATGGAGGGTTATGCTAGATAGACTGCCTTCTAAGGTCAATCTTGAAAATAGAAGGGTTACGGTATCTTGCAATCTCTGTCTATTATGTAAAAAGGAGGTGGAAACTACTCATCATTTATTTATTACCTGTGAAGTATAACATCGATTGTGGATTAAATGTGACAATTGGGTAGGGATCACTTCAGTTAGGTAGAATGATATTAACCATTTTTGTAGCTTTTATATTAATGGTCTTAGCAAGAAAGTTATGTGTTTGGAGAGGGGTGTGGATGGCATTAACTAAGGAAATTTGGACTCAGAGGAATAAGATTATTTTTTAGGCTGGTCAGGTGGATGAGGTAGAGATCTTCGCATTGGCACAATTACGGGCTTGGTCATGGGCTAAATTTGGTGGGTTAAGATGTTAAGGATCCTTTTTCGGATTGGTGTTTGCATCCTCTAGATTGCTTACGAGAGATTAGATAATGGTTCGTGTGAAGTAAGATTGTTTGCAAGGACTTGTTCTACGCAGGAGTATTGCTCAATGGGAGTATGTCGTATGTGTAGCTCTCCATTCTTCTTGGGTAGGGAATGGAAAATCTTCACGAGAAGATCTGAAGGACTTACATCTCAATTGGCTTATGTATTTTACGTGTTATCTTTATTTTTCATGACTAGATTTCATGTGTAGTATACAGAGTATGTATTTTGATTCCAGTAGGGCATACCAATTATTTGCTTTTATGTGGAGTGGATCTGTGGAGTAGATTGAAGATGTATTTGTATAAGGGTTGGGACACCCCTGAAGTGTCCCTTTTTAATTCAATTTATTTCTTGCTGTTAAAAAAATAGTATTTTATACAAAATTAATATGAAATAGATAAATTTTACGTGTATTAATTTAAAAGAAAGCATAGGATTAACTGGAGTGAAATTTTTTTGAGTATATGATGAAGAGGTTAGGATTCAATAGTAGGTGGATAAGTGGATTTTAACACTTGTTTAAAATCAGGGACAATTTCAGTTCTAGTTAATGACAACCCTACTAAGGAATTTAGGCTGAGGAGATGGCTTAGATAATGAGATCCTTTAACTCCGTTCTTATTTCTTATTGTGGCAAAAGAAATGGTAGTATCGCAACTGGGATCACGATGGGAATGACGATCGGAAAGAAAATATGAATCTAATTTTGAAAAAAATAGAAAAAAGGAGTCGCTACCATAGTTTATTATGGAAGACTATGGAAAAAATCGAAAAAAGGATACGACAAGTCTGCGAAATCGGATCTAGTCCGGGAGTCGGTTCTGTATGGAGAAGGTATTAGCACCCCCACAACGCCCGTCCTAAAATGATACCTTTAATTAAATAAATAAACTAAGTGTGATTTTTGAAAATGTTTATTTTTCCATGAAAGAGACAAAAATGAAGATAAAACAAACAAAAATAATTTTTTTAATTTCTAGAGTCGACAAAGTTTAACCTTCCACCAGGATGGAAAATCAGGGTTACATAGTTCTTTTTGAAAATGTTTGTTGGTGTTTTAGTATTTTTAATTTCTAAATTTTTATATATTTTTAAATTTTTGAAATTTGAAATTTTTATATTTTTTAAAATTATGATTTGCTCGCATGACTACTAGGAGGTGGGAACGACCATGCTCATTACTCTTACGAATCTGAAATATTTTTGTATTTTATATATTTTAAAGAGAAAAATTTGGTATTGGATACCGTTTGACGCGTACGGTCCTTTGATAATCCAAACGAAAATTAAACATTTTCAAGGTTCTAAGGTAGGTGAGTTGATCCCATTGGCATAAAAAGTAATCTGTAATTTTTGCGCTTGATAGGTGTATAAGAGCATGTTGGGGTTTGTGAGAGAAGGTTTAGGGTGGCACGTGGGACCGTGATGCATGGTGAGGTGTGCAATGACTCTTCTCGTGAATGATGTAGGGTAGTTGGATCATGGCAGTATGGTGGTGAGGTGTTTGGTATGAAAGGAAGGAGTAGGTTGTTGTTACGTAGGCAAGGTGCTTAGGGGTGCATGGTGGGAGGATGGTGAAGGTGGCATGATCTTGGACATGAGTAGTAGGAACATGAAGGCATGTGGATGGTGGTTTGGAATCTTGGAGGTGCAACGTGATCTTTTTCGTGAGTAAGGGGTAGGGAGAAATGTGTACGTGATCAGTTTTTACGTGATTGAGTGAGAAGGAAAAACATGTAAACATGCTTTAGACAATCAATGACTATACACATGTAAACATGTGTATATTCAAAAGAAAGGAAACAATCAAATAAAATGAACAAGATTCAACAAACATATGAAGAGAGAAATAACACATGCTTTAGACCAAGTTCATCATGCACATAGGGGTAATATATCCAGTAAGCCAAATGCACTCTATCATGATCTATAACTAAAGTGAAGGTGAAGGAACCTCACCTTCAAGTGGTATGCACGAAAAACTTGTTCTCCAAAATCCCAAAAAAGAAAAAAATGGTTTGTGTTCTCTATATAAAACAGTGAGTGAGTCCCCTTGTAAAAAAGCAATCCCCCTAAGGGTTGGAGTGTTGACTTGGTTATGTATTTGTAGGGGTAGAGCAATTTTGTTAAAATAAGGTACTGGTTGCATGAGGAAGTATTGTAGGAGTAGTCTTCTTAGGATGAGGTAATGTTGTAGGGGGAAACATTATAGAGGGAAGCACTATGCAGAGAGAAGCATGGCAGAGCATATAGAGAGGATCCTGAAGATTTGAGGGTGCTTATAGAAATTGAGAGGAGTGAAAAATGGGAAATGGCCAAGAGGGGGTGTGACCCAAGAGACAGGGGATAGGAACGGGCTACACCTCTGCACCCATTTAATGTATATAAAAAATAAAAGGTAAACACAAACAACTTTTCTCTTTTTCTAATTTTTATTATTATTAATTTTAGTTTTGGGAATAAAAGAAGAGATAATAAAATTCAGTAACTATTTTATTTTTAAAAATTTATTTTTATCTTAATTTCTTTTTTAAATTAATTAAAAATGTTTTCCTTTTAAATTATTATCTTTTTTATTTTTACCCGGACAAAATTGAGTATTGATAAGTAGGCTTGGTCAGGGAAGCTTCTAGAGTTGGGATCTTAGAGGGGGTAATTATAGGAAAAGGGGGAGTGGAGGTCAAACTTCTTCAATTTGCATATGACAGTATTTTTTTGTCAACCTAAGTATAAGTGTATGGTTGCTATTAAGGCTATATTGTACAATTTTGAGATTGTGTCAAGATTGAAGGTGAACTTTCATAAGAGGTAGGTAGAAGCAGTAGGGATTTTGGATATGGATTTGAATATCTTTTCAAACTGTTTGAACTGTGGTAGAATGGAACTTCCATTTAAGTATTTGGAGATTAGAATTTAGGGAATCCAAGAAAGATTGAGTTCTAGAATCCTATCATTCATAAGATACAATCTAGGCTAACCATTTGGAAGGGTAAATTGTTATCTTTGGCGGGAAGGCTTTTTTTAGTCAAGTGTGTTATTAGTGCCTTGCCATTATTTTATTTTTCATTTTTCAAAGTTGTAAAGCAAGTGTGTAAGGCTATTAGGTCGATTCAACTTAATTTTTTTGGGGGTTGGGGATCAGAGGGTAAGAAAATTTCTTCGGTTACTTGGGCTAAAGTATTTTTACCGTAGAACAGGGTGGACTGGGTATTAGGTATATTCAAGTTTTCAATCATGCCCTTGTGGCTAAGTGGAAATAGAAGCTGGTCACGAAATATAAAGGAGTTTGGGAAGACATTATTGTTTCTAGATACGGACATTGGAGGGATGTGAAGAGTTCTTTGGCTTGTAGGAAGAATTGGTATTAGTGGAATGATCCAGGCTCAATTTGTGATGTTAATAGAGATTTCAACTGGTTTGGTAGAAGAATCAAGTGGAAGTGTGGTAAAGGAAGTAAGATTAGATTTTGGGAAGATTGATGGGTAGGAGATGCAGATAAATTCCCTATATTGTATTTGGTTTCAAGTGCAAAAAGACAATGTGATCAATGATTTAGGTACATGGATTAGGATTGGCTCTTTGGATGGTTTTATTTGGCACATCCTGTGGAGAAAAGAACTGTTTGAATAGGAGAAATGTTTAGAAACGTAGTTAGTGGAGACTGTATTGTCTGTTAAGTGAAACACGAACATTTCTGATGTGTGTTGTTAGCAAGGGGAGAATGAAATCGGATACACGGTTCAATCATGATATAGAGCTTTGAGGAAGTATCATCATATCCCACAAAGGGAGAGTTTTAGATATTTATGGGACTTGAAGGTGCCAGGGAAAACTAAGATCTTTGGATGGAGGCCTTATTAGAAAAGCTTCCATCTAGAGTCAATCTTGAGAGGAGAGGAGTTCAGGTGGGGTCAAATCTTTGTCCGTTATGTAATAAGGAGGTCGAAATAATCCAACATTTTCTCATTACTTGTGAGGTGGCATAACTATTGTGGGTAAAGTGCAATAATTGGTTAGGGATTACATTGGTGAGAAGTATTGAAGTTGATTGCCATTTTTACAGGTTTACCTTAAATACTTTCTGTGTTAAAGATAACAAAGTGTGGAAAGAGATGTGGTTGACTCTAGCAAAGAAAATTTGGACCCATAAAAATAAGTTGGTCTTTAATAATGGAAATGTTGACGAGGTAGAGATTTTGCACTAGCACAAATGAATGCTTGGACCTAGGCTAAGTTTAGTGGATTTAGAGTGAAAGGGTCACTTTCGGAATGGTTCATGAACCCACTTGAGTTTTTAAGCCAGGTTAAGTAGGACGTTAACTTTGACAAAGCCAATTTGTAGGGTAGGATCATAGATGGTTAGCTGATTATGAAAGGATGGATATAGGTGTGTTTTCATTTTGTGCAAGATACCTACTACTAAAGAGAAGACCCAACATGTGATACATGATTGGAGGAAGAGCGTATTACATTTTTAGGGACATGCAGGCTCATCGACTTGGAGGAGTTGCAAGAATCACGTATCTCTAGGTTTAGTACTCATACAAAGGAATTTCTACATTTATTTCTAAGGTATCATGTAGAATTGGTTGGCAATCATGATTACCTGCCAATTTGTTTATGTACTGTATGTACTTAGGGAATACATTTACTCGAGTTGAGTATGTCAATTGTTAGTAATCAGGATTTTAGGGTTGGATGGTACTTTATGCGTGTAGGATTAAGATTTGGAAAGATTTATTATATTTGTTCTGTGCTTTTGTATTAGGGTTGGAGCACCTTTTAAATACTCCTATTCATTTCATTTTCTATTATTAAACAAAAATTTAGAAAAAGTTTTGGCAAAGTGAAATTTGAATTAAACTTAATTATTGGAGAAGTTTAAGTAAGAACTTATGTATTAAAATCAAAGTTATATTTAGTTATAAAAATTCTAACTAATGACTTAACAATGGGAATAAAAATAGTGCTTTGTAATTTAAGATATATAACGAATAATGAATAATGTATGTGTATGTACGTAGTTAATTCATTTATTTAGGAGCAAGTACAAGTTTATATAGAAAGGTCTTTAGGAATTTCTTATTTTTGATTCGGAGGATTTTGTAGTAAAAAATCTTTTGTCTATAAGTAAGATGATAAACCATAAACAACTAACTATATTATTCGCTGTTGGTCAGCTCATTAGTAAAATCTTTACTTTGTAATAAATAATCACCTCTTATAGGGAGAAACAACTTTATATATTCATTTATTGTATGAGAGTTTTTGACTGGTTTAGAGTTTACGCAGTGAAAATTCAAATTCATGATCCACTACTTTCAACATTTTATACATAAATTCCAAATTGATTGTGAGACAGCAGTCCATGCACGAGAAAGCACTTGTTTCACCCTTTTTAAGGTGATGGCAGTGAGGCAGCAGCATCGGTCGAGGCAGCAGCATCGGTCGAGGCATGCATTGGTATGCATTTCTAAATCTAGATTAAAGTTAAAATTTGTTTATAACTTAAGTTGAAATTTAAGACAAAATTAACTTCCTTGTTCCAAAGTTTCCTTTCCATTCTTTTTTTCTGCAACTACCACCTTTTAATAAAAACAAGATTATCCCATATATAAGTTACACGTACTTTAAATGTAAAATTCATTAAATTAAAGATTAATTATAAATTATATTTAATGATCATTTTTAATTTAATTCACACATTTATTAGTTATATAAAATACTATTAGAAATATGAACTAAGTTTAGTGATACAAGTTGAATTTGCAAAGATTTTTCAAGCATATAAGTTATCTTAATCAACTTACTCTTTAAAACAGATCAACATTTTTTAGTGCTTTTAAATTAAACAGAAAAGTAAAAAGTTAATGAAGATTAAATTTTATGTGTTTTTTTTATGTTTTTATATGCAAATTTATATTTTTGTATAAAGGTTTATGTATGTCTATTATATTATTTAATTTTATTTACTATAACTTATAAGAAGTAATAAAATTAAGATGCAATTCAAATAAAGATAAGGGAGTTATATTTAATTGTTTAATTACTCTTATTTAATCAATCTACCATGTCTTATAAGACTCGTGAAGAAAAACACAAAAAAATTATCTTTAAATTTATGTTTAGTGTGGAAGTTAAATAGTAACTTTCTCTTATGGTACCATTTTTGTTTTTAAAATTTATTTTTTAAGTTTCTACATAATCTCAGTGTATATATAAAAAGTTAGCAGTAATTGTTGATAAATAAATAACTGGTTATAAAAATTTAGGTCTTATACTTGTTGTTAATACAAATAATGTTGTTAATACAGATTACTATGAATCCTACACTCCAAAAGACAGATAGATCCTCCTAATGCATCTCAGCAGCATTTATTGTGTAAGCGGTGAGGTAATCTGATCAATTTCCTATACTATTTAATGATCATTTCATTACCATTTTCTATACATTGAGATAAGTTACACACATGCGTCTATTACGAATACACAAAGATAATCTGGCAAACACTAAAATTACAAAGCACTTTTTTAAATAATCTTAATGTAATATTATATATGGGTGAATCCACATACGAAGAAAAGAAAAAGTTTAATGGTGTGACCTCTAGAACACAGATAAAGCAAATATTTAGCAGTAAAGAACAGCAGCGGCTACTGTTTTGCAGTAATTTCTTTTGGTTTGTAACCTAATTGAGCATCTCAATGCTAAAATTAATAGGTTGATGTTAATTTGTCAACATTTTAAACCATTGATCAATGACACACATTTCAATGTCTTTTTATAAGGCAAACTATGGTTGAATTTTGCTTGCAGAGCTAAGAAACACGCATGCATTTTTCAATCTGACAATCAAATTTAGCATTGATGTCTAAGACCTTAGAAGTTCCAACGCATATCTGTCATCTGTACACACATTCAACATTGTAACATGAGACACCAACGATTCACTCGAAGAACTGTGTTTGCAGATATAGAAACTTGAAAAATAAGCTTGGTATATAGGATTTGATGTTTTCAGTAACATCTTTTAAGTGTTAAAAAGACTGATCATTCAATTATCTTGAATTTAAACGGTAATTTGGATGTTTATTGTATTATAAGTGGTTATTTTATTTTTTTCGATTTGTTTTTAATTAGAAGTGAATGCGTTTACACATGGCACACATGCAGAGTGAAGATTCAAATTCATGATCCACTACTTTCAACATTTTATACATAAATGCCAAATTCATTGTCAGATTCAGCAGTCCATGCACGAAAGCAATTCTTGCACTCTTTTCAAGGTGATGGCAGTCTGCATATCATGCATAAAAAAGCTTGCTGGAAGCAAAAACGTTAATTGGGTTTAGGGTTTCTTAATTGGTGGATTCCTTAATTGGGTTTCCTCATATTATGTCAGAGCAGCAGCATCGGTGGAGGCATGGAGAGGTTTGGTGGCAGCACGTTAATTGGGTTTAGGGTTTATGGATGCCTTGTACTATGACAGATCAAAGGCATGCATTGGTGTGCATTAATCGAGACAAAATGTAGTGGAACAGTAATTTAACCTTTCACCTCTCGTAAGCATTGGTGGATTCCTTAAACATTTCAATGACTAAACAACCCTTATCATTTCAGACGAATTGACAAAACTATCCTCATGTGAAACTATCCAATGACAAAACTCTCCCAATGAGTTATTTCCCACCGGTTTCAAAGTATCATCTCTCATGCTTAAATTGAGTTAAAGTTAATCTTGATTTGAGTGTAAGTTTCTTTGTGCGTTATATTGTCATGTAGTGCACCAGTAATTTCAAGTTTTACCTCTCGTAAGCAGTGATGCTAACCGTTGTATGAAATCATCCATTACGTAAGCTCTATCCATTCACGCCCTTCTCACGTCTTTATATAAACTCACACAAACAACAGTCTGCCAAACACTGTCTTAACACCTTCAACAACCATGCTCACTCTT
>Ga0099824_1009104_pt1 | contig 12375 bp, 9 predicted proteins | sample SiratrowhiteBW_FD_76837 | JGI IMG/M metagenome (GOLD analysis project Ga0099824, IMG submission 76837) | Root nodule microbial communities of legume samples collected from California, USA - Siratro white BW | ecosystem: Host-associated > Plants > Roots > Nodule | place: USA: California... | reverse complement strand
GGCCGCGAGGACAACCCGGTCAACCTCGATCCCCGCATGGCCAAGCTCGCCGGCGGCGTCCACCGCCTCGACGGCCAGCTCATGGTCGTCCTCGACGTCGATCGCGTGCTCGAATTGATGCCCAAGGCGGCCGCTGCTGCGTAAATCCCAGACCGAAAGACGACTGGTTCAACAAGGAGGCAAATACATGAAGACATGTCTTGTCGTCGACGATTCCGGCGTGGTGCGAAAGATCGCCCGCCGCATCCTCGAAGGAATGGAATTCACCGTCACCGAGGCCGAGGACGGCGAGAAGGCGCTCGAGGTTTGCAAGCGCGGAATGCCGGACGCGGTGCTGCTCGACTGGAACATGCCCGTGATGGATGGCTTCGAATTCCTCGTGCAGCTTCGCCGGATGCCCGGTGGCGATGCACCGAAAGTGGTGTTCTGCACCACCGAGAACGGTATCGACCATATCTCGCGCGCGCTGCATGCCGGCGCCAACGAATACATCATGAAGCCGTTCGACAAGGAGATCGTCACCGCGAAGTTCCAGGAAGTGGGGCTGCTTGCACTCGATCTGCCCACCGAAGCCTGAAGCCAGTCTCATCTTTTTGTCCTTGCGAGGCTCCAGTGACGCCCCTCGACTACGAGTATCTGTGCAAGCTCCTGAAGGATCATTCAGGGCTCGACCTGTCCGCAGACAAGCAGTACCTGATCGAAAGCCGCCTGCTTCCGCTGGCGCGCAAACACGGTCTGTCAGGCATCCCCGACCTGGTGACGAAGATGAGGGGCGGTTCGCCCTCGCTCATCGTCCAGGTGGTCGAGGCCATGACCACCAACGAAACCTTCTTCTTTCGCGACAAGCTGCCATTCGATCAATTCCGCGACACGATCATGCCGGAGCTGCTGAAGGCGCGTGCGGTACGCAAGAGCATCCGGATCTGGTGCGCCGCGGGATCGACCGGTCAGGAGCCCTATTCGCTCGCGATGTGCCTGAAGGAGATGGGCGCAGCGCTTGCGGGCTGGCGGGTCGAGATCATCGCGACCGACCTGTCGCAGGAGGTGCTGGAGAAATCGAAGGCCGGCATCTACAGCCAGTTCGAGGTACAGCGTGGATTGCCGATCCAGATGCTGGTCAAGTACTTCCAGCAATCGGGCGAGTTCTGGCAGATCAACCCTGAGTTGCGGTCGATGGTGCAGCATCGCCAGCTCAACCTGCTGCACGATTTCTCCCAGCTCGGCACCTTCGATGTAATTTTTTGCCGCAACGTGCTGATCTATTTTGATCAGGACACCAAGATCAACGTCTTCAACCGCCTTGCCAGATCGATGGAGGCCGATGGCTTCCTGGTGCTGGGCGCCGCCGAAACCGTGGTCGGCCTGACGGACGGCTTCAAGCCGTTCCCCGAGCGGCGCGGCCTGTATCGGCCGAGCGGGGCGCGGACATTGGCGGCGGGGGCCGTTCTGCCGAGGGTTGCCGCCATGGCAGCGAGACTTTGACCATGACGGATGACGGCAAACTCGTTGAACGCGTGACGTTCAGCAGGGGCTTCGATGTCTGCATCATGGCGATCGACGGCACTTGGCGGCGCGACTGCCGGCTCAACGCCATCTCCGACACCGATGCGGCTCTGACAGTGGAAGGTTCCATTCAGGGGCTCAATCTGAAGGAGTTCTTCCTGCTGCTGTCGTCGACCGGGCTCGCCTATCGCCGCTGCGAACTGATCCGTGTCAACGGCACCGAGATGGACGTCGGCTTCCTCAAGGGCAAGCCGAGCAAGAAGCGATCAGCCGCCGGCGAAGGCGACCGGGCCGGGGTCTGACCCGGTCTCGCATCCGCTCAGATCCACCGCCATCCCGGGATGTGCGGAACAGATCGCGATCTCATGTGTTGGAGCGTGACAATCGCGGTCCGCAGAATCGGCAGTTTCCGGGCCTGTGGATCAATTCAAGGTGCGTATCGGGGGTTTCGGAACTGAGCATCCGATCAAGCGCGGCACTGTCGCCAGTGTCGCTGCTCGGCTGCACATACCCGATCAACGCAACCAAGTCCGCCAAAATGGCATTATAGGGATCATCGCTTTCGTTCGAGCGCGTCGCGGCGTCGTCCGCCGCTGCATTTCCATGCATGTTTCTCCACCGCCCCCACCTTCAGGGAATGCGGTGCTACTTGTGCGTTAAGCGGGCGTCCCGTACAAATACGGGTCCATTGATCGATATGCTCGAGAGAGTTCTTGTGCGGCCAAGCACCACGTGTCACCACTGATGGACGATGCATATGACTGAGAATGGCGCTCCCCGTGGGGAGATTTTCGTAGTCGACGACGATCCTGCCGTTCGCGAGACGCTGTCCGTGGTTCTGTCGACAGCCGGTTACAAGGTGATCTGCTTTGCGGACGGTGCCGCGCTGCTTTCCGTTGCGCGAAGCCGGACGCCGGCCTGCATCCTGCTCGACGTGCACATTCCGGGAAAATCCGGTCTCGACATCCTGAAGGAACTGCACGGCGAGGATTATCCGGCGCCGATCTTCATGATCTCGGGGCAGGGCGATATCGCGATGGCGGTGAGCGCCATCAAGAACGGCGCGCTGGATTTCATCGAGAAGCCGTTCCGCGGCAACGAGATCGTTGCTCGGCTGAACGAGGCGATCGAGGCCTACACTAGGCGCCGCTCGGAGAGTTCGGCGTCGCGCGGCGCCTCGCTGCATTTTCCGGGACGCGAGCCGCTGACCCGCCGCGAGCGCGAGGTGCTCGAGCAGTTCACCTCCGGCGCGTCCAACAAGGAGGCCGGGCGTCATCTCGGCATCAGCCCGCGCACCATCGAGGATCACCGCGCCAACATCATGAAGAAGCTCGGCGCGCGCAATGCCGCCGACCTCGTTCGCATCGTGATGACGGCGCAGCGCCAGGCCTGATTTCCGCGCGGCCCGAGTTGCCGCGTGGAATCGGAGCCGGTGTTCACGAGCGTCTAGTCGGCGAGCGCCTTGCGGATCATCGCCGCGAGTTCCGACTTGCGATAGGGCTTGGGCAGCAGCAGCACGCCTTCGTCGAGCCGGCCGTGATGGATGATTGCATTCTCGGTGTAGCCCGAGGTGTACAGCACCCTGAGGTCCGGCTTCATCCTGAAAATCCGTTCGGCAAGCTGGCGGCCGTTGAGCCCGGGCATGATCACGTCGGTGAACAGCAGATCGAACGGCGTGCCGGTCTCGACGATCGCGAGCGCTTCGTTGGCAGTCGCGGCGGCCAGCGTCACGTAGCCGAGCCCGTGCAGTTGCGCCAGCACGTAGTCGCGCACCAGCTTGTCGTCCTCGACCACCAGGATGGTCTCGTGGCCACCTTCGAGCTCCAGCGCGGTCGCCTCCTCGGCCGCGACCGCCGTGCCTGAAGCCGCCGGCAGGTACATCCGGATCGTCGTTCCGTACCCTTGCTCGCTGTAGATCTTGATGTGCCCCGCGGACTGCTTGACGAAGCCATAGACCATGCTGAGGCCGAGCCCGGTGCCCTTGCCCGGCCCCTTCGAGGTGAAGAAGGGATCGAACACCTTGTCGAGCATATCGGCGGCAATTCCCATCACCGTATCGCTCACGGCGATCATGGCGTACGGGCCCGGCCGCACGTCGCCGTGCGAGCCGGCATAACTCTCGTCGAGCACGACGGATGCCGTTTCGATCGTCAGCCGGCCGCCTTGCGGCATGGCATCCCGGGCGTTGAGCGAGAGGTTGAGCAGGGCGTTAGCCAGCCGATTGGGATCGACCACCGCCAGGCATGTCTTGTCCTCGAAGGCCGATCGGATCTCGACTTGCTCGCCGAGCGTCCGGCGCAGCAGCTTGGTGGTGTCGATGATCAGCGCGTTGACGTCGATCTCGCGCGGCTCGAGCGGCTGTCTGCGAGCGAACGCCAGCAGTTGCTGGGTGAGATCGGCGCCGCGCGACGCGGCCTCGTCGATCATCCGGGTGATCGCCGCGAGCTGTGGCTGGTCCTTTACGGCATCGCCCAGAATCTCGATCGTGCCGGTGATGACGGTGAGGATATTGTTGAAGTCGTGCGCGATGCCGCCGGTGAGCTGGCCGACCGCTTCCATCTTCTCCGACTGCCGGATCCGATCCTCGGCGGCGATCTTTTCCGTCAGGTCGCGGATGAACCCGTTGAAGAGATATCCATCGCGGGTCTTCAGCGCCGAGATGCTCAACTCGGCGGTGAATTCGCTGCCGTCGCGCCGCCGGATCTGCGCCTCGCGGCGGGCCTCGCGAACGCGGTCGCCGCCGGAGCTCAGAAATCCGGCGAGCGCCGTGGCGAGCGGGCCGCCCGGCCGACCCATCAGTTCGAAGACGTTGCGGCCGATCGCCTCCTCACGACTCCAGCCGAAGATCGTTTCCGCCTGCGTGTTCCAGTCGCGGATGATGCCGAACTGGTTGATCTGCACAACGGCATCGAGCGAACCGTCGATGATGCCCCTCGCGAGCTGCGCGCTTTCGCGCAGGCTTTCCTCCGACTTGCGGCTCTCGGTCATGTCGTAGGTCGACTTGGCGATGCCGGTGACGGCGCCCGACAGCGCCTTGATCGGCGTCATCGACAGCGACACGTCGACCGTGCTGCCGTCCTTGCGCAGGCGCACGGTTTCGTTCTGCTCGATCCGTTCGCCCCGGCCGATCCTGCGAATGATCTCGTCGATCTCGGTACGCCGGTTCGGCGGCACGATCAGGGCGATGTGTCGGCCGACCGCCTCGTCGGCGCTGTATCCATACAAGCGCTCGGCAGCCGGATTCCAACCCGTAATGATTCCCTCGAGCGACAGCGTGATGATGGCGTCGCTGGAGGATTCGACGGCTGCTGCGAACAAGCGCTCGCGCTCGGCATGGTGGTCGCGCGCTGCCTCAGTGCGGCGATGCTCGGCGATCTCGCGCTCGAGCGCCACCGTCTTGGCGTTGGCCTCGTCCATCACGCGGGCGAACGCGCGCGCCAGCACGCCGGTCTCGCCGCCGGCATTGACCGGAATCGCGGCGGTGCCCTTTTCGCCGACGCGCTCCACGGCGGCGGTCAATTGCGTGATCGGCCGGGTCAGCGATCGCGCGATCAGCCAGGCCAGCACGCCCGCGCCGAGCACGGCCAGCAGACCGACCAGGATTGAGCTGTTGCGGATCGCCATCGCCGGCGCCATGAACACGGCGTTGGGCACGATGTCGATCACGGCGACCCATTGGTGTGCCGCCAGCAGCGTCGGCGCCAGCGCGACAACGCAATCCTCCTGTCCGGCCTGACCGACGACGATCTTCGCGACGCCTTGTGTGGTGCCGAGCGCGGCCGCCAGATTGGGCATGTCGCGCTGCCAGTTCGTCGGCTTGCCGAGCTGCGCGCCGAATTCGCGCCCGCGGTCGGGGTTGACGAGATAATTGCCGCCGGCGTCGACCACGTAGACCCGTTCGCCGGGACGCGCCGATGCGCGGACGCTTTCGAGCGTCGGTCGCATGTCGGCATTGATGATGACGATCCCGAACGGCTTGCCGTCTTGTGTCATGACCGGCTTCGCGACCATCATGGTCGCGACATGCGGTGTCTCGACGGCGCCATTCTCCTCATCCAGGCCGATCGGCGAGACGTAGATGCCGTCCGGTGGCAGATTGATCGTATTGCGGAAATAGGCGACATCGCCGACCTGTTTCAGCTCCGCCTCGGGCACGATTCGCACCGCGCCGTTGGGGCCGGAGCGGTCGACCCGCGCGAGTTCGCGATGATTGTCCGCGACGCCGATGAAGCGCAGCGAGTAGGCCGGCTTGAACGCCATCTGCGCGGCCAACTGGGCTTCCAGCCGCTGGCGCCAGACCGCTTCCGTGATGCCGTCAACGGGATCGACCCCACCATTGAGCCGCGCCCGCATCAGCCCGCCGACCGCCGGCAGAACCTGGAAGGTCGTGATGTCGCCGGGTGTCGCACGGGCGCGGGCCTCGAGGACCGAGGCCGCAAAGCGAACTTGGGTTTCGATTCGGTCGAGCACGCGCGGGGCGAGCGCGCGCTCAAGGCTGCGATAGCTGAGCCATCCGACCGCGGAAACCGCGATCGCGACCAGCGCAATCATCGCGATGGCAAGCCTGGACGTCAGCGTCATCGGTCCATTCGCAACTTTCCGCCGGCCCTGGCGGTCGAGATGACCGGCCAGCCGATGTTCATTCGAATCTACGGCCAGTTGCAACGCCGTTTTCGGTCTCCGGACGCGCCGGTTCGCTTGTCCTGGGTTCCTGGAGGCGGGAGGTGAGGCTGAACTTGACTGCCATGTTCAAGCGATCCAGAAACGGAAACACCGGCGTATGCAAGCAATTTCGAGAGCGATGGGGCCTCCATGACAACCCAGAAGACCAAGACCCCCGATCAACTGCGCAGCGCGCGCTGGTTCGCGCCCGACGATTTGCGTGCCTTCGGCCATCGCTCGCGCGCGATGCAGATGGGCTACGCGCCGGAAGAATGGCGCGATCGGCCTGTGATCGCGATCATCAACACCTGGTCGGACGCGCAGCCCTGCCACATGCACTTCAAGAGCCGGGTCGATGACGTCAAGCGCGGCGTGCTGATGGCCGGCGGATTTCCGATGGAGCTGCCGGCGCTGTCGCTGTCGGAATCGCTGTTGAAGCCGACCACGATGCTCTATCGCAACATGCTGGCGATGGATGCCGAGGAGCTGCTGCGCGGCCATCCCGTCGACGGCGTGGTGCTGATGGGCGGCTGCGACAAGACCACGCCGGCGCTGCTGCTCGGGGCCACCAGCATGAACCTGCCCGCGATCTATCTGCCGGCCGGCCCGATGCTGCGCGGCAACTGGAAGGGCAAGACGCTGGGCTCGGGCTCCGATGCCTGGAAATACTGGGACGAGCGCCGCGCCGGCAAGATTTCCGACAGGGACTGGGTCGACATGGAGGCCGGCATCGCCCGCAGCTACGGCACCTGCATGACAATGGGCACGGCCTCGACCATGACCGCGATCGCGGCGGCGATCGGCATGACGCTGCCGGGTGCCTCGTCGATCCCGGCGGCCGATGCCAACCACATCCGCATGAGCTCGGAAGCCGGCCGCCGCATTGTCGAGATGGTGTGGGAGGATCTCACTCCGCAGAAGATCCAGACGCGACGGGCATTCGAGAACGCGATCGCGGTCGCGATGGCGATGGGCTGCTCCACCAATGCCATCATTCATCTGATCGCGCAGGCGCGCCGCGCCGGGCAGGACATCTCCCTCGACGATTTCGAGACAGCGAGCCGCAAGGTGCCCGTGATTGCCAATGTGCGGCCGAGCGGCGACCGCTATCTGATGGAGGACTTCTTTTACGCCGGCGGGCTTCCCGGACTGATGAGCCGGATCAGGGAGCACCTGCACCTCGACTGCATCACCGTCACGGGCAAGACGCTCGGCGAGAACATCGCCGATGCTGAGGTCTATCATGACGATGTCATCCGCACCGTCGCGAACCCGATCTACAAGGAGGGCGCGCTCGCGGTCCTGACGGGCAATCTTGCGCCCGACGGCTGCGTGATCAAGCCCTCCGCCTGCGATCCGCGCTTCCTCAAGCACAGCGGACCTGCGCTGGTGTTCGACGATTATCCGTCGATGAAGAAGGCGGTCGATGATCCCGATCTCGACGTCACCGCGGACCACGTGTTGATCCTGCGCAATGCCGGCCCGCAGGGCGGCCCGGGCATGCCGGAATGGGGCATGCTGCCGATCCCGACCAAGCTCGTGAAGCAGGGCGTGCGCGACATGGTGCGGCTGTCGGATGCGCGGATGAGCGGCACCAGCTATGGCGCCTGCATCCTGCACGTCTCGCCGGAATCCTATATCGGCGGCCCGCTGGCGCTGGTCAGGAACGGCGACCTCATCACGCTCGACGACGCCGCGCGCAGCATCAATCTCGATGTGCCGGAGGCGGAGCTGGCAAAGCGCCGCGCGGAATGGACGCAGCCCGAACGGCGCTTCGAGCGCGGCTATGGCTGGATGTTCTCCAAGCACATCAAGCAGGCCAATGAAGGCTGCGACTTCGATTTCCTCGAGACCGGTTTTGGCAAGCCGGTGGGCGAGCCTTCGATTTATTAACTCCTGTCGTTCCGGAGCGATGCGAAGCATCGAACCCGGAACCTCGAGATTCCGGGTCTGGTCCTTCGGACCATCCCGGAATGACAACCGGGACAAGGCACCATGTCAAAACTCAGCGACACCACCCGCAACAAGCTGAAATCCGTCTCCACCGCAACGGTGGCGACCGCGCTGTTCAAGCGCGGCTTCCGCATCCAGGCCATCCAGGATGTCCGCCCGCTGAGCCCCGATCAGCCGACCATGGTCGGCGAAGCCTTCACGTTGCGCTACATGCCGGCACGCGAGGACCTCAACAAGATCGAGGTGTTCCGCGATCGCTCGCATCCGCAGCGCAAGGCGATCGAGGATTGTCCTGCAGGCGCCGTGCTGGTGATGGACAGCCGCAAGGACGCGCGCGCCGCATCAGCCGGTGCGATCCTGGTGACGCGGCTGATGAAGCGCGGCTGTGCCGGCGTCGTCACCGACGGCGGCTTCCGCGACGCCGCCGAGATCGCCAGGCTCGGCTTCCCGGCGTTCCATCATCGGCCGAGCGCGCCGACCAATCTCACGCTGCATCAGGCGATCGAGATCAATGTGCCGATCGGTTGCGGCGACGCGCCGGTGTTTCCCGGCGACGTGATCCTCGGTGACAGCGACGGCGTCATCGTGATCCCCGCGCATCTCGCCGACGAGATCGCCGATGAAACCTTCGAGATGACCGCATTCGAGGATTTCGTGACCGAGGAAGTCCGCAACGGCCGCGGCATTTTCGGGCTCTATCCCGCGACCGACGAGCAGACGCTGAAGGATTTCGCGGTCTGGCGCAAGGCGAAGGGGCGGTAGGTCTCCCCCGATTCTCCCGTCGTCCTGGCGAAAGCCAGGACCCATAACCACAGGGAGGAGTTTGGCGAAGACTGGTCGTGAACCCGTTGTAGCGTGGGACGCGCAGGGTGCATCACCGATAGATCACGCGGTATGGGTCCTGGCTTTCGCCAGGACGACGATGGAACCGCGGCAGATCGGGCTACGATGTCCTACACCTCCGTCTTCTCCGCGATCCCCACCGCCCACAGCGCGAATGCGTAGACGATCGCAACTTCGTCGAGGCGGTCGAAGCGGCCGGAGGCGCCGCCGTGGCCGGCGCCCATGTTCGTGCGCAGCAGCACCGGTCCGCCGCCCGCCATGGTGGCGCGCAGCCGCGCGATCCATTTCGCCGGCTCCCAATAGGTGACGCGCGGATCGGTCAGCCCGCCCATCGCGAGGATCGCGGGATAGTGCTTCGCCGCGACATTGTCGTAGGGCGAATAGGACAGGATGGTGCGGAAGTCCTGTTCGCTTGCGATCGGATTGCCCCATTCCGGCCATTCCGGCGGGGTCAGCGGCAGCGTATCGTCGAGCATGGTGTTGAGCACGTCGACGAACGGCACTTCGGCGACGATGCCGGCGAACAGGTCGCCGGCGCGGTTGGCGACCGCGCCCATCAGCATGCCGCCGGCCGAGCCGCCATGGCCGACGATGCGCTTCTCGCTGGTGTATTTTGCCTCGATCAGCGCGCGTCCGGCGGCGGCAAAATCGTCGAACGTGTTGGTCTTCTTCTCGCGCTTGCCGTCGAGATACCAGCCCCAGCCCTTGTCCGCGCCACCGCGGATATGCGCGATGGCGTAGACGAAGCCGCGGTCGACCAGCGACAGCCGGTTGGCGGCAAACGATGCCGGCATCGCCATGCCGTAGGAGCCGTAGCCGTAGAGCAGCAGGGGCGCCTTGCCGTCGCGGACAAAATCCTTGCGATGCAGGATCGAGACCGGAACCTGCGCGCCGTCATGCGAGATCGCCATGACACGTGTTGTGACATAGTCGGCCGGGTTGTGGCCGGACGGAATCTCCTGCCGCTTGCGCAGCACCCGCGTCCGCTTCGCCATGTCGTAATCATACACCTCCGAGGGCGTCGTCATCGACGAATAGGAGAAGCGCAGGTTGGTGGTGTCGAACTCGTAGCTGCCCATCGTGTCGAGCGAATAGGCGGCTTCGTCGAAGGCGATCGCGTGCTCGACGCCGCTTCCGAGATCGCGGATGACGATCGCCGGCAGCGCGTTGGCGCGCTCCAGCCGCACCATGTGGCCGGCATAGAGCTCGACATCGAGCACGTAGACGCCTTCGCGAGACGGGATCAGGTCGCGCCAGTTGGCCCGCTCGGGGGCGGCGAGCGGCGCGGTCACCACCTTGAAGTCGATGGCGTCGTCGGCATTGGTCAGGATGTAGAGCTGGTCGCCGCGGTCGGCGATCGAATATTGCACGCCTTCCTCGCGCGCAGCGACGAGGCGGGGCGGCGCATCGGGATTGGCGAGGTCGATCAGCCGCTGCTCCGAGGTCTCGTGGTCACCGCCGGCGATCACGCAGAATCGGCCGCTCGAGCTTTCGTGCAGGTGGGTGAACCAGCCGGGATCCTGCTCCTCATAGATCAGCGTGTCGTCCGCCTGCGGGGTGCCGAGCCTGTGTCGCCACACCTGCATCGGGCGGTGATTGTCGTCGAGCTTGACGTAGAAGAAGCTCTTCGAATCCTTGGCCCAGACCACGCCGCCATCGGTCTCCTCGACGCAATCGTCGAGATCGGTGCCATCAGCCCAGTCGCGCACGCGGATGGAAAAATACTCGGAGCCCTTGGTGTCTGCGCTCCAGGCGTGCAGCTTGTGATCTTCGGAATGCCGGCTGCCGCCGAACTTGAAATATTTGTGGTCTTTGGCCAGCGCGTCGCCGTCGAGCACGACATGCGTGTCGCCACCGTCGCGCGGCATGCGGCAGAACAGTTCATGTTGGCCGCCTTCGCGGAACTTGCGGAAATAAGCGAACGGGCCGTCGGGTGATGGCACGCTGGAATCGTCTTCCTTGATTCGCCCGCGCATCTCCTTGACGAGCCGCTTCTGCAAGCCACTCGTGTGGCCCAGCAGGGTCTCGGTATAGTTGTTCTCTTCTTCCAGATATTTGCGGATATCGGGATCGAGGATCGAAGGATCGCGCAGCACCTCCTGCCACTTGGGATCCTTGATCCACGCATAGTCGTCCGTCACCGTGATGCCGTGGGTGGTGAAAGCGTGCGGCCGGCGCGGCGCGACGGGCGGGACGTGAACGGCAGTGGCCTTGGTGGCGGATTTGGTCACACGATCCTCATTGTGCAGGGAGCATCGCCTTATATCGGGATGAATGTGGCGATTGCCAGATGGGCGGTGGGCGTTAGTCCGGTAGGGTGGGCAAAGGCGCGGAGCGCCGTGCCCACCATCAAGCGCTGCGCTCGCAATGGTGGGCACGCTTCGCTTTGCCCACCCAACGTGTCACCTCGCAATGACGGAGATGGCTGTCGCTACCCGTTCCGCAGCCGCGCAGCGGCATTGCCGCCGGAGATCGGGATCTGGTTCACCGCCAGCACCACCGCGAAGGTGATGACCAGCATCGCGATGCCGAGCACCGCGATCGCGGCGAGGTCGCCGCCTTCGTTGAGGTCGTAGATCAGGACCGACAGCACCTTAGTCTGCGAGGTGAACAGCACGATCGCGGCCGACAGTTCCCGCATCACGCCGATGAAGATGAAGCACCAGGTGGCGATCACGCCGGTGCGCAGCAAGGGCGCGGTGATCTGGCGCAGCGCCTGCAGCCGCGTCGCGCCGAGGATGCGGCTCGCTTCTTCCAGCTCGGGATGGATGGTTGCGAACGCGGCCTGCAATTGCTGATAGGCCGACGGCAAGTTGATGGTGAGGAACGCGAGCAGCAGGATCCACAGCGTGCCGTAGAGCACGAAGGGCGGCCGCGTGTAGCTCAGGAACAGGCCGACACCGAGCACGATGCCGGGCACCGCGACCGGCGCGGTGGCGAGAAAGGCGAGCACGCGATGGCCGGCGATCACCCGCCGCGTCGTGACATAGGCGATCACCAGCGCGAGGATGGTGCCGATGGTCGCAGTCGCGGTGCCGAGGATCACGGTGTTCTTCAGCGCCAGCTGGGTCGACGACAGCTCGGTGAAAACGAAGATGATGTTGTGCAGCGTCAGGGTCGACGGCGTCACCAGCGTGGTGGCGTTCGGCGAGAACGCGGCGTTGAGCAATGCGAGATAGGGCAGGAACACCGGATTGAGCAGCACCACGAGGCAGAAGCCGAGCGCAGCATAGCGCCAGCCGCGCAATTCCACCCGGCGCGGCGCGCCATATTGGCCGCCGACCACCGAATAGCTGCGTCGACCGAGCAGCGTCTTTTGCCCCTGCAGCAGCAGGATGGTCAGCAGCAGCAGCGGCACCGCGGCGGCCGCTGCCAATTCCAGTTTCGGCGGATATTGGAACAGGCTCCAGATCT
>Ga0099824_1009103_pt1 | contig 12377 bp, 6 predicted proteins | sample SiratrowhiteBW_FD_76837 | JGI IMG/M metagenome (GOLD analysis project Ga0099824, IMG submission 76837) | Root nodule microbial communities of legume samples collected from California, USA - Siratro white BW | ecosystem: Host-associated > Plants > Roots > Nodule | place: USA: California... | reverse complement strand
AAATAAAGATCCAGTCTGTGAAACAGAATTGCATTTTACTGAAAAATATCAAATTGTTTCAAAAAGTTTTGAAATCCAATTCACCCCCCTCTTGTATTTCAGCCAAAACAGTTTCCAACAATAGGCATTAAAAATTCATTGTCTAACATAGGCACTAGACGATCATTGTCTAACATAAGCACTAGACAGTCATCGTCTAACATAGGCACTAGACAGTCATCGTCTATTAGAGCCTATACAATAAACCGTCTACCATATCATATATCGTAGACCATCTACCAGAAATCGTTTATTGTAGAGCGTCTACCAGACCGTCTACTACAGACTGTCTACTAGAACATCTATTGTAGGGCGTTTGTCGTAATCTACTGTTGAGTGTCTACTATAGATTGTATACACATGAAATATAATATTGTTAGACCAACATAATAAGAAAATTTTCAAATGCATAACAAGCAAATAGTATAGGCAAAACAACAAATAGTTCAAACACAAAATAATCATTCCTCCCCTATTGACTTTATCGAATAGGGTCAAATAGAAATGAAAAAGTATGTTCAAAGTAGTACAAACCTTAATGAAAATAAAATTGCAAGTAAAGATTAATGGACTAACACTCCTTTCCATATTGAAGAGCAGCAATATGCTCCTACAGCACCTTAATCTAATCATCCAGATGCTGGAACCTAGCAACACAAAATTCATAATGTTTCTTCTAATCATGTGCCATGGCGTCCATCCTTCCTAGCATCAATCTTTCAAACTGTGACAGAGGAATTCCATGATCTATTGATGGCTCATAAGGAATCAAGGCATGCATGACATCCTCAACATGGTCTTTTCCTACAGTATCGCTAGGTCCAACTCCATCTACATTTGAAGTTCTTGGAGCAGACGATCCTCCAGCATCATATCGTCTTACCCAGTAGTTATCAACCTTAACAAGTTCCATTTTGTACCATGCGATATTTTTTATTTCATTTCCAAGATTTATAACTTCAGACAATAAATATTGCATAAATTCTGAAACAAATATAGCAAAAAGAACTTTGTAATTTACTAACGTTTTCGATTTAAGCATGTGATTTTTCATAAAGATCTAGTTGACTTTGATCTCATACAGAATGTAATACATACTATTAAATCTTCCTCATTTAGCATGGCATGATTGTTCTCCATAGTGATTTGTCATACAATGATGAATGTTAGCATTCTTTCATTCTGATAGAGGTCGTTGAACTTCTCAAGCAGATTCTATAAAAGTGTACCTTGTTGAAACTTTTTACAACACCAACGTTCCTTTTCCAACATGAATACCTTCACATTTCAAACCAGTTATTGCATTCCAAACAACTAGAGTAATCTCGATATCAATCTCTTTGACATGAGACCAAATAATCTCACCTTCAAAAGAGAAGTTTGTGAAAAACACTGACTAAATTTGGATAGATATTACCACTCATTTCTAGAAACCTTTACAGCTTTTAATGCTTAATCAACTTTCTGACCTCATTCAGTTCTTTCTCCTTCATCCTAGAAAACTTCAACATCATTGAAGAATTTATAACTTTTCTACTAATCTCATAAAAAAGGACAACCATTTGATCTTGGATTTCAAAGAATCATGTTTCCGAATTACCTTTTCTAGAAAAAGGTGTGGTTGGTTCTTGTGAAGATTGTATACCAGTGGACCTGCCTGATCTTGTTCTTTTTCATAAGGTTGTAAAGGTAGACATGTTTGTTGTTTTCATATATGGAATGGAATGTGCAGAATAACTAATACGCAAAATGTAAGGAATGTATAAAGATTGTAGTTTTGGAACGACTTGAAGTAGTTATCAATAATTTTTAAATTTTAATTGAATGTAGTTAATTGATTAGATCAAAGATTGAAAGTTTTTAACTGATTATAATTTTGGAAATTGCAAAGTGTTGATCCAATAAATTCATATATAACTATACTCTATCATGAATTAAAGCACTACATATTAGTTAATAGGCAAATCAACTTTTTGACTTTTATACAGTGAATGGCGCGTGTACTATATGTATTAAAAAACAATACAGTCACACAAAACAAACCATTTATTTAGAAATAAACAAAAATTAACAAATTTGTATTCAAATTTAACATATCAAACAGTGAATTAACAAATCATACTCCTAACCTGTTAGATCAGAAATGACATGCATGCTAAATAATAGGTTAAAGCGATAATTTGATCGATTAAAAGAAAGATAAACATAAAATGAATTTGTAACTATTTAATCAACTGAAATATTTTTTTAACCCGTTGATATTACTCATAACCTTAAGAAGTGAGGAGGGATTTATGCAATATTTGAAATGTCTAGGATGCCTTGTTCAATTCTTAAGTAATTAAATCTATCTTTGGCTAGGGATTTGGTGAATAAATCATCTAATTGATTCACTATTTTAATGAACTTTATCTCATAATCATCATTATTTGTATGATCCCTAATGAAGTGGTGCCTAATTTCAATATGTATAAATTGTGAATGTTGAATTGGGTTTTGGTTAAATTGATGACACTGGTATTGTCACACATTAGAGGTACCTAGGTCACCTAAAGACCATAATCTCTCAATTGTCGTTTCAGCCAAAAAATTTGAGCATAACAACCGCCAGCTACAATATATTCAGCTTCAATAGTTGAGAGAGCTACACAAGTTTGTTTCTTGTTCTGCCATGATATCAAGCTTGATCTAAGTAAGTGGCATGTGTCACCTGTACTTTTTTTGTCCAATTTTCAACCTACAAATCTAAGTTAGAAAATTCGATTAAACTTAAGGAAACCCCACCTGGAACCACAATCCAACATGTTGTTCCCTTAACGTGTTTCAAGATTCTTTTGGTAGCATTGTAGTGTGACTCCTTTGGATTAGAATGATATCTTGCAGATATGCATAAGCTAAACATAATTTCAAGTATGCTATTCATCAAGTATAATTTGTCCTTTGTATTTAGTTTGGTCTACTGCAATGCCCTTTCATCCAGATCCAAACAACAATTAATGGATATTGGTGTAGTAACTTCCTTACACTAGTTCATATCAAACTTCATCAACAAATCATTGCAGTATTTGAATTGACTTAAGAAAGTAAATTCTTAAGTTATTTAACTTGAATGCCCAAAAAAAAGTTAAGTTCACCCATTATGGACATTTCAAACTCCCCCTACATAGTTGAAACAATTCTTCACACAATCTATCATTAGTAGATCCAAAAATTATGTCATAAACATAAACCTGCACTAAAATGATATTGTTTTCAGCTTTCTTAATGAAAAGAGTTTTATCAACTTTTCCTCTCTCGTAGTTTTGAGATAAGAAAAAGTTAATAAGTCTCTCATACCACTACCTTCGAGCTTACTTCAATATATATAGAGCTTTCTTTAACTTGTATACATGGTTTAGATGCTTATGATTCATATACTTCTTCATTAACGAAGCCTTTTAAAATGCGCTTTTAACATCAATTTGAAATATTTTAAAACCACACATACAAGCAAAGGCAAGTAACAATCTTACTGCTTCTAGTCTAGCCACAAGTGTATATGTTGCATTATAATTTATTCCTTCTTCTTGATTATAACCTTTTGCAAGTAGTATAACATTGTCCTTGGTTATTACTTCTAATTCATCCATTTTTTTCCTAAAAACACATTTGTTCCAATAATATTCATATCTTTAGTTCTCAATACAAGTATCCAAACATCATTCCTAGTAAATTGGTTTAGTTCTTCATACATTGTAGATATCTATTTTTCATCACATAAGGCATCATAAACATTTTTAAGTTCAATTTGAGAAATAAAAGCCATATTTTCATAGAAATTGTTTAGAAAATGTCTAGTAGAAACTCTTTTCTCAATTTGTCCAATGATGTTGTCAAGGTAGAGTTCTCTAGTGTTCTCCATTCCTTTGGAAGTTCTCCAGTAATCACAGGTTTAATGGACTGGTCAGCAACCTCTGTAATGTTTTTAGGTGAAAAATTTTTAGGATTGAACTTAGACTTTAGAAATATATCAACTTGTTCATCCTCACATGCATCATCCTCACCTATAGATTCTTCTACAGTCATAAGTCTCTTATTGTAAACTCTATATCCATGATTGTTTAATGAACAACTAAGAAAGATACTTTCATCAGCTTTGACATCAAACTTACCAAGGTTTTCTTTTCTATTATTAAGCATAAAACGTTTGAGGGTGAGTGGTTTTGTGTGAGCGTAGTGAGAAAGTGGGTAAAAAAATCGTAGATATGTGAGAGAATTTTTCTCTATGTGTGAAGAGAGAATCCTTGAGCATTGATGTGTGCTCCCTTTTTTTCATTCGAATGTGTGCCAGAGCTCCTTTAACAGAATTATCAAACCAATTCTAACAAAATCTCTCCTTTTGCAAAAGGAGAATAAAAATTATTAAAGCATAAAGAAAAATGGAGGTGGGTCCCTTTGGAGGATTGCTGACAAGTGTGAGTAGGAAAGAAAAGGGGGTAAGAGAAGTGAATTTGGTCATGGCCCAAGTGAGAGATATGGGGTGTACGTGGGAAAAGACAGGGTGTGAAAAGCAAAGAAAATGGGCTGCACCCTACACCTTTTAACATTCAGTTTCATTTTTCTTTTCAAATTGGGCTAACATTTTTTTATCCTAAAAAATAAATTATATTTAACAAGTTGTTTTTAAAAAGATGAATATGATAAAGCAAATGAAAACATGAACTACATATATATCCTTTTGATTTTTTTTCTCAACTGATAAAAAGGATAAAAATCCAAATTATATTTTTTCATGTTTTATTAAGAAAATAAAAATAAAAAATAAAGACAAAAAACTATATTTTTATATTTTTCCTGAAAATAAGAGAAAACAATAAAATCCAAATTTAATTAAATATGAACCAATAATAAATTTTAACCTAAATTATTGACTCTTTCTTTTTTCAATTTTTTGAGAATTGATTAGAAATAATTTTTCCATTTAGATGAAATTGGGAGTTGACACTTTATAAAAATGAACCCAAAACTATCATAAAAAATAAGGTTATCAATAGGGCATACAAAACCTTAGTGTAGACAATGAATTATAGAGAACAATTGTTGTTGAGAACTTATGTGTAACAAGGTGTACTATGCAGGGGTCAATGTCCGAATGTGATGGTAAAAATTCTCCCATGAATAGTTGACCAGGTATGACCAGTAGTGGTGAGGGAATGGTTGATAGTGTAGATAGTCTAATGAGGTTATATGTTAAGAGATCATCTACAGGTGAAAAATGGTGGTCAATTGGTTGGTAATGGTCAAATTTGAACATTTAAAGTTATGCTCAAGTGGAGGTGAAGATGGTGCAAGTTGAGTAGGATGATGATGGAAGATTGGACTAGATGGTATATTTACAGTAGACGGTTTAGGCATGGTAGGCATTGGAATGGATGTTACCTCCAGAGGTGGTGGTTGTTGTGCATGAAGGAGTCTACGAAACCTCAAAAAAGGAAAAAATAGTGTCATCCTTTGCTAAGTTGCCATCATCTACATGAAAAGTTGATAGTGTTTGCAACTTCTGCACTGAATTTTTCTGCACATTAGAACTAAGACAGTGTTACCAAGAATTGTTGTGATAAAATCTGTGCATTATAGTTCAAGTAACTCTGTTGATATATTCGTATCATACCCTGTATCACAATCTGCAAAATCAATTTAGAAATTGATTCATATCAACACATGTGCTACATACAAATGAATTACAACATAAATCACAATTGTAGTCAATGCTAGAATCAATTGAAGCAAGAATTAAGAGTGGTTCCAATTCCTTTAGTGGTAGTTGGACAAATGGTACCAGTTCAGAACTCTTAGCAACCTACAAATAAACTAGGTTAACTATATGAATAGTTGTTGTGCCTATGTTTGTGCAATCTGGTTCATTAGACGATGCTTACGCAAAAGATGTTCATGAAAAGAATTTTGGGCTGAGTTCAAGAAAGGGGTAAATTGAACTTTTAAAATCTTTAGCAAAATATGGAAAGAAATAATAGAAAGTATAAAATTCCTTTATCAAACAATTAATTGTGGGAGTTTTAAATACACAACACAAAAATAATTAATTGAATAGCAGAAACAATCAATTAAACGTACTCGCAACAACACTATGCAATACAAAATCAACTAATTAAAATACTGAAACAATTAATTAAAATCACTAGCAGATCAAAACTGAACAAAATCAATCAATTGAATCAGGTAAACAATTAATTGAACAATGAATGACAAAACCTAACCCTAAACAACAATGAATGACATTCAAGTAAAGTAGAAAAGATTATGAATGTGAAATTTTGAAATTCTTTATCAAGAAATTCAATCAATTGAACAACGAAAACAATTGATTAATGAACTTGAATGCCAAAAATAATGTCAAAGTTGTAATCAATTAAGCTCAATAAATAGTCAATTGAAATAACCAAATAATGTCAAAGGCAGAAAGCAATTGATTAAATCTCTCACTCAATCTATTACAGAAACTCAAGAAATTGTTGTAACAATAAACACAATTGATTGAAATTGAAAAACAAATAATTGGTTGTATTAGAAATGAAATTTTAAACAAATCAAAATAGTATGTTTGCGAATTTAACAAATTGATAAAGGTTTGAGTTAAGAAATTACAGAAAACTAAAGTTATGCAGAACATAAGGTTGATGATGCGGTTAAGCGAAAATCAATTTATTGAAGCGAGAAATCAATTAACTGAAATTTTGACAGAATTGAGAAAAACTTGCAGAACTAAAACGCGATAAGAAATAGGGGCAAGAGAGAGCAAGAACACCAATAATTATAATGGTTCACTCTTCTTCAAGAGCTACATCCAGTCTCTTTGCAAACTAGCAAAGAATTTCACTCAAGAACACCAAGTTCAAACAATACACATACACTTGCACCCTACAAGAAAACTCACTCTACACCCTGCACAGAATGAAAAATACAGTGCAGAACCCTACTGCACACCTATAAATGTAAATCCTATACAATATATAGACACACCACTTACAATTACATGAATTATGTATATCAGAATCGAAAAGCTACACTTTTACATCAAATAATAGATGAAAACAACAGTGCAAAGACTTATTTGTGATGCAGAACCAATGCAAACAATTTATCACCAATGAAGAGCTTCAAGAATTACACTTTTGATCTTTCTTGAATACAATCACTCAATGCCAAATTGGTTCTCAATAAACCTCTTTGAAAGTCACTGTATTTCGCATAGAATATCACTCAAATGTCTTAGTAAAAAATTTGTCTTAAGAGGAAAAGCGTGGTTCTGTTTTATAAATCTATTGTTATATAAAAGAAAAGCTGCTCTGATTCAATCGATTGAATTTCTTGAAAAACAACATTTTCAACAAATCGATTTTCGAAAACAATCAATTTAAGTACTTTATAAGAGAGGTTTCCGAAAAGCATAAAGTCCCACTTAATTTTATTTTAGTAGATTAATTTTAATGATTCTATGAAGCTCTTTCAGTTTGTTCAAATGCATGCATATGGTTTTCAGTCACAAACCTACTCCCATACACACACACACAACTAGGACTTAACCACTCTCCAAATGATCTTCACTCAAGGTCCTCATTGACTTCATCAAATCACATAGCAGCTTCAGTGCTAACAGTTAAAAAATTACCAGGTAAACTCACAAGAAAAGAAGGAGAGTCACAATTAGACACGTTTAAGTATGAAGTCCTTCCTAACTAAAGTCTTTCCCACACCACTTTCACAAATTTCCCTTGTAAAATAAAAATTTGGAGACTTAAAAATTGAAAAGAAACAAAACTAAAGTTTAGGCTGAAAATAAAAAATGAAGACAAAATTAAAATTAAAATTGCCAGAATAAAACAACAAAAAATAGAAATTAAAAAAATAGTAATAGAAATTAAGAATGAAAATACAAACAACACAATAAAGAAAGAAGTAAAAACTAAAAGCTTAAACAAAAACATAAATAGAAAAAATAAAAGTAAAGACAAAAACAATAATTAAAAACAAAAACAAAATAAAATATCATAAATCAAAGTAAGATTAAATAAGATATAAAAGACATAAGATAAAATAAAATAAAGTAAAATAAAAAAATATTGAATATAATAATTGATAAAATTTTGTGTTTTTTTAATATTTTTTAATAATATGGTCATTTCAATAATTTGAAATTAATTAAATACAACTAACAGAAAACAAAGTTAGATATATAAAAATATTGAGAATTGCAGATAAATAAGAAAATTGAAAACCAAACTCAAATTGGATTCTCCGGCAACAACATCAAATTTGATCATTATCGTTTCACAAGTAAATTAAAATAATTCAAATAATGACCTTCTAATGCAGCACTAGACCATCTAACACCAAAGAGATGATAGTATCAATATGGAAAAGTTAATCCAAAGTCGTCTCGCAATGAATCCAATAGTAAATTCAGTCAATTAATGTTTGAAACTTATCTACAACAAAGAAAGTTAGCAATAACAATTTAAATAGGGGGTTTGAGGATTGTTGTGCAAGAAATTAAAATAGATGATGTAAAATAATAAAGAAAATAAGTTGACTCTCAAGTTCTTTCATAGCAAATTCTTCTTTGGTTTTCTTAAGATTATTATCCTTTAATTCTCTTCACAGAGTTGAATTCAATCATACAAACGTCAATCAAATTTAACAAAATTTTATCAGCTAAACAAGTATATACTGATATATTCAATATATCACCTTGTCTATAAGCGTGTAGTGAGATTTATATCTTTTATCTCTTGACTAAGCATACAAGAAATTGATTAAGTAAAAACAATTAAATTCCTAACAAACGTTAAAAAATCAACTACTTTTTCAAAAATTAAATTCGAAAAGACCAATAACAAAGAACAAATGTTATAGAGAAAATGTAAGAACAAAACTTTATTAAGTAGAAACCTCAAAATTCATTGTGAAATCACAAGAGAATCAACTCAAAGGACTTTAGTCTTTCATGAGGAAGACAAAAACAAAATAATTACAAAAGGAAATAAAACTAGGGTTTATGTTGTGCGACATTACGACTGTCTGCTTTTCACGATTTTTCCAATCTCTATTTATAATTTTCTTTTATTCACGAAATCAACTTATATTTAATTATCAGATATTATTCTTGCAATTCTCAATTGTTTCCATCTCTATCACATATTAATTTTCAGATATTTTCTTTCCAAATATGTAGCAAAAGATATTGCGAAATATTTGAAGAAAATTTGCTTTAAATCAAGTAAGAATTATAAAGAATTATCTTTGTAAAAAATCAGTGCAAAGAATTTGATTCAATTTGAAACTCATATAATTTTTACAAATAATTAGAAACAAGAAAAGTAAAAGAGTATGCTTAAAATTCAAGTTTAACCAACAATCATAATTAAGATTTAATTAATCATGATTGGATAAATCTTATTTAAAACAATAGATTTATTCTTAGTTATAGTCCAAGAAAGTACTAACTAAATTGTCTAAGTATGAGTAAATATATATTTATCAAAGTGAAATAAGATTCTCTACTTGAAAAAATTTCCAAAAATAAAAATGAAGTAAACTCATAAGGAGAATTTCTTTTAATCTTCAAAAGTGATTTTATATGTGGGAGAGACATCTTTTTATAAAAATAAGGTTCAACCTAAGGGAGGAGAAGAGTTAACTTAAAACTCTTAAGATCCCTTAATCTAGAGTTAACTCACTTAGTTCTTTTAGTTAACTTCTAATTTAGTATAACATATGACAATTCCTTAAAATTAAAAAAAAGTAGATAATTTCTTAAATTTAAAAATAATTCATTAATTAAAGAAAAATTCATGATGGGTCCACCAAAAATGTAAAATATAATCTATATATTAACAAAACTCAAATAATTTTTATATTATTAATATATGGTCGAATTTTACTTTAAGTTTAAATGGAGTAGCTAATAAATTATACATTTTGATTTAAGAATATTTTGTTAAAATATCTCTATCAAATCTATTGATAACATGTTAGTTAGTTGATATATATATATATATATATATATATATATATATATATATATATATATATATAAAATATAATTTTTTATTTTTATTTTTTTTTTTTTATATATATATATATATATATATATATATATATATATATATATATATATATATAAAATATGATGAGCATTAAATCATTTTTATTATATACTAACGAAAACACATGTGCATTCACATTTGTAATATTTTTATAAATAATTAATTAAAATAAAAAAATAATACAATTTAAAATATATATCTAATTTTATAAAAGTAGTATTAAAAAATTATGTAGTCCTTATTTAAAAAAATATTTAATTATTTTGTAATAAATAAAAGTTATATAATAATTTATTTTATTAAATAAATAATTTTTTTATTTAATAGAGAATAAAATTGTTTATAAAAAAGTTACCAAAGTATCATCTTCATATAATGGTATATATAATTGTTAAAATAAAATATATTATTGAATTATAAAAATTTCATAAAAGTAACGGCAAAAAGAAATATAAATATTTTGTATAAATCTATTGTAGGTAGTTTTTATTTATTTTGGTGATAGGTTTTTATTATAAGCAGTTATTTTAGTTTAAAAAAGTTACTCGAAAGATAGGATGATAGGAGAATCTCTTTATTGATATTATAGATATTGGTTGTTATGATACAGAAATAAGTTGAGACATAAAATAAATTTAAAATATTTTATTTTTTAAAATAAAAGTAGAATATAAATAAATAGTTTTCAAGAATTTAAACCAAAACTTTATAATTGATTAGATATAGATAATATATTGGTAGTTATAACTTATTTAAGTGATCATAATATTTAATATGCTTTATATATTTAAAATTATTTATTTATTTAATTTCATAAAGATAAAAGATAGATATTAAAATATTATAAAAGTAACAGATTAAATCCAAACCAACCCTAGTGTTCCAAAGCCCATTTGCCTTGCCCACAGATCACAGAACACAACCAAACCACATAAAATAAGATTCCCACGTTGTCTTCTCGCTGCCTCTCTCTCTCTCTTTCTTCATCCCTCATTGACTCTATCTCCCTCTCTAATCTACTGTGCCAATGGCGGATCCAATCTCGAAGACTCTGATCGTGTTTGCGCTCTTAGCTTCTTTGTTGCTGTCTTCACACGCTTCCTCTGATGTTCCCTTCATCGTCGCTCACAAGAAGGCCTCCCTCAACAGACTCAAGTCTGGTGCCGAACGGGTCTCTGTTACCATCGACATCTACAATCAAGGAACCTCGTACGCTCCGATCTACCACCAATTTTCCTTTTTTCCAATTTTTAATTTGTCGTTGTTTGAGATCTCAATTACCCTTTTCATGCATGTCCTCGTTAATGCCTGAATTAGAGTTAGGCAATTCTAATTTCGTGAATATTTGTACGATTGTGTTTGTGATACTTGGCTGCTGATGAATGTTTGTAAAGATTAAATATTTAAGCTGGATCTTGGGTTTGCGGTATGGGAAATTTAGAAGAAGGGTAATGTTTGATCAGCTTCGAAGAAGCTTTGTGTGATTAAAGTTAGAGGCTTTTTATTTATAAGCAATTTTTAAGCATATGGGGCACGCCATTTTTGCTTGTATGAGTTGGTAAGTGGAATGAAGAGTGATTTTGCTCTCATGGTTTTGATCTGATTGTTGAGGGAATGGAGAGTTCCTGTACACTTTGATGATGCTTAATTTGATGTGAAAATTTGGTATTTGGTGCTTTGATTAGGATTTTTAGGGTATTATGTGGTGCTACCTAAAATTTGTGTTTTGCTTAGTGTGCGATTGATACGACGACACCTTTCAAGTTCAGTTAAACAATGAGAATGAGCACTAAAATAATAATGATGAGATGGGCCTCTGGGGTTTTGTTTCCCAGTCTTGTAATCTGTTGAGTTCCTCTGTTTTTCTCTATGACATGAGAGTTTAGAATGTTTATTTAAAACGGGCCTTGTTGTAAATTGAAATTCCTTGTTCACTCGTTGAGTTGTTGAATTTACGATTCATGGTATCTATTGGTGACCTATGTTTGCTACTGAATTTTACTTATCTGTTTTATTCTGCTGTTTCAAAGGACGGCATATGATGTGAGTTTAACCGACGATAGCTGGCCAAGTGATGCTTTTGAAGTAATTACCGGCAGCACTTCAAAGTCATGGGAAAGGCTTGATGCGTGAGTTTCCTATGTTTTTGTGTAACTTTCCTCTGCTGTTTTTTTTTTTTTTTTTTTTTTTTTTTTTTTTTTTTTTTTTTTTTTAAATAATTTTTTTTTTTTT
>Ga0099824_1009101_pt1 | contig 12377 bp, 14 predicted proteins | sample SiratrowhiteBW_FD_76837 | JGI IMG/M metagenome (GOLD analysis project Ga0099824, IMG submission 76837) | Root nodule microbial communities of legume samples collected from California, USA - Siratro white BW | ecosystem: Host-associated > Plants > Roots > Nodule | place: USA: California... | reverse complement strand
GTGACCATGCTCGCGGCGGACATGGTGGGACCGAGCGGATCGGTCATTGGTCTCGATCGCAACCCCGACATTTTGATCACAGCGCGCGATCGCGCCGGCTGCGCTGGTTACACGAATATTGAATTCCTCGAAAGTTCGCGTGCCAATCTCGCTCCACGCTCGATCGATATGGTTGTCGCCCGTTACGTGCTGGTTCATCAAAGCGAACCAGCCGAATTTATCCGCTTGGCGGCGTCTTACGCGCGCCCGGGAGGGGCCGTGGCTTTTCATGAAGTGCAGTGCTTCGGCGATATCAATTCGCTTCCCCGTGTTCCCCTCTGGCACGAAGTCTGGAGCTGGATTGTTGCCGGCTTCGCTACGGGGATGTCCCATCCAGATGCAGGCGCCCGCTTCATCGAACATTTCAGCAACGCCGGCCTCGATCGGCCCGCGATCTTTTCCGAAACGCCGACCGGAGGCGGGTCCGCCTCGCCGCTCTACGCGTGGGCGACGCTCACATTGCGCAGCCTATGGCCGCGCCTCGAAAGCGGAAGTTCGATCGATGCGGCCAAGATCGATCTGAATACGCTGGAAGACCGCATGCGCGAAGCCGTCACCTCGGCGCGAAGCCAGATCACGTTCGCGCAGCAGTATTGCGCCTGGACGAGAGTATAAGCGTATTCGAGCGGCATTGTTCATGCCGACGCTATCCACGGGGACGCGCTTCATAAAGCCTGGCGCGGGTCAGCCGGGGTCGGGGTCATTGCAACTGTAAAGGCGCCGCCGATCGAGGTCACGGCGGCTACGGTGAGACCGACATCGTAGCCAGACTCGAAAGACGCGACGCCGGCGGCCAGTGCCACGCCGGCGAGCTGCGCAATCCGGCTCGCTGCATTGTTGATGCCGGAAGCAAGCCCTTCGTCCGTCTGGTCAACGCTCGACAGGACTGACGCGGTGAGCGGTGCCACAAGCACTGCGAAGGACAGGCCAAGCAGTGTCATGGGTCCAATCACGCCGAGCATCAGGGATTCTTCCTGACCGAGCGCCATCCAAACATAAGCAAGCGCCGCACCTGCGGGCCCCGCGATGAGCATGGCCCGCGCGCCAATCTTGTCGGCCAACCCGCCGAACACGCCCGACAGGAGTCCGACGCCGAGCGCGAAGGGCAAGAACGCCAAACCGGCATCGGTCGCCGGCAGGGCGCGGCGGTCGACGAGATCGAATGGGAGCAGGAAGAACATGATCGAAACCGCCCCGTAGATCATCAGTGTCGCGACGTTCAGCCCGAGGAAGGCGCGGTTCTTCACTAGGCGAGGTGGCGTCATCGGGTGTTTCGTTCTGCGCTCCCAGAACGCATAGACGGCCAGACCGACAATGCCGAGCCCGGCGACGATCGTGAGCACCGTGCCCATTTGGGCCGGTGCGTCCGCCGCGCGGGCTTCACCGGGGCCGATTTGGCTGAGCGCCCAGGCGAGCGCCCCGAGCGCCGAAGTCAGGATCGCGGCGCCAATCACGTCGAACCTTCGCTGGATGCGGCCATCTTTCGGTGCGAAGACCAGCAGAACCCCTACTGCTACGATTGCGATCGTCGGGTTGATCCAGAACACGGATGGCCAGCCAAAGGTCTCGGTCAGCCAACCGCCCAGGACAGGACCTCCGGCTGTGGTTAGCGCCGATGCCGCGGCCCATATCCCGATCGCCCGGTTCCGCTCCGCGCGCGGATATGTGGCCCCGATCAGGGCGAGGCTGGCGGGGGTGACGATCGCTGCGGCCGCTCCTTGCACGACGCGGGCGGCGATCAGCCAGGCGGGCGAAGGCGCCATCGCGCAAGCCGCGGATGCCAGACCGAACAGGATGCAGCCGAGCGCGAGCATGCGTGCCTTACCATAAACATCCGCGAGTGCGCCGCCGATCAATGTCAGCGAGGCGAGAGCCAGCATATACCCGTTAAGAACCCATTGAACGGAGGCGAGGTCCGCACCGAAATCGGCGCGCAATCTCGGCAGCGCAACGGGCAGCGCGGTCGCATCGATGAACGCCATCGAGGACGCGAGCACACAGGCCGTCAGCACCATGCGCCGGCACCGAGGCGACGCTTCCCGCCCGAGCTCTCGCGGGCAGGGTTCTGCATCGATAACGCCGCGGCTGCACCCCTCTACAAACGGCTGCGCCATTCACCGACCTCCCCGCTAGTCTGCCGTTGGTCTTCAGTTCTTTGCCAAAGATTTGAGGTGACGGATAAATCCGAGCACATCGTCGGGCATCAGACGGCCGATCGCGCGGGTCGAATACACGGCCGTCACCACCCGGCCTTCGGGATTGAGGACGAAGCCGGTTGCCTGGAGGCAGACGGGATCGTCATTGACGAAGGCGCCGGTGACTGCGGAAACGGCTCGTGCGTTGGCGCCGTAAGCGACCGGGAACTTGAGCTTGTGCTTTTCGACGAGCATCTCCGACTTTTCCTGATCGTCCACAGATACGGAGACGACCTTGATGCCTTCCCAAGCGAGTTTGTCCGCCGCTCTCGCAAAAGCGGCAAGCTGGGCGTTGCAGTACGGACACCAAGAACCGCGGTGGAATAGGACCACACCTAACCAACCGGCGAGATCGGCAGGCAAATGGATTTCGCCGCCACCGACGCGAGCAAAGGTAAGAGAGGGAAAGACATCGTTATTCTGCAGCATCAAAATTGCGCTCCTTGTTTGAAATGTCTTTCGCTCAAAGCGCCGAATGATCCTTCACCGCTTTCGACAGAAAAGTGTCTTGCACCATGGCGGTCGAACCCCGGCGAGGGAAATCACCTCTCGCCATAGAGTCGATAGACGATCGTTATTGTCTCGCCGTGCGGCGTGATGCCGTAGCGGCCTGCGCAACTTGCCTTGATTTGCGAATGGCAGAGAGGACCGTCGCAGCGATATTCCCCGCTGCTATGGAAACTATATATGCCGGTTATTGGAAAATTTCGTCCCGCGCTGCGATCAATGGGTGCCACTGTCGCGGATTTCATCATCGAGTAACGCCCAGGGCAACCAGGGACGAATATTACTCAATTGCGTGGGAAGAAAAGTATGGTCATGGAGAAAAAAGGTAGGCGCCTTACCCTACTGATCGCCGGAGCGGTTTTCAGCGCAGTTGCCATAACAGCTGTATTCGCGCAGTCCGAATCCAATAACGGCGGCGCACCGACGAGGAAGCGCTATCTCCCAGAATATACCGCATCGGGCGACTTGATCCTGCCGAAGAATTTCAATGAGTGGGTGTTCGTCGGCTCCCCGCTCACTCCCAACGCGCTCAACGGCGGGAAGGCCAATTTTCCTGAATTTCACAACGTCTATATCGAACCAGGCTCATACGAGATCTACAAGAACACAGGTGAGTTTCCAGAGGGAACGATCTTCTTCAAAGAACTACAGCTGACACTCCCAGCCGAGAATCCGGATGGATCGCGCACCGAGGCCTCCGGGCGAGGCTTCTTCCCGGGAAAGCTGAACGGTGCGGACGTTGCGGTCAAGGATAGCAAGCGCTACGCCGACACCGGAGGCTGGGGTTACTACAACTTCAATCATCACGAGCCGAAGGCGCCGACAGCCAAGCTGCAGCCAAAGTCCGAATGCGCGTTCTGCCACATGGCGAGCGCTAAGAAAGACGACGTCTGGACCCAATTCTATCCGCTGCTGGACAAATGAAATCGTCAACGAACGCTACTGGTTCACCAACACAGGAAACAGTGTCATTGGGCGTCGCCCTGGCAGGATGCTTGTGATTGGCGCCGTCACTGTCGACAATGTCGGCAACGGCGCGCTCACAGTACCGATCCCCGAGGTTGCTGCGCCCACCCACCCGTAGGATTGCGCGATGATGGCAACAACCGAAACGCTTCGCAGCGTCCTGCGCGCTTCGCGTAGCCAACCCGTCCTCAAGCTGAAATCCGCGGACCAACGAGCTTGTCTTGCCCTCGATCTTCTTTCGCTGGGAAGCCGCGCGGCACTGGGGGTCTCGTTCCTGTTGTCGGTCAGCGACCGGCTCGGGTTCTACGGCAATCCAGGCGAGCGCGGAGTTTCCTGGGGAACATTCGAGCGATTTTTGGACTACGCGGCCAAGGTAAATGCGTTCGCACCAGCATGGATGATGCCCTGTCTCGGCACGGCCGCGACCGTGTTGGAGCTCCTATTTGGCGCTACGCTGGTACTCGGACTCGCGCTGCGGTGGGCGGCTTTCGGCAGCGCGGGCCTGCTCTTCCTATTCGGTTCAGCCATGGCGATCTCTTTTGGGATCAAGCCGCCATTCGACTACTCTGTATTCGCTGCGATGTGCTGCGCCCTGTTTCTGGGTCTCGCCGGCTCGAATCGATGGACCGTCGACTCTTTACTGTGATGCTCCAATGGCAAAGCGCTCTTCGACCTTCGCTTTCGGAAGCTAACCATGGCCGCTGGCATGAGATGTCGAACGGGCTTTTATCGCCGGAACATATCCAGCAAAGAGGCAAATAACCGAGGAGACAATTCGCATGAAGGCGATTGTTGTAACGGACCAGGCCGCGGGAACGGGCGGGATGAAGTTGGTAGAGCGGTCCGAGCCACGGGCAGCGATAAACGACGTCGTCGTTCGGGTTCATGCATCGGGATTCACCTGGGATGAGCTGACGTGGGCCCCGACCTGGACCGATCGTCTCGATCGTGACCGAACACCGACGATCCCTGGGCACGAGTTGGCCGGAGTTGTCACCGCCCTCGGCTATGGCACGACGGGGCTGTCAGTTGGGCAGCGGGTGTTCGGCCTCACGGACTGGACTCGCGACGGCACCCTGGCCGAGTATGTGGCCGTCGAGGCGCGCAACCTTGCGCCGCTGCCGGGCGATGTCGACTTCACGGTGGGCGCGAGCTTGCCGATGCCGGGTCTGACCGCGTGGCAGGGACTGATGGTGCACGGCCGCCTTCGGGCAGGGCAGAGCGTCCTCGCGCACGGCGCGGCCGGCGTAGTCGGTTCGATGGTAACGCAACTCGCACGTGAGGCCGGCGCTTACGTCATCGGCACCGGACGCGCTGCCGACCGTCAGGCGGTGCTCGACTTCGGCGCGAATGAGTTCGTCGACCTCGAGAACGACGCGCTTGAAGACGTCGCTGAAGTTGACCTGGTTTTCGATATCTTCGGCGGCGATATCGGGAAGCGGTCCGCAGCCCTGATTCGAGCCGGAGGAACGCTGGTGACCATCGCCGGCCCAACCGAGGCACGGCCCGCCAACGGTTTGACGGTCGATTTCGTGGTCGAGTCCAATCGCGCCCAACTGGGTGAGATCGTCCAGCGGCTGCGGGACGGACGACTGCGGACGAACATCGGCACCGTCTCGACGCTCGACGACGCCGTCGCCGCCTTCAATCGGACCGAGCGCCGCAAGGGGAAGACAATCATTCGCGTTCGCCCGTGAGGACTTGCGGGCGGAGAACGGTTCTGCGCTCCTCGCCGGCTTGGGCACGCATCCAGGCGGAAGATCGGCCATGTCCCTACAGCTTGGCCGGATCGTCTAGGAGCACGAAAGTGACACTCGATCATCAGATCTTCACGCGCTGGCTGGCGTAGTACCCATGAGGAATTAGGTCGTGAGCAGCGCGTCCCTGATCCTGACCGACGGTGGCCTGGCGCTCTCCGAACCTAATGCGGTCGGCGCGCGGGGCAGCGTCAAGGTGCTCGCCGCGTCGAGCCTGGGCGGCTGCCTCGTGTTCGTCAGCAGCGCCGTCGTCACGGTCGCGCTCGCGGCGATTGGCCGAGACATGCGCCTGTCTTCGCTCGACCTGCAGTGGGTGATGAACGCCGAACTCCTGCCGCTCGCGGCCCTGACGTTGGTCGCCGGCGCTCTGGGTGACCGGTTCGGACAGAAGCGGATCTTCCTCGGGGGGATCGCTCTCTACGGCTAGGGCGCGGCCGCGAGTGGTTTCGCGCCGAGTTTCGCGCCGCTCATCGTCGGCCGCTTCCTGCAAGGCTTCGGCGAAGCCGTAATCCTGCCCAACGGCCTTTCCGTGCTCGGGCAGGCCTTTCCCGTCGACAAGAAAGCCCGTGCGGTCGGCATCTGGTCCGCCGCCGCGGCTGTCGCCAGCGGCGTCGCGCCCGCGATCGCCGGTGCGATCCTCGATCACGGGTCTTGGCGGACGGCCTTTCTGATGCTCCTGCCCATCGTCGCCGGCGCGCTGGCCGTCGGCGCCGTGTGGATACCCAAGGACGCCCCGACCAGCCACGCCCGGGTCGATGTCGGTGGCGCGGGCCTTTCAACAGTCGGGCTCGGCGGCCTGGGCGCGGGGCTGACCAGCCTGACCAACGGTTCCGGTCCGAACTCTTGGGTGCTCGTCACTCTGATTGTCGGTCTGGGCGGCTTAGCTGGTCTCATCGTGAGCCAACGGCGGTTAGGCGATAACGCCATGCTGCCTCCGTCCCTCTTCGCCTCGCGGTCGGTCGTCGGCGCGAACCTGTTCACCGCGCTCCTCTATGGGCCGTTCACGGTCATGCTAACCTTGATCCCGTTCGTGATGATCCGGGGCGCGCACCTGCCGACGCTGGTGGCGGGCCTGGCCTTCATTCCCCTGCAAGTGCTGATTACCGTCGTCTCGCCGTTCGCCGGTATGCTCTGCCGCCGGTTTGGCCGGCGCTTGCCATTGTTCGCCGGCGGCACCGTTGTCGCCTTGGGATGCACCTTGGCGCTCCGTTTCGGTCCGAACGCGACCTATTGGGCGGACATCTTTCCCAGCATCCTGTTGCTGGCGCTGGGCATGAGCCTGGCGATCGCGCCGTTGACGACCCTCGTCCTCACCTCCGTCGAACCCGATCGCGCCGGAACCGCGTCTGGCGTCAACAGTGCGGTCTCGCGCGCCGGGTCGCTCTTCGCGCTCGCCCTGCTCGGCGGCGTCCTGCCGAAGGGCGCTCCTCCGCTGTTCTCGGGATTCCACATGGCGATGGCCGTCGCCGCGGTCGCCTGCCTTCTCGCCACGCTCGCCGTGTTCGTTATCGAGCCGGGGCCCCACGTCGACCTCATTCCGCGAGACTGACCCGTTCGGTGTCCGTAATCGGCTGGCCAGCAAGTCCGAGAGGAAACAATGAAGAACGAAGACCAACCTATAGCCAGAAGGAGAAAGCCCATGAAGATCCGAACCACTATCGCCGCCACCTGCGTCGCCTTCGCCTTCTCGATGGCCGCCCAAACTAGCGAAGCGCAAACCGTCACGAAGAACTTCGAGGCGGCCATTCCCAATATTCCTGGCAAGTCGCTGATCGCCGTGGAAGTCGATTACGCGCCGGGCGCTGCCTCTCCGTCCCACACACACGCGAAGTCGGCTTTCATCTACGCCTACGTGATCTCGGGCGCGATCGAGTCGAAGGTGAATGACGGCGAGACGCGCATCTATCGGGCAGGCGAGAGCTGGTCGGAACCGCCGGGCGCGCTCCATTCGATCAGCCGCAACGCGAGCAAGACAGAGCCGGCAAAGCTGCTCGCTGTCTTCGTCCTCGACACCAATGACAAAGCGCTGACCACGCCGGTCAAATAACATACTCGCTGCGCCAGCCGAGAATCTACCGTGACGATGTCGGCCGCGAGTTTACCGCGGCCGTTATCGACCGTGTCACCGAAAGCGGAAAATATGCTTCACGTAAATGACAGCATCGACGCTGTTGAAAATGCATTCGCCCGAGACGTCGTCGGCGGATTATCCGCTGATGTGAAGACGCTGCCGAGCCGCTGGTTATACGACGAGCGTGGATCTGCACTTTTTGAGGAGATAACGAGGCAGGATGAGTATTATCTGACTCGAGCCGAAACGTCGATCTTGCGAGAGCGGCAGAGTGACATCGCCGATTTTGTAGAGTCTGGCTCTATTCTCATCGAGTATGGTGCGGGAGCCGGCCTTAAGACGGAGCTTGTGCTGGCAGGGCTGCGTGACCCACGAGGCTACGTGCCGATAGATATCGCCGATGCCTTCCTTGCAGAAACGTCAAAGAGGATCGCTTCGCGCTTCCCATCGCTCTGCGTCCGCCCCATCGAGGGCAATTTCCTGGATGTATTTGAGGTTCCGTTTGATGGCGCCAGTGGCGGCAGGACTGGATTTTTCCCGGGCTCGACGATGGGGAATTTGAATACGATCGAGGCGAAGACCTTGCTTACGCAGATGGGGCGACACCTGGGCGACGACGGACGCGCCATCATCGGTGTCGATCTCCAGAAAAACGTAGATATGCTTCTGCGTGCGTACGACGACAGCGCGGGTGTGACGGCGGCTTTTAACCTCAACCTCCTTGAGCGGATCAACACCGAACTGGGCGGCAACTTCCGTTTAGAGCAGTTCAACCACGTGGCGCGCTGGAACGAGATCGAGAAAGCCGTAGAGATGCACCTGGTAAGCTTATGCGATCAGCGCGTTACACTCTGTGAACACACGTTCCATTTCAGAATGTCGGAAACCATCCACACTGAGAGCTCCCGAAAATATACTGCAGAGAGCTTCGAGCGGCTTGCCCGCTCTGGTGGATGGAGGGTCGCCGAGGCTTGGCAGGATGCGGACGAGCTATTCGGCCTGTTCGGACTCATTCGCTACTGAACGGGCCGATCGTCCAATTGCCCGCCCATTCATGTGCTGGCTGAATACACCATATTTGGGCGGAAATTCGGGTGATGACGACGGTCAGTCGATTACCTAACATCCACACCTTTCCAGAAAGCGATGTAGCCCTTGATGGCCGCTGCTGCATCGGAGGGCTTGGCGTAATACCGGGCTGCGTCTTCATTAATTTTGCCATCGACGATTAGCGAATAGTAATTTGCAAGGCCCTTCCATGGACATCGGCTGGTCGTCGTGCTCGGCTTGAGATATTGCGCATTGACGGACTCGGGCGGGAAGTAATGGTTGCCTTCGACGACAACGGTCTTCTCCGATTCCGCTATCACTGATCCGTTCCATGTTGCGACTGTCATTTGTCGTTCCTTTCCATGCTATGAGTTCGAGCCGATATGATACGGGCTCGAATCATTCGATCGGAGCGGTCGTCGCCTGATAGATCGGACTGAGGCCGGTTATTGGAGCTGCCTGTCAATTTGAATCGCAGTTCCTGCGGGTCCCTTGCGAATACGCGATACCTTCGTTCAATTTCTTAGTTGGCATAGCGTCTTCGTCATGATCCAGCGCAGTTCTCCTGGCGGTTGAGTGTTGTCGGATCATGGATCCGGAAGAAAGATCCGAGCAGATCCCGATAAGTTGTCTGGTCGGCGTTGAAGATGATCTCGATCACATCGGCTTGGGTTCCGCGACCCGTCAGTTTTTGTAGCATCGCTAGGCTTCCTGAGTGAAAAGCTTGAGGTATTCGCCATGTCCAAGGCTCTCAAGCTGATCACGATGAATGAAGCGCAGAGACGCGGAGTTTATGCAGTAACGCAGACTTCCCATATCCCGAGGTCCGCCAGGAAACAGATGGCCTAGGTGACTGTCGCCGTGCTTGGAGCGAACTTCGGTGCGGATCGTTCCGTGGGACCGGTCGACTTTCTCGACGACGTTCGCCGGTTCCAAGGGCCTTCTGAAGCTCGGCCAACCGGTGCCGCTGTCGAATTTATCGACAGACGCGAATAGCGGCTCGCCCGACACCACATCGACGTAGAGACCTGGTTCTTTGTTGTCCCAGTATTCGTTCTGAAACGGTTGCTCCGTGCCGTCTTGCTGCGTGACCCGGTACTGTTCTGGCGTCAGCCGGAACACTGCCTCGAGATTCTTGTTATATGTCTTCATCCTCCGATCTCCTTTGCAGCCAACCAAAATAGGACGGACGAAACTCCATGCTCCAATGACCTTTGGCTATGGAATCGATGCCATCGATGCAGAAGTAAGAAGCAGTGGCTTTCGCGGGCCGTCGATCAGAATGATTTCGTCCTCGACGTGCTTGTTCAAAGCCGCAATGCCAAGGCACAAAGAGGCTGATGCGCAAGTTATGAAGACACAAGGCCAAGCGCCTCGTGTCATGATCACCGACAATCGCTGTCCTATAAGCGGGCCCGGCCCGAACCTTCCCGGCCCTGGCGCCGATAAGTGTCAGGCCGGTCGTCATGATGACAATCGGCCGCTTGTCACCCTTGCCTTTGGTGAAAAACCTTGTCGGCACATACCAAAAGCCCGGACACGTTCCCAAAAATCTTTCCTGGGTGCATCCGGGCTCTGGCGTTACGCTCGCATCACATAAAAGCTCCAAGCAGCCTCAGAGATGGTCGATGCGACCGGATAGAGTTCAGATCGAGCCAGCCGGGGCAACGGCGGGAAAGTCCTTCTCGGGATCGAACACGTTGTTGAAGAAGTTCGTCAGCGAATACATCGCCACGAGCGCGACGATCTCGATGACATTCGCATCCGTGTAGCCGGCATCGCGGACGGCTTTCAGATCGGCGTCAGTGACGTGTCCCCGGCTCTCGATGACTTTGCGGGCGAACTGGACCGCGGCATCGCGCTTCGGATCGCTGGCATGGCCCTTTCGGGCGAGGATGATCTCGTTAGCCGGCAGCTTGGCCATGTGCTCGGCCGTAAAGCTGTGAACTGTCAGGCAGTAGTTGCAGCCGTTCACCTCGGAGACTGCGAGGCCGATGCTGTCGCGCGTCTTCACGTCGAGCGCCTTGCTCAACGAGCCGAGCAGCGCGGCCCATGCGTTGAAGGCGATCGGACTGTGCGCGAACGTCGCCATCATATTCGGGGTGAAACCGATGTTCTTGGTGAACGTCTCGAGGGTCGGCTTCGAATCGTCCGGCACATGTTCCGGCTTTAGAGCCGTACATCTTGGCATCGTGGTCTCCGTCAGTTACTTGGATTTGTTGAAAATCATGCGAAGTGCAGCACGTCAGCCACGGGCAGGCGCGGCTTCTGCGGCCAGTTGCCTGGGCGCTCCGGCCCCACCGACAACAGCATCACCGGCACTTCGTCCTCGGCCAGTCCGAACTCGCGGTGCACCGCTTCGGCGTCGAAACCGATCATCGGCGTCGAACCCAGGCCAAGCGAACGAGCGGCATAAATGATTGCGGCCGTCCCGAAGGTGGCAGAGCGTATTGCCTCGTCCCGCTGGCGCTGCGGCTGATCGAAATACAAACCGCGCGCCGGGATTTCCCACTCCGGCACCATGCGCGGCGGCATGATGCCCGCTTCCACAACCGGCGCCAAACGCTCTGGTATTGTGCTGGAATCGGCTAACTGGCCGATGATGATGAAGGTAACGGCTGCTTCGGTGATCGCGAGCGGATTCCAGGCGATCGGACGCAGCCGAGCCTTGGCTTCAGGCGTGCGTACGGCGATGAAGCGCCAGTTCTGCAGGTGGAAGGATGTCGGTGCGGTGGTGCCGATACGCACCAGTTCACGGATTTGGTCGTCGCTCAAGGTGGCGGCAGGGTCGTAGTACTTGGCGGCGCTGCGGCTCAAAATACATTCGATGACGGCGTTCGTCATCGTTGGTGCTTTGGGTGAATGGGAAGGTTGGGGCGCGAGAGTGTTTCTGCTCTTCTTGGCCCGCGTGTAGATTGCGGCGGCGACGCCGGTTGCAGGTTCGGTGGCAGGGATAGCGATATGGCTCATGGTGTGGCTCTTTCATCAGGTGATTAACGACCTTGACTTTAGGCCTCGCGATGCCGATTTCGAGACGCGATTGGCTCAACTAAGTGCCCAAAAGGATCAAACCAGCGCGGGTAGTTGATGCCTTCCCCCAACGGCGTGGCGCAGACCAAGTCGTCTCCTCGACATCGAGCTTTACGTGCTGCAGGTATAGAGGGGCGTCTCGCGCATCGGTCACGCGAAGGACTGCGCGCTCGGCGCCTAGCCTCTCGTCCGGTCCGAACCGAACGCGAGACGTATTTACACGCTCTCGCGCGCCAGACGGCGCCATTCTCCCGGCGTCATCCCCACCTTGTCGGCGAACACGCGCCGGAATGCTGATACGGATTGATACCCGACCGCCTCGGCCACAGCCTCGGTGGTGATCGCCGGCTTCTTCAGCTCGTTGGCGGCCAGGCTCATCCGGATATCGACTAACAGATCCGCGGCTGAGCGGCCCAGCTTGTCCTGAAAGTGCCGCATGAAGGTGGCGCGTGACATGCCGCACAAGTCAGCCAGATCGGGCAGATTCCAGGGCCGGGTCGGATCGGCCAACACGGCTGAAATGGCCGGGGCTAGTCGTGGATTTCCGGCCACCGCCAACAATCCTTCGGGAGCTTGCTCGGATTCGCTTGCCGCGCGCAGTGTCAGTGTGAATAGCGCCGAGGAAAGCGCGTTCAGGATGGCGTTGCTGCCCGGCTTGTCTCCGGCGGACTCGATCCGCATCAGCCCGACAAGATTGGCAAGGTGGTTCGCGGCGGACCCGACGCCCTCTTCATCATCGCCGTCCATGGCCCGCACCACCAG
>Ga0099824_1009100_pt1 | contig 12378 bp, 5 predicted proteins | sample SiratrowhiteBW_FD_76837 | JGI IMG/M metagenome (GOLD analysis project Ga0099824, IMG submission 76837) | Root nodule microbial communities of legume samples collected from California, USA - Siratro white BW | ecosystem: Host-associated > Plants > Roots > Nodule | place: USA: California... | reverse complement strand
TTTTTAAAAAATTTTGATTTTTTTTTTTTTTTTTTTTTTTTTTTTTTTTTTTTTTTTTTTTTTTTTTCGTTTTAATACATGTAAGTGTGCAACTGTCAATTGTTTCAAAGGTGGAATGAATTTAGTGGCATGGATTTTGGTGGCATATAGTGCATAGGTTTGCATGATCTCAAGCTGATGAAGCACAATAAATGACAATTTTGTGGAAAATGACAGTTCTTCTAGGATTTGGAATATCAGATGCTCTCTTCCTGTTATTCCTCAACAAGTTGTTTAATGACCACTAGACTGTCAAAGAAAAGCACCACAAATGTATTGATGCTGCTTAATAATACTTTATGATATTTACACTAACTTGAAATATGCAACAAGTTTCCTGGGAATTATTCTACTGATGTGGTTAAGGTCCTTTTGTTACGTTTATTTATTTTTTCTTTATCAAGGAAACCCCTAAGTTCCCCTTTGATAAAAGATAAAGCGTTAAAACAATATATAAATAGGGATAAACCTTCACCTTACAAGTCAGATTTTTAAGGTTGAGTGAAACTCAATCCAAATTTTAAGATGGAATCAAAGTCTATCTTAAATCTATTAAAGAGGTCACTATATTCTCCATGCAAACTCAATAGAGTTGGGTATGATGAGGTGTATTTGGAAAAATCCAAGTTCCACATGGACTATATAAGTGGGGATAATTTTCACTTTGCAAGCCTGTTTTGTGGAATTGGGATGACTCAAACCCAAATTTTGACTTTCTTTTGGAGAAATTTCTTATTTTCCTTTTTCTACCATAGAAACAGGAAAAAGTGGAGAAATTTATGCTATTTGACATTGTTATCTGACCTAGTCTTGTTTTTGGGTCTATCCTGTAGATTCATTATTTAATAGAAAATTTTCACATGTTTGAATGCTTCTTTTTTCTCAACCATCCTTCTCACAAGTCTATTTGAAGATAAAACAAAGATGTATCTTGTGTTCTCAATATAAAGCTAATGTATGTGTAATATATTTATCATTTTTCTCGCAGCTCTCTGAACCAGCAGGAATTGTTGAAGGGAACAAGGGTATGCTTGGTTTACTTCCATCTACTTCATTGATTTTAGTGCTTTCACATATTGCTCTAAATGAGTCTAAGATGGAATAGAAACCTTTTTTACATACATGGACTTGAAAGTATTAATCTCAATGAAAGAAGACTTTTTATTCACTTTATTTATTTGAAACCGAACATCAACTTCTATATATAGAGAACTCTAATCCTAAAGTAATGATTACAAAGAGATGTCTAGAATCTTCTAACAACTTCTAGTAGTACACTTAATATCCTAGTAACAATACTCTCCTTCAAGCTAGTGAATGGATATATATATCATTCCGAACTCCATGTGAGATCATGACATCGTTCTGTAGGAAGACCTTTTTTGAAGAAATTGCTAAATGAAGCCCAGATGGGACATAAGAAGTATTGATAAGGCCACTATCCAATTTCTCTTTAATAAAGTGTCTATCTATCTTTATGTGTTTGGTCCTATCATGTCGAACTAAATTGTGAGCAATGTTAATAGCAGACTTATTATTGCAATAAAGAATCATAAACTCTTCACATGTCACTTTAAGATCATTTAGAATAATTCTCAGCCATAGCAATTCACACACCCCATGTGTCATAGCTTGGAATTCATCCTCTGCACTAGACCCTGCAACAACATTTTGTTTCTTACTGACCCTGCAATAACATTTTGTTTCTTACTAATCCAAGTCATCAAATTTTTACCCAAGAACATGCAACATCTTGTGAAGGATTTCCTATTTGTCACAGGCCCTGCATAATTTGGATCAATATACACTTCCATTTCTAATCTTTCATTCTTCTTAAATAGTAATCCCCTTCTTGTACTTGTCTTCAAATATTGAAGGATTTTGTTCATAGCTTATAAATGTCTCTTCCTCGAATCATGCATGAACTGAATAACTACACGTACAACATATAGACTATGTCAGGTTTGGTGTGAGCTTAGTAGATGAGCTTCCCCACAGATCTTTGATATCAGTCTTTATTCATAGTAGAATTCTCTTCATCACTTCGAATTCTATGGTTTTGTTCTATAGGAACTTTAGTGGTGTTGCAATCAATCTTACATGTTTCTTTGAGAAGATTAAGAACATACTTTTTTTTAGGAGATAAAAAATGTCTTTCTTTGAGTAAGTTACTCCTATCCCAAGGAAGTACTTTAATTAGCAAACTTTTCTTTCAAGATTTGTTTTTCTCATGCTCACCATCTCCTATAACAACCTTATAATCAACATAGACCAAGACTAGAGTAAGTTTACCTTTTGGAAATGCTTGATGAATTGGATATGGTCACCTTGACTCTATCAATAGCCCATGGAGTTCATAACCTGAGTGAGTCTACCAAACCAAGCACGGGGTGACTGTTTGAGTCCGTACAAGGCTTTCTTCAACTTGTGCACTTTGTTCCCTTCTTCAATAGACCTAAAACTTAGAGGAATTTCCATGCAAGAATATTCCCTTCTTCCTCCAAAAGTCCATGCAAGAAAGCATTTTTCACATCAGATTGTTACAATTGTTGATCAAAATAAATTGTCAATGAGAGAATGACTCTAACAATCTTCATCTTTGTCATTAGAGAAAATATCTCCTCATAATCAATGCCATACATTTGAGTATATCCTTTAACCATGCTTTGTAACAGTCTAATGTGCCATCGGATTTGTACTTTACATTATAAACCCATCTTCATCCTACCACCTTTTTATCCGGTGGCCTGTCAACAATTTCCCATGTTTGGTTCTTTTTTTAAGGCACTCATCTCTTCATTCATGGCTTGAACTCAATAGTCATCCTTCAATACTTCTTGCATTGATGTAGGGACTCTAATTGCATCAATGAATGACTGAGAAGAAACTTTGGTGTTGCATAGAAAGATGTTTAGTGGTCACAAAATGAGGAATAGAATGCTTGGTATATGACTGAGTTCTTTTACTCAAAAGTAATGGGTAAGAAAGTTACATAAGGGTTTAGGACTCTAATTCCAATTGTCCTTGTCGTTGCAAGATCCGGAAAATACAATGAGTGGGAAAGAAAGTTACAGAACAGTTTAGGTCATGAGTAAGCTTTTAAATGGAAATAAGGTTATTTGAAAGATTTGGAACATAAAGGACATCTTTAAGGTTAAGGGATCACAAACGAGAAATATTACCATGTCCAATTATTGGGATATGAGTCCTATTGACAATAGTAATGTGATTACCATAAAGAAAAATATATGTTGTGAAGAGAGACGAATGAGGGGTCATATGGTCTATTGCACCAGAGTCTAATCGCTCTTACATAAAGTTTTAGAAGCATTAAAAGAGGAATTGAAGTTCCTACCAGTCATAGTTAGAGAGTAAGTACTAAAAATTGGCTTATTGATAGACTCCACAAGAGATTTTAGACGTTCAATTTCAGCATGTAGTGCGTGCATTGCTTCTTCAATTAAATAGGAGTCTTGTCAGGATTTTCAAAATCTGAAGTTGCCTGATAAGCTTTCCTTAAGGGTTGTCCTTTTAATTCTGCTTGACGATTGAGAGCTTTTTCCCTTCCATGTAGCTTGAAGCAAGTCTCCTTACTATAGCCAGATTTCTTACAATAAAATCACCAAGGATCTTCCTTACTTTTAAGTTGGGTTTAGTGTTTGCTAGATTTGAAGTCCCAGGTTTGGAAGCCTTTTCAGAGAACATTGTAGCTTCTTCAATGGAGGGCTCATTCATCATGACCATTTGATGAGTCTCCTCACCTCGACCAATGTAGAAGACTTCAGAAAGAGAAGGAAGTCTTTTCATCCCACGAATTTGTGCCCTAACGAGGTCATATTCAAGATTCAATCTTGATAAGAACTTAAATATCTGAGATTGTTCAATGAATTGAGCAAGAGTAACAACATCTTTGCTAATTTCAAGTTTCAAATTTTGATTTTGGTCCAACTCAATCCACAGGCCCTTTAACATTCCATAATATTCTACAAGAGAGAGAGTCTTGCTTGACACCAAAGATCTTGCTTTCTAACTCATAACAGGTAGAGATGTCTTGTCGCCTGGAATAGGTATTTGCAAGGTCTTTCCATTGAAGAAGTCGTAGCACTCATCCTCACACACCTTGAGAAATCTGCTAATGTTAATCTTTCAAATGATGCCAGTGAATTCATCTTTGCAACAACAATCTAGTTCAAACTCTATGCAACTTTGGGTTAAGCAAAACTTTTAAGATGAACCTTCGAATCAAGGATTTTGCGGTTTTGGTCATGGGCTTGATGACCACAATGGTTTTGGTCGTGGTGATTGGTACTCTAATATACAGTACCAATTATGCTTCAGGTTTGGACATATTGCTACATATTGTTGTCCTTATTATGATCAGTCCTATTGGCCGCAAGTCAATAGTCTAAGAACTCCAAGGCTCTAAGAATTTTAATGTTCCTTTAATCCTAATTCCTGTGGTGCACAGGGTGAAAATGAATAGCACTTGGCCCTCCTTCATGGAATCCATCTCTTGCCCCACCATGCCCTCAATTTCAACACCAACCAAGTGCCACCGTAACTAATAATAGTATTGCTCCCAACAATGCGTGGTATCCGTACTCTAGACCTTGTTTTCTTGTAACTGACTCACAAAATATTCAATAGCTTGGTTCGTTTGAAGGTCGTGACTAAAATTTCTTCGGAAATGGTCAACGTTTGGATATACATTCAGGTCCATCTCAGTTTCCCTTTCGCCTAAACCCTAACATTTCCTTTACCGATGTAGTTTACTTCATGTTCCCTCTATCACAAAAGTTGATTAGCGATAGTAAATGAAGTTCTGGTTCGTGGTCAAGTCTGTCCATATGGTCTCTATTAATTTTTCACAACTAGTTGTTTAGTTTCTGATTTTGTTAATATTGAATCTTCTGATAATAATTCTTTGTGGCAAGCTAGACTATGGCATCCCATTGGTTACACAAAAAATTGTGTTTGCTAAAGATACGAATCACTACATTAAATATCTTAGAAAATACTTCTCATTATTAGTTATTGATTTTGTTCATTATTAATATACCTCTTCTTCATTTTAAATAAAAATACTTGTGTGTACGCTACACTCAATTACAAGCAATCCTTTCCACATGCTATTAGAGCCATACCATCCACACCGTGACCTGTTTTGTTTCCAATTCGTTGTTAGGCCATGACTTTTTCCGTAGATATATTGGTGCCGACTTTGTCACTCTAACATCCTTAGGTAAACAATATCTGATACAATATTTTGGCTCTGTGGCAGCCGTAGCTTCCTCTGAGCATTTTTGTTTTCTGACAACCGCGCCCTTTGAGTACTTTTGCACTCTGGTAGTCGCCATGCCGTCCCAGCATGTTTTGCTCTCTGATGACTATTATGCCCTTTGAGCATTTTCTGTTAATTGGAAGTTGTCACCCTTTGAGCATTTTTTGGCCCTGGGAAACCGCCGCGCTCTCGGAGCACTGTTTGCTTTTTAGCAGCTGTTGTATCCTTCCAGCATTTTTAACTCTTCAGCAACTGCCACGCTTTCCACGTGTGTTTTGCTCTTTAGCAACCAAGTGCTTAATATGCTTACAAAATCTCTCAAGATATCTCACATTAATGATGTTTTTAACAAATTTAACTCATGTACACTACACACGAGGTATTAATATATTTCTTCTTCGTTATTAATCAGCATGTTATTGTGTACGCTACACACAGTTACAAGCAATCCTTCAATAATGCTCAATCATTGTAATGTACCTCGCTCAAATAATAAAGTATTTCATTTTTGTTCTGTATCTTTTGTCAATAAATCTGATCTCGTTCACTCTCCCTCGTCTCAAAGTGTTTCCCATGCACATAGAGCTAGTGTACTGTTGCGACCATTTTGTATAAGTTAGCCTTTAAATATTTATATACATGAACTATAGTGGACATAACTGTCATCACATTATGTATGATTACATAATTCCTACACCTTTTTGTGGTACAAGTACATATCTTCTTTTTGGGGGTCGTTGATCACTCGATTCAATTATTTGGTCTAAAATGAATTAACTTTAAATCATCCTTAATCTTACAAATTTCTTATTTTGTTTTCAGGGAGATTATTTATAGCTGACACAAACAACAGCTTAATTCGATATCTAGATTTAAACGCTGATGAACCTGAACTCCGTACCTTGGAGCTTAAAGGAATTCAGCCTCCTAAACCAAAATCAAGATCTTTTAAACGTCTTAGACGGCGAGAATCAGCCGATACAGTGCCAATTACGATTGATGCCGTTTCATCAAATGAAGGAAGCTTGTCGATTAAAATATCATTACCAAGCGAGTATCATTTCTCAAAGGTCCTCACCCTCCTTTATTTCAAACACTAGTAATTCAATTCTTTGCATACAAGCGAGATTATATATTTCATTGACTATTGTCCTAAATTTACATTGCAGGAAGCGCGCAGTAAATTCAGCGTGGATATTGAACCTGAAGATGCTGTGATTATTGAACCCCTCGATGGATTCCTTAGTCCAGAAGGATCTGCAACTCTTCACTTTAAGAGATCCTCCAACTCTGCTTCAATGGGAAGAATTAATTGTAAGGTATGCCTCATTATAGAACTCAGAATTGGTCGGATTCTGAAATACTATGGTTTGCCTCACGCCTTCAAACCTTTTTCTTAAGTATAAGATCCTTGAAATTCTAGTTCTGTTTAGAAATATCAATAAAAACTTTGGCAGTTGCTTTCTCTAATGTTGGGAGGCTTAATTCTGAAGTGACTGACTTTTACTCCAATTTTGTTTAGCTTTTTTATGTATACAACTGCAATGATTATAAATCCACTTCACATAGCCTCGGGTGGTGGTGGTAGTGATGGACAAATTCATCGAGCATAAATGTAAAAAGAATTGAATTCTCTCTTTACAGGTTTACTATTGCAAGGAAGATGAAGTTTGTTTGTACCAGTCTTTGCTGTTTGAGGTCCCCTTCCAAGAGGGAATTTCTAGCCCTGCCAAAGCAGACGTCACTCTTGCACATTTTGTGAAACCCAAAACTTCAACCAACAACTTACTGCAGACAGTTTCTCCTTGAGTGGGGGACACCTTAAACCAGATTCTCTAGCTCTTCTTTCTCTTCTTCGTCTTTTGTTTCTTTTTCTGTATATAATAATATTCAAATGATCAAGTCATAATCTTTCTTCTGATACAACACATCATAAGTTCATAACTAGCAAAATTCAGGGTATTATGTGCCATTTCTCGCATCTCTGAAGATGTCGTCATCAATCATCATTGTGTAATAATGTTAAATAATTTATTTTATTATGTATATTCATTATTATAATGGTTGTTTTGAGCATAAGCAAGGATGACATTCGTGCATCATTCATATTGTGCTGGTTTGGAGGTCAATAATGAACATACTAATATTTTTATACAAATATATATAATGGACGGTTAACACTTTAGATGGGTTTCCGAAAAATGACTAAAGGAAAGAAAAACAAATAAAGCGTTTTGTGAATTATTTATTTGTTCGGAACCTTTTTTCACTCTCTCCAACCTGTTTGCCTCTTGAAAATTTTGGTGGCTAACAATGGCAGTTTTTTTGTTAGCTTGTTGATTCATAGAAGTATGTCAAGCCCTTACACAGGTAGCAAAGCAAATCTACTGAGTGAAGGGTAGCCTTTGTTGGTAGAACTTGGATTATAATATTAAGATAAAGCAGTCATACCTGTTAGTTGGCTATCAAATGTACGACTGCTTCTTCCTGCACCTCCATAATTTTTTAAATTTCAGCAATAGACATGAGTAAATTACAAAATTATCCCTGCTGCTATAAATTAAGGTTTTGAACGGAAGAGGAGCAGTGCAGTTCTGAACAGAGGTGGAAAGTGTGACAGTGGTGGGAGGTTCTGACAGTGCTGGAGTGGCGGATTGAAGGCGTTTTGGGCGGCCGTTGGTCGGAGTGGGTAGTTGAAAAATAACGAGAGTCATCGTCGTCGAGGTATTTGGTATCCAATTTTCGGTTTTTCACGGATTCTAGAAACTGTAAGAATTTTATATTTACGGTTTTTATAAGTCGTGGGTTTAAAATCAGGATATTAGACACTAACAGATTGTAGAAACCGTAGTTAAATCAACATTTATAAGAGCTTACAGTTTATACAACCCGTAGGTGCATAGGTGTATGACAAAAGTCTATGGATTGTAGAAATCGCATATCAAATTTTTTTCACTTCTAAGGTTTGTACAAACCATAGAACAGTAAAAAAAATTTTCGTAGAACAGTAGAAATTTTTTTTTTCTTCTGTATGTACAAACTGTAGAACAGTAGATAATTTTTTTCTCTTATGCGGTTTGTACAAACCGTAGAATAGTAAAAAAATTTTTCTTTTCTGCGGTTTGTACAAACTGTAGAACACTAGAATTTTTTTTTCTCTTCTGGAGCTTATACAAACCGTAGAATAGAAAAAAAATTTCTACTGTTCTATGGTTTGTACAAACCGCAGAAGATAAGTTTTGAATTACTTACGTTTTCTACAAACCATAGAACAGTTTATCAGTAAAAAAAAAAAAGTCCACCACCGCCGTCCTCTGCCACCAATCCACCACAACTACCTCTACAATCTAAAATTAAACTTACAATGATGCTTACCTTCCTTTCAATTGCTTGAATGGGTGCCAAAATGATGCAAGTGGAGGTTTGTGGGTCGCGGTTCGTGAAAACCGTGAATGGAGAACCAAGGATGGAGAACCAACACTAGCAACCAACAACCAAAGTGCACTTCATGTAGATCTGCACTGGTAAAGTGGGATACGAGCACTAACGGTGGAGGTGGAGGTGGAGGTGGAGGTGCAGCCGCTGTTGGCAGAGTTTGAATGAGGTGTAGTGGAGTTCGAATGGGGTGCGGGCAAAGTGAAGGAAGAAAGGATATGAAGGGTGATGGAGGGTATGAAATTTTTTAAAAATGGTTAAACGGTAAATTTGCCTAGACTATAGAAGTGCAGGAAGATGATATGGAGGTGCAGGAAGAAGCAGTCCAAATGTACAGTACCCCAAGCTTGTGATTGGTCCGGTAGATTTGAGAACTAAAAAGGGAAAGTGAAAAAAGATGGGAAGTGCGACGGAAACAAAATGAAAGTATGGTTGTTTCTATTATCAGAAAGAAAATGTGAAGAAAAATATAGGAAAAATGTATTGTAAGTAATTTGAGTGATATAATAAATTTAAAAGATTGTAAAATTATTGTTGTTATTATAAATTGATTTTAATTAAATAAATAATTAATAATTATAATATTAATATAATAATAATATTATTATTTTATTTTTTATTTTAATATTTTTGTGAATATGTTATATGATATAATTGTTAATACTTACATAAATTGATTATGTTAAATGTAAACACAACATCATATCTTTAAATTGTAGGTAAATATAATCGGTTACTTTTTAAATATTTAGCTGAACAATTTTTTAAATATTGTTGTTTTTTTTAACAAACGTTAATAGTTAATATGTTAATTTTTTTAGTAAGAGATTTAAACCCGCAGCCTATCTTTTCCTCTCTTCCATTTTTGCCATGAAACAAACTTTATATTTCTTTCAAATGTGTTCAAAAGTACTTCGTTCAATTTGCACCTTGCAAATGCCCGACTAGGTGTTCTAAAGACAACATTAAACACAAACTTTACTATGTTTAAATTAATGAAAAAGAAGAAAAAAGAAATAAAATGAAAAATTTACTTTTTACTAATTGTTTAAGAAGAAAATTAAAAAATTGGATAGATGGAATCCACTTTATACACCCAACCTAAGGAGGCTAAATTGGTGGGAGAGTTCCTTTTTATTTTCTGTATAGTTGTTTTAAAATTATATACATTTTAAATAATTTTATGATGAGGAAAATAGTAGAGTAAAAGGTTGATGTTTTTTTTGGTAGATTTAATATTTTGCAAAAAATATTTATTTATTTTTATTTTCTCTTTGTTAATCTAAATAACTATTGAAGGAGTGCTTATACATTGACAACCTGATGTGGCATTACACCCAGGTTACAATCCCACGTGACATTTATGTGGCTACTCTAGTGGCTACTCTTGCCTTACGTGGACAGTACTGAAAAGTTCACAAAAACTTTTGAAGCTTTTAAGTATTTAACCTTATATACTTAAGTGTTTAACTGAGCATTACTTTCTGACCCTATATCCAAACAACCATCTAAGTGCACCCATGGCCTTCCCAACTCAAATCTTCACATCTTTTTAGTTCTGGGACGACGAATAATGAAGTCTGCCATTACTTGATCCTATAATTCCCTACCATTGCCATAAGTAAGGAATGAACAGTACTCAAAAGGCCACTACAACCTTTGAATCTTCTAAGTGTTTAACCTTATATATTAAGTGTTTAACTAGGCATTACTTTCATACCACACATCCAAGCAACCATCTAAGTGCACCCATGGCCTCCAAAGCTCAAATCTTCACATCTTTTCAGTTTTAAGACGAATTAACAGGTCTATCAATCCTTCATTCTATAATTTCCTAACACGGTCATAACTAAGGAATGAACCGTCCTGAAAAGCCCACAAAAACCTTTGAACCTTCTAAGTGTTTAACCTTATATACTTAAGTATTTAACTGAGCATTATTTTTTTATCACACATCCAAACAACCATCTAAGTGCACCCATGGCTTCAACCCGTCGCAATCATAGCTTCTCATACGCTTCAGCATTCTCCCCTAAACCCACAAACAGAAATACCACGTTTTGTCATCGTCGTCCACCTCTCCCACCGTTCGTCGCGCGCCACTTCCCACCACCGTCCGTCGCACTCAACTTCAACACTCAACTTCAACAGAAGGTTTTTGCTTTTCCCTCCCAGACTCTCCACATTCCACCCTCGAAACCAAATCTTACCTTTCAAACTTTCTAAAAGATTTTCCTTTTTTCGTCACACAGACTCTCCACATTCCATCTACCAAACCCAACTTTTCCTTTCAAACTTTCTAAAAGAGACTCTCCACATTCCACAACTTTTCCTTTCAAACTTTCTAAAAGAGACTCTCCACATTCCACCCGCAAAACCCAAGCTTTTCTTTTAAACTTTCTAAACTTTAGGAAAAAACCTATAATACCCCTCCTTACGAAATACCACATATGTCTCTTAGCCACATAAAAAAATTTGCCACATATACAATTCTAAAATTTTATTTTTATTACTTTTATCTACCTTCCATTTTCTTTCCATTTTTTTTTGAAACATTGATAATAAGGAAATGAGATCCAAATGAAACTCTTATAGTATTTGTAAGAAATTTGTGGGAAAGATTGGTTTATCCATATAGTAAAATTTATTAACAAGAGGACCATACCAATTGGGATTAACCTAAAATTTTGGAATTGCATCTCTTGATAGTCATTCAACTTATGTATAAGCAATCTAGCAGAGAAAATAAAAAAATAAAAAATAGAACAAATATTTTTAAAACTAAAATTAATTTATATGCAAGTTAAAATAAATTAGAAAAATACATAAAACTTTTATAAATTTACTTATATATATATATATATATATATATATAAACTAGTTTTAGTTATACAAAAATTTAATAATTTTGTTTTTTATGTGAGTACCAATTATGGAAACCTTTATATAAACACAACTTATGATTTGTTTGGTAAAGTGGAGAGAAAGATAATTAATTTTTTATGTTCAGTCAAACAAATTTAGAAAATTAGGAGACACCTATACCATTTTCTATTTAATTATATTGATCTTTTTTATTATATTAATTAAATTGTGCCACTTTCAAAATATTTTCTTCTACTTTTACCATACCAAATCACTAAGCATTCAATTATATATATATTTTTTTAAATTTCTTTACTCTTTATTTCTCTCTCTTTTGATTCTCTGAAAACTTAGTGCTTCTTCTTAACGGTGTATTTCGAACTCCAAAAAATAAAAAATTAATAAAAATTAAATATCGAGACAAACATTATTTCTTTGTCTTTCTTCGTTGGTGAGAAGAGATATGTGAAGAAAGTTAATTTTGTAATATTTTTTAATACAATTAATTTAATAATTTATTAATTATGATAGTAAAATAAATATAAATAATAATAGTTAATGATAATAATAATAATAATTAAAATATTAATAAATTTAATACAATTATAAAATAGTAATAATAAAATATTAATAAAAATTAAATATCGAGACAAACATTATTTCTTTGTCTTTTTTCGTTGTGGAGAAGAGATATGTTAAGAAAGTTAATTTTGTAATATTTTTTAATACAATTAATTTAATAATTTATTAATTATGAT
>Ga0099824_1009098_pt1 | contig 12379 bp, 9 predicted proteins | sample SiratrowhiteBW_FD_76837 | JGI IMG/M metagenome (GOLD analysis project Ga0099824, IMG submission 76837) | Root nodule microbial communities of legume samples collected from California, USA - Siratro white BW | ecosystem: Host-associated > Plants > Roots > Nodule | place: USA: California... | reverse complement strand
TTTAACAAAAACAATTTTTTTTTTTTAAAAAAAAATTTTTTTAAAATACAAAAACTTACTTTAAAAAAAAAAATAAAAAAAAAAAAAAAAAAAATTTGTAATTGTAAAAAAAAAAAAAAAAAATGAAGGAAAAAATAATGGATTGATGATGCTGTAAAAAGTTTGTTAGGGTATGGAAATATCATCACCCACTTTTTTAACCTAATAATTGAATTTAAAGTTTCAATCAATCAGTTTAATAAACATGACACAGAAATTTGATGCTAGTAAGTGGCTATTGTTTGGTTATATATATGCAAGTACACAAATTATATCATTGATGAATAAGCCTAACTTGTGACAGAACTATAAGCTTCTTGATTTATAAAAGTTAAATAAAACTTTGTATTTTTTACCTATAAACAAAGCTATTGGACATTCACCCTAAATAATAGCTATTGTAGATATGAAAAGTAAGATAGAAAGAGATAATTGGCATATATTGAGAAAGAAAAACAAGGCTAATTAACATCCCAAGGGAGTGCCCAAAAGGGTCCCAAGATGGTGTGACCATTAAACAACGAACAGATCATGTTAGTTTGGTGGATCATTATTCAATATAGTGAAGTATTGATTCCATCTTGTCCCTATGTCACATGAGAAAAATAGGTAACACATTGAAGAAATGAATAAATTATAAAAAATAATTAAAAGATAATCCTTATTTTTAGAAATTCATTATAGAGTTAAATCAAATATGAATCTAAAATTGAAGATAATATCAAAATTTATCTTAATAATAACAGTTGAATTTATTAGATCATTTGAATTTCACGTACATTTAAGATTCAATTTATTATATAAACCCTAAACACAAAACTTTGTTTCCTTTTCGTCCTTGTTTGGTGGGGCGCACAACACATTGAATTCACTATGCGTGGTTATCTTTCATTTCATAACATGATTCCAATAATTGAATGATGCATGATCATTCCTCTTTTTATAATATTTTTAGAAGAGCTAGAAGAGAAAATTTTCAATGTTTAATATATGATCACTTGCATACGTAACTTTCAAATTCTGAGATTTTTTTAATATTCTTGATCATAAAGTGGATATCAATAATAGCTATCACGTGTCCTAAGAATTATTGATAATATTAAAATTAGCACCAGTTTCATGCAATCAATTTGACTTGAATTAAAATAATAAGGAAAAGAATATGAAATTATGTTAGACTAAACTTCAATAATGATTGCTATTTATATTTCAAAATATGAATGACAGGCCAGCATGATCTAAAACCTCACAGTTCCACATGCTTTCATCTCTTGTTTTTCAATATTGGCTCAAATTAAACAACAATATTTATTTCTACCTTTTTTTGTGTTTGTCAACAAGATGTGTAATCAATTAAACAACTGGGATTTAAAAGTGCTTTTGTGTTCGATACCTTTTAATCTCTAAGACATATATTTAGGCAAATAACTGGACCCAAAAGTGCTTATGATCAACTTCTTGCGTGTCGAGGATTATGTGTATAGTGGAAAGTACATGTATTGACCTATAAAAGAAAAAATAAAAGAAAAATGTGCCAAACTCTTAACATTCAAGTTTTGATGAATTTGCAACTTAATAGGTATAGAGTGAAATTGAAGTTTAACAAATTTTTTTATTCATTATCATATCATTAAAGGATTTAATTTTACTCAAATTCCTAAACCAATCCAAAAACAAGCTTAATATTAGTATTATAAAGTGAAATTAAGTAGTGTTATCTAAAAGATCTAAGTATATGTTTATTTTATTTTTGTTGGAAGAACAAGAGGAGCAGAAGATGATCCAAATTGGTAGTTATTTAAAAAAAAATAACAAATTGGTATTCAGTTGCATAAAAAATAATCTCTTTTTTTTAAAATACTAAATTAAATTATTATTTTAATTTAATTTTCAAAAACTAAATTATTCATAAATAAAATAAACGAGCTATGAGATTGAAATATATATATATATATATATATATATATATATATATATATATTATAATAAAATATTTATTGATAATCATTCAAAATTTCAAATAATTTAAGCAATTTAAAAATAAATTAGAATAATTTACTTTAGTTTAGTTTATTTAAACTACAATACAGTTGTCCAGTTTATTTTAGTTTCGGTGAACCACGTTCAATGGTAATAATTTAGTTCAGTTTCTTTTTTTAATTTTTTGTTGATCTTAACATGACTTTATTCGAAAAACCAACCCTCGAGATACCTCTTCGAATTCAAACTTTGGTTCCTACTAAATATAAATGTGTAATAATACAATTGTTTTTAAATAGTCAATTTATTTACTGTAGTAGACCGTTTTACTATACACAAGTCATTATATATATATGAATTTCTTTTATCTAAATAGCACCTTTTTATATTTTATTTTCTTTAATAACACTCTTTGTTTTTTATTTTCTTAGATAACACTCTTTATTCTTTAATTTTTGAAATAGCATTCTTTTGTTTTTTTTTTGTTTTTATGTTTTTTATTCTTTAATTAATGTACAATTAGTACATTAATTATAATTATTAATTTCTTTTATTTTTTATTTTTTATAATTTTGTGATTGTATTTTATTATATTAATTTACTGATTGTATTTTTGTATTAAGATTGATATTGGAAGAAAAAATTATAATAAATTATAAAATTGTTATTTGAATTAAAATTTGTATTTTTCATTTGTTAAAAATATATCTAAATAACTAATAGCAAAAATAAAATAAAATTGTTAAAGTATTTTTGTAAATAGATATTAATTAAATGGTTTAAAAAATTTAAATAAAATTTAATTTATTTATGAATTTCTTTTAAATGTTATGTTTATTACTTAAAAATTGTTAGTTATTGAAATTATGTAACACACATTGAACATAAAGAGGAAAATAAATGACAATCATATATTCACTAAATAATTTAATTAATGGTATACAAAATACTTGTGTAAAATGAAACATAAATTTTAAGTTTATCAAAACTCAAATTTTATCTTTGTAAAAAAAATCAATTACATCTTTATTGAAAATCAAATTTTATGTTTATATAAAATCATGATATCTTTAATAAAATATCAAATTTTATTTCTATCAAAAATCAAATTTTATCTTTATCAAAAATAAAAAAATTATTTTTATCAAAAATAAAATTTTATCTTTATCAAAATTTTATTTGATTTTTACCATTAATTATTTAGATATTTTTTAACAAACTAAAAATATAAATTTTAATTCAACAGTTTTATAATTTAATATAATTTTTTCTTCCAATATCAATTATAATACAAAAATACAATCAGTAAATTATTATAATAAGATACAATCACAAAATTATAAAAAGAAATAAAAATTAAAAACAGAAAAAATAATAATTATAATTAATTTACTGACTGTATATTAATTAAAAATAAAAAAGATAAAAAAATAAAAGAATGTTATTTTAGGAATTAAAGAATAAAGAGTACTATCTAAGGAAATAAAAAATAAAAAATGTTATTGAAGGAAATAAAAAATAAAAAAGTGCTATTTAGATAAAAAGAAAGTTATATATATATATAGTCCTGCCAATCGGTTCCATGAACTTTCTAACTCTCAATTTTTAATAAATATAATAAAATAATAATATATAAATATAAATTTTAAAAACTAAATATATTTAATTAATAAATTTTTAAAATTAGTCAAATAGTTTAACAAAATATAAATAATTTTAAAATATGTTAATATAAAATTATAAATATTTAAAAATTTAAGGTTAAAATTAATTATTTCTAAAATTTAATTTAATTTTTTAATACTATTAAGAATGTTATAATTTATAATTATGAGTAATAACAATTATTATGACTAATTATTTTAACCTTTTTATAACATAAAAATAACAAAAAAAAATTATGAACATAAAATTCATTTTAATATAAAATATTAATATTACATTAAAATAAGGAATTAATAATTTTATAAATATCGTATTAAAATAATAATTTAATAACTATTAATTAGATATTTGTAATTGACTATCATTATTAATTTAAATTTAGTATCGTTAATAAATTTATAAATTTAGTATTAATCGTATATTACAATTATACTTATTTACTTTAAAAAATAAAATATTTGAAATAATTATTTATGGAAAATAAATTTATAAAATAATTTGATAATGAAGCATTGAAATGTAGAGGTTTTTAAAATAATTGAAAAAAGAATATAAGAAAAAATTTAAATAATAAATTTAAGTAATAATATTTGAAAGTACGTAATAATAAAAAAGTAATAATCATTTTTTAGTTTTGTGCCAAATTTATAACATAAAATAATTTTTAATAATTATTAAAATAATTTTACACTTCCAATGTATTATTTTAAAATTTTAAGAACTTCTTCTAATTTTTTTCATCATCTAAAAAATTAATTATGTCATACCATAATCATTAAAATAATTATAATAATAACAATTTCTATTCTACATTTACTTACACAACCCAAATTAACATTTATTTAATGTAAACCACTTTATTCTATTATTTATTTTTATTATTCACAAATCCAAATTTAAACTATATTCACCACTTTCTATTATACATTTTAAATTTTTAACGTTTTAGTTATTTTAATTTTAAACAAGATATAACAGGTAAAAAAATTCTTAATATAGTATATTATATTGTATTAAAATATCTTACTAATTTTAAAAATTTATTGATCAATTTTTTCAATTTTTAAAATCTCATAGTTATATATCACTGTAAATAAATTCAAACTGAGTTTATTGTGGGAATATTTTATTCGAATGAGACTATTCCCAAAATAATACTACATATCATGAAAATGAATTTGTTAAAAAAAGATAAATTTAATAGTGATGGATCAATAAACTAAATCTAATTGGTCTAGATCAAATGTGAGGTTTGAAGAAGATGATCATGTGAGGAAGCAAGAGAGCAATGTGATTAGTTTCATGTGAATGGTTGCTATCATGTGTCATATCATATGGATATGTTACACTGAAAAGTGCTGAAACCATTTTTCAACGAAAACAGTGTGGTGTGGTGATGGGCAAAGAACCTAAGTCCTAAACAGAAGTTCTGAAGTGATGGTCAGTGGAATAGTGAGTTATAGGTACACTACTGTGGCATGCACAAAAGCTATGTATGAGTGCAAGCTAGAAATTGAAATGAAGAAAGGAGTTTGATCACTTTTTGTTCTCTGAAATCTGACACTCAAAAACTTATAAACAGACAAAGCCTATCTTCCAAACCCCACAAACAACCACGTTAGGAAGTCTAGCAGCTTTATTTTGTGTTTGTGTGATCCAATGTATCTCTTTTCCCTGAAAATGACCATTCTTGTTCTTCATTCCCAGAATTGTGTAGCTTAGTTACTCCATTTAGTTTCATAAAATTCTTAAGTCCAACTAACTTATGGGAATGAATAATAGTGAGGAATAATATATATATATATATATATATATATATATATATATATATGAGATATAATACCAATTTTCACTGTAATAAATTAAAATAATTTTCATTAAAGTTAATTTTTGAGAATGGGTTAAACTTAAATTTAGTTTTTAATATAATATTAGAATTCATTCTGACAATATTTATTAGATTTATTATATCACTTATTATTGAACCCTTGTCAAATGATTTGTAAATATTGAAGAATAAAAATAAAAAAATGTGTATATAAATGAAAAATTATATGTAAAAACCCATGATATTAGATAATATTTATAGAGAAGATATATATTTTATATGATGTTGATGAGATGTTTAAATTTATGTCTTTATCCGTATGATATTTTTTTTCAAAAAACATGTTCAATCCCCATAAGTTTTTGAAAGTTGCAAGTCAAGTGAAACACACAGGATATAATTGTCTCAAATAATGAATATTTGAATTCATGTAAAATAATCTGAAATATGATAGAAATAGTAATTAATTTGATCATAAGAAAATATTTAAATTGTACATACCTGTATAATAATACAATATTCAATCATGTACCTAATTGTATAATACTATAAGATTCAATCAATCGGATGCAATCCAGTCAAACTAAATGTATTTTATGATAATTGGTTGAATGACAAATATTCAACAATCAAACATAACTCTCATCTATTTTGAATAATTCATTCCATGCCCAAAAAAGCATATAAATACAAATCAAACTCACAGGAAGTACTCACTCAATTCTCATACTCACTTATATACTTATGATTTTTTTTGCTCTTACTGACTCGAACGTCAAATAATCTTGTATAAATAGATCTCCTCTTGTCGTCTTCATTTGAGCTTGACAAACATTGTAAGAGAAAATATAGCTCAGTCAAATATCGATTCTTTAAAGTCAACCATATTCCACCTTAGAAGGTCCTAGCTTAATTTCGATAAGACATTTAGTGCCTACCATGGGTTCCGGACAAAATTATTCCCATATACAAGTTTTATGAAACTCACTAAAAGTAGAATTGTCAATTAATCATCGTCATCATTATTAGCTTAATTCATTATTATCTCCACTTGTTATTGTTCTTAGAATAGTGCTATAGAAAATCTGAGTATGTTATATGATTATAGCTAGTTTGGTCTCTCACATAAGAAAATATTTATTCTTGTTACTAGATATCAAGTGTTGTAGTGTAAAAGTGAATGTCAAGGAAAGTTCTGACAAGGAAAGACTTCCCAGTTAAATTTAAGAATCAAAATCAAGACTCTATTGATCAGATAAAATTTAGCATTAAGCATAAGATGATAATACCAATTGAGTAGAAACTGAATATTATATATAAAAATCAACAAAATACGAATGAGTTCAAAAGATTACATTCAATCCCAAAGATAAAGAATTTAGCAACTCATGGTAGCTATTACACTTCAAGGAAAGAAAGATTGCAAAGAAGACAAAAAATCCTGAATAGTTCTCATTCTTGACGACTCTCCTGTTCCTCCCAATCCAAATTTTTTCTCCAAAACCCTAAAAATCTTTTTTTAAACGCGTTTTCGGGCTTAGATTAAGTGACTTTTCACTCGGGCAAAAACACCTCGCTTAGGTGAAAATTTGATGTGCTCTCTGGACTGATCTCGCCTGGGTGAAACCATCCTCGCCCCCGCGAGATCCCTTTCGCTTGATTGGGTCTAGCGTCGCCCGGACGAAAACTCCTCTGTAGCTGATATACATTTTGAACTATTTTCGTCTAGGCGAGCTCTCCTCGCTTGAGCGACTCTTCCTTTTAAATCTTTTTTTTTATTTCTTTTCTTTATGCATCTTCCAATCTCTAAATTTTTTCATTCTTTGCACCTGAAATTCACAATACTTAAGATCAAATACCTTCTTTTGACTCATAACTCAAATTAACAAAGTAAATCCAAAAACTCTCAATTCGAAGGTAATTATTATCTTAAAGATTACTTAAACCCACAAGTACTCAAATTTCTCATGTATAAAAATACTAAAATTTGGTAGTTATCATTTTTCTTTTATTTATTATAATATTTGGTTTTAATATATAACTAGATCGCAACACCATTTGAAAACATACATTTTAGCTAGTAATAAACTTAATTTTCTTACAAGTTAATGAGTTTTTTCTTTCTAAAAACTTATTATTATTGTTTATGGATAATAATTTTATATAATGTGTGAAACTAAGAATTTATATTTATAATTATAAATATTTTAAAAATTTATTCTGGTTATATTCTATTTAAATATATTATTATTTAAAAATTAAATGTTGAGTCTGGTGTTGGTATGCTTCACTATAATGGACCCAATTACAACCATTTCAAGCCCAGTTGTGATGTCTTAATTGTGTATTCTGCTTTTGTTCTGTTTGTGGCCCACTCATTTGTAATACCATTAATATTATTTTCAGTAAATTTGTTTTAATATAGAAGATTGAGATATTGTTTATTTGTTGAAGCTGAGTTGTAAGCAACTTTTTTATAAATGCATAGGTTTCATAGTGACTATTCTAACTTTTATAGGTCATCTCTATTTGATATAACATAAAATTTAAGATTCTATGTTAAATAAAACTTTTAATTATTAAAAAACGAATAAAATATGAAGTTTGTAAAACTCTTGTATTATAATAAAGTTTAAAAAAATTGAAATGATTGACACAGTAAAATCTACTAAATAGTAAACCAAGATTTCATAGTAATTTTTACAATTGAGACCACCTTAGTCGTTTTTCTAATATATGATTATGAGATTTGGAAAAAATGAAGGAGTTTAATTATAATGTTGTTCTGTACATTGAACGTTCCTTACTGTTTTGAAATATTTTAATGTAATTAATATTTAAAATCGTTATATTCTATTCATGATTTATGATGAAAAAACGTATTAGAAGTATTGCTTAAAAGTTCAATAAGTTTTTTTATAATATAATAAATTGTATAACATACTTTATTGTAATAATTTTTTTTTAGAAAATGACAGTGAAAAATTAAACTTTTTTAGTTGATATAAAATTATTTGTCATGAATATAAAAATGGAGATGCTCCAGCCTAAGATACCTAAATGGACGATGGTTCCCATTAACATTATCAAACGTGAACTTTTGTGGATAGAACCTTTTCCACCAATCAATAATAGAATAAGAGTAAGTTCGCTTTTCAGTTTAAAATATTCAAAAAGAAATTAACTAAAAATGTTTACTCTTAAAAAAAATCCATATAACAAATTCTGAAAAGCAATCCAAACTATATAATACTACAGTTTATATAGGAAAACTATATAATCTATAATGTGTTTGAACAGTTCATAAATTCCAATAGTAATTTCCAAAGGATATCTCAGCCACCATATATGGTGATTGATAAAGTTTACAGGAACAAAACACCTTCAATTTCGATGATAACATGTATCAAAATTTTCAGCAATGTTCAAAGAAAGTTTAAGGATAAAAACTGTTTTAAATGAGGACAAAAAAGAAGACCCTTCTGTCTCATTTTCTGTTCAAATCAAACATTGCTTTGTCCTGCAGAGACTCAATAACCTGACAATAGAAGTTCCATGATTCACTTGTTTCACTAATGGCTTCTTGGCCAAAAGGGTGTTCCTCAACATACTTACGCATATCTTCAGCTTTTGCCAAGCCTTCAAGAAATACTCTCAGCTTTCCTCCTTCAGCTGTCATGAATTATAGTTGTGTTAATCCAACATGTTATACGAAGAGAGTGAAAGTCTCATGAAAGACTTTTACCTAAAGAGTTGTCGTTTTCATCATGATAACTGAATGGATGAGGGAAAACTGAGGTGTTTGGCTGGAATAATTTATCAAAAAATTAATACAGAATGTTAGAAAATGATGTAGTAATTAGGTGATACCAAAAAACTGACAAGGAAAGAAGAGTTGAACTATTTACTGGATTAAGCAATGCCTTATAAGGAGAATCATCCAACAGCAAGGTATTGGATTCATTGTAATATCCTTTCTCCCATGGAAGATTAGGATCAATCTTATCCCAAAGTTTTCTCAAATCCTTAAAAACAACATTCTTATGATTATTCTCAAGAGTCTTGAAGTGTGTCTCAGTGCAATGAGAAAGGTCCTGCATATTAGAAGCCAAGAAAATGCAGAATCAGAAGTGGAAAAAGGTTACCTAAACAAAAGTGAGAAGGGATCAGTAAGTAGAATGTGGTAGCTGTCATCAATTTCATGAAAAGATAATAAGAATTTAGTTGCCATAGCAGAGTTATGAGTTAATGCATTGATAGGATTATTTTAGAGTATGACATGTTGTTCATTCTAAACTGTGTACTTTTTTGCTAGTACATGAGTTGAAACACTCCTTTATATATATTTCATATTTATTTTATTATTTTTGTCAATAAAAAAATTATGTATGTTTCTTTTCTATAACATAATTTGATACAAATAATAATATAATGGGGTCCAAAAATAAAAATTTACAGACCATGAAAAAAGAGAAGAGAGCACTAGAATGGGCCAACGGTCCAAGTGGCTAGAGAATTATATATGCTGAAGGGCAGGAGAAGAGACAGTGTGTAGAATGTGAGTTATCCTCTCCTCTGTTATTGAGTTCTTCATTCTCTCATCTATTATTCTAATTTCTTCCAGCATCATTGCTTATTGTGATTCTCATTTCCAGGTGATATCAGAGATTCAGAAGAAGGGTCAAATACTGATTGCTATAATACTTTTCGTTATTCCTTAGTTGTTGTTATAGAAAATGGTTTTATTCAAAGAACATATATGAACAATATTGCATACATATTGTTTGTTGGTATTTCTTGTTGATTTTAGATACAGATCGTATCATTGGTGCTTTCATCGAGTTACTTATGGCTGACAACACAAGAATGAAAGAGATACAAGGAGAACTGAAACACGTTTCAGAGACTCTAGGTTTACATCATGATCGATTTATGCAAATGGATCAACGATTTGATAAGATTGATCAGCAATTGAAGGAGTTGCATCAGTTATTCCTGAAATCTCAGAAGGACACTCCAGCACAGCCTTCCACTTCAATTGTTTCCCATCATTGCTCTATGAAGTTGGATTTTCCACGTTTCACTGGTGATGACACAATGACTTGGTTGTACAAGGCTGAAAAGTTTTTCACATTATACAACATTCCCAATGAGCAGAAAGTGTCCATTGCTTCTATTCATTTTGAAGGAAAAGTCTTACCATGGTTTCAACTGCTAGAAAAAGCACACCAAGTAGCTAATTGACCATGTTGTCCACTGCCATTCAAATCTAGTTTGGCCCATCTCAATTTGATAATCCTCGTTCGGATCTGTTCAAGCTAAAGCAATCCTCTACAGTGGCAGACTATTATGCTTCCTTCACCGAGTTAACTAATCAATCATATGGGTTAGATGATTCTGTATTGCTTGATTGTTTTATTAGTGGATTAATACCTGAATTGAAGCTTGAAGAGATATCCCAAGCCCCTCACTCATTACTCCAGGCTATGTCATTTGCTAAACTCTTTGAGGAAAAATTTCACCCATCATCCCTAGCTCCTAAACACAAATTTGCTTACTTCCCAGCCAAATCACTTACACAAAATATTTCTAAACTTTCATTAACAACAAACACAAACCCACCTACCTGTAAACACAAACCCACCACCATTACTTCCCACACCACCAAAACCCAACAACTTAAAGCGTTTAACCCTAGCTGACATTCAATTCCGTCGAAAAAAGGAGATTTGTTTTACTTGTGATGAGAAGTATTTCGCTACTCATCGGTGTGCAAATAAACATTATTTCTTACTCCAATGTGAGGATGAAATACCCCCGGAGCCAGACCCAAATGTACAGAGCCAACAAATTGTCCAAAATCAGTGTGAGGAATTTGATCAAACACCTCATTTATCATACAATGCCATGAAAAGTACCACGGATTTATCCAGGGCCATAAGATTCAAATCCTTATTGATGGAGGGAGTTCAGATAATTTCATCCAACTTAGAGTGGCTAAATTTCTACACCTATCCATCTATCAGACTCCACGATTAAAAGTGTTGGTGGGCAATGAAGAATAATTGGAATGTGAAGGTGAAGTCCACAATATCCCAGTCCAAATCCAGGGTCATTCTTTGTATATTTCAGTCTATGTTCTACCTATCGCTGCAGCTGAATTGGTTCTTGGAAGTCAATGGTTGGAAACTTTGGATACTCATTTAGTGAATTATAAAGAACGTTTCCTCACTTTTTACATCAATGGAGAACTTATCCCTTTACATGGAGAAACCTCAAATCTGCCTAGCCTAGTTCAGTTTCATCAACTCATCCGCTTACAAGCCACAAATTCTATAGCAGAATTATATGCCATTCAAATTCAAACACCTGAAGTGTCAGCCCACCATTTGTTGGAATTACCCACATCCATGGAGCCTGAATTGACTATGACTATACAATAATACAAGAATTATTTTGAGAAGCCTCATGGGTTACCACTAATACGGTCCCATGACCATACCATTCCATTGATGATTGGTAGTGCCCCTATGAAAGTTCGACCTTATCGTTATCCTCATAGTCAAAAAACTGAGGTTGAACATATTAATGCTGAAATGTATGTTATCGGAGGGTATCATACAACCTAGTTCAAGTCCATTCTCCTCACCCATGCTACTTGTCAAAAAGAAAAGAACATGGCATTTTTGCACCGATTATAGGGGCCTTAATGCAGTCACTATTAAGGATTCTTTTCCTATGCCTACAGTGGATGAATTACTTGATGAATTGTTTGGAGCACAATATTTCTCAAAGCTGGATTTACATTCAGGGTATCATCAGATTCTTGTTTCTCCGGAGGATCACTACAAGACAACTTTTGGCACT
>Ga0099824_1009097_pt1 | contig 12383 bp, 4 predicted proteins | sample SiratrowhiteBW_FD_76837 | JGI IMG/M metagenome (GOLD analysis project Ga0099824, IMG submission 76837) | Root nodule microbial communities of legume samples collected from California, USA - Siratro white BW | ecosystem: Host-associated > Plants > Roots > Nodule | place: USA: California... | reverse complement strand
TAAAATATTACTATATGTCAATAATATTTGTTTTATTTAAAAAATATAAAAATATTAATATATATAATATATATATATATATATATATATATATATATATATATATTATTTATCAATTTAAATTTAAAAAAGCTGTTTGTAGTGAGATTAATAAAACTTTATAATAAAAAAGAATTGTCATAATTTGTAGTTTAAGATATAATAAGACAAAGGATAAATTTATCATTATCATTTTTACTTTTATAAAAATATAATAAAAAAATTAAGCAGCATCTTCATACAAATAAAAATCAAATTTCAACTATTCGATGATTCAGAAGCTACGACTTAACATGGTTGCAACATCAATTCACAAATAATAATTTAACTAAAAAGTCCAGAGCCAAATAAAAAATAATATATCTATCTCTAACCTAAAGTGTAATATATTTCTTTTCACTAACTTGCAAATAAAATATTATTAATATATTTATAATCTTTAGCGGTAAATAGTATACATGTTGGTGTATATATATATATATATTAATTTTGACATTCCATCTTTTAGTTCTATCTACGTACCTAATTGTATATTCGTATTTTATAAAGGAAATAAAATTTGAATTTATCTATAATTTATTGTTTATTGCTATTATTTTATTTTACAATCCCAAATGAAACATAATAAAGAATAGCAAGATTAATATGCAAGATGTAAAATACGTAGAACTTAACCAAAAGTATTTATATATTTCATTTTATTTTAAAATAGTTGTATTTTGACTCATTAATTAAAGAGAATAAGATAATTTGGTGCATCCATCTATTCTTGTAATATTTTATATATTCTAATGAATAATGTCTTAGTAAAATAGGGTGTAGATGAGGACTTTGTGTGCCTAATCTAAATGAGCCATAATAATTTTATGTTTAATTAAAATCTTATTACATAAAAACAGTAGACCTGCAACCCATTATAAAAAAGTTAATTATAATTAGTTATGGAATGCTTAAATGAGTCATAATATGTTTAATTCAAGTCTTACTACAAACAGTAGACTTACAACCCATTATAAGAAAGTTAATTATAATTAATTACAGGGTGTGATTTTTTAGAATAATAATATTATAAAATAAGATGATTCTCATTAAAAAAAAAAGTTAACTTTTGAACTAGATTAAAGAATCATTAAAAACTTTTGTAACTAAAACATTTCAAATATTTTTTTTTTCCGTGCACAAAAAATAAAACGAGAAAGTAAGACATATATCATACGAAATAATATTATATAAAAATTAACATATATTTCATATTTTAAATTCATTAATATAATTTGTTTTATTTTAAATTAAAAATATTTGAATAACTATTATAATGATATACGAGTTTCACCGTAATCAACTGAAGTAATACAAGATTATCTCATTTTGAATAATATTTACCAATTTAAAATGTTATTTATTAATATTTTTATTACATGTGTATGTGTTTAGTTCTATAAAACAAATAACAAAACCACATAAAGAATAAAATTATATAAACAATTAACATTTAATTAAATAAAGTATATTAGTACTCAATTAGATATAAATTAAATATTATAAATAAATAGATTGAAAATAAATCAAATAATAAAAGTAAAAAAAATAAATCAGTACGAAAAAAATTAAATAATAAAAATAAATAGAATGAAGGAATATAAATTAAATAATAAAAAGAAATAAAATAAAGAACAAAATGAAAATATATAAATAAAAAATAATAAAAATAAATAAATAGATAAGTGACTAAAAATGAATTAAATAATATAAGGAAAAAAATAAAATAAATAAGGTCTACCTCTCATAAAAAATTTTAAAAATTAAATGATCAACGATTTTTTATTTCTCTTTTTTTCTCAGTATCCCTTTCTTTACTCCCTCTCTCTCTATTCTCTCGTAACTCCCTCACTCTCTTTAGATCTTTTAACCATTTCTCCCGCATCATTAATTGCTGCTGAATATTTTACCCATATGTCTGCTTTGAACAGTGAGCCTCTAGGTCACCCTTTTTTTTATTTAATTTTTAAATATTTTAAAATTTTATCTTTATTAATTTTCTTATTATTATTTTATTTTTAAATGTTCGTGAATAACATAATTTATTCTTAAATATTTATGAATAAATATTTACAATTAATATATATTTAAAATATATTATAAATATAAGAAACTAATAAATGTTTATAAATAATATAATTCCAATATATTATATCTGAAAATGATTGAATTAGAATTCTTTAAATACTGCATAACGCATCAAAATATTTCTAATGTACACATTTTATAACATTCTTAAAAAAGATAAAAGTAAACTAAATGTATAGTTGTTTAAGTACAAGCTATATTCAAAATTCCTCCTCCAATATTTCCAAGTCTGATTTGTAATGTACTAACTTATCGTAGTTTATCCAATTTAGAATTAAGGATAAATTTTATGTCAAATTCAAATTAACTGGAAATAAAAAAAAATCATTTGTTCTTCTTACAAGTTGCATGCTTAGCTTTCAAACTACAAAATCTCAAGATCAATTAATATCATAAATATATTTTTAAAAATAAAAAAATCTGAGTACACACATAAAATAACAACAAAACATCAAAATTAAATTATAATTTTGACGAAATATCATCTTATAAATTTTGTCATAAGTCAAACTTTAACCCAAACTTATTAAAGATCGTAAAAGAGATTATATGACTATGAAATGATATCATTCCATCAGAAATTAATAAGTTATAATAAATTACTCCTATATCACATTCGCACTAGTATTTTAATAACGAATTTCAAAATCTTACAAACAAGTCACAGGAAGAACTTTAAAGAAATTATGAAAATTTTAAAGTTAAATCAAGTAAAGAGAATTGATAATAGAATATAAGAATCTATATTCAACTATTATTGTTGTGATGATTATAAAATAAATAAATAACGAGATGTATAATTATTTTTTTTTGCCGAGACACGTATGAAAAAGACCTTAAAAATGAGAAATGTGATTTCATTTAAAATGGGAGTGATGTTACGCGGGGATGGACTGTGTCCACGTATATATATATATATATATATTGTATGAATGGTACGATTGAAACAAACGCCGTCACAGTGGTGGTGAGGTTCGTTGTGCTGTTTGTGGCTTCCCTCACTCACTCTCTGCCGTAAGCGTCGGGAACCTGAGATCTCAATTTCTCACACTGTTAATTCTATTGTCCCTTTAAATAAAAAAAGAAGGTTAGGGTTTCCATGGCTTCCGAGACAAAGATCGTGAATCTGGCTGAGGAAGCCAAGCTAGCCAGGGAAGGTGTTAAGACTCCCTCCTATGCTTTCACCACCATATGCAAGTCCCTCGTCGCCGGTGGAGTCGCCGGAGGAGTGTGCGTCCCATTTCTTTAACTTTTATTTATTCTTTCTTTCGGAAAACTCACACACACCCCGACATATGCGTATATTTATGCATTGATTGCATGCTCAATCATTTTGATTATTCGGAAATAGTTTTTTTATTCAATGTTGGTGTTTCCGGAAATTTCGATGCTGCTGGCTTCGTTTAGAATCTGCTAGATTAGTTTTGATAATTAAACTTTGATGTTTCACTGTCTGGGAGCAATGAGGCACTTGGTTTTTCTGTTTCGCGAAATCTCGTTCTGTGTTTTTTTTTTCTTTAATTTTTTATTGAATGGAATATCATATGATCTGCTAAACATGCGTGTGTTACTGTTCACGTGGGAAATGGCAAAAATAGGTTTTTGTACCTCTCCCTGTGTATGGATTAGATCAATTGTAAATTCTGGGGCCATGCAAGAAGCTTGATTTTCTTTTGTTTATGTAACTAATTATTTGTGAGGCAACTTATTAAAATTTACGTAACGCTGATTTGTATTGAAACCTGTTTCCTTGTTGGTTTGAAATTAGTGTGTTCTTGTCAATATGAGTATCTGCTCTCAAGTTTGAGTCCTTGTAGTTTTATGCTTATACCAACATAATCCGACTTTGTTAGACATCTGTTCGAGCTAATTTCAACATTCTTTTTGCATTATGTTCAGTCTTGGTTGACTTGAAACCTTTTTGTATCTGTGTAGATCACGAACGGCAGTTGCTCCACTGGAAAGGTTGAAGATTTTGCTACAGGTTAATCAATTTAGTCTTTACTTCGAAATGTGATTTTATCTGTCATTTATTCTTATTTCTGATGAAAAAAAGTTCATCTGACAAGCTACTATTTTTATTGGTGCCTGGATGTATCAATATCATACGTGTGATGTGATGTACCTTTGCCATTCACAGGTTCAGAACCCGCACAATATAAAGTACAATGGAACAATTCAAGGTCTTAAATATATATGGAGAACTGAAGGTTTTCGTGGGCTGTTCAAAGGGAATGGTACTAATTGTGCTCGAATTGTCCCGAATTCTGCGGTGAAATTCTTCAGTTATGAGCAAGCTTCCAAGTAAGCTTGCCTTTAGACATACAAGCATGTACTGCACTGTTATGCTGATAAACTTCTGATGGGCTTCTGCAATTTTTTTATTTTTTAATTTTCTTTCAAAATACTGTTCTTTAAGCAGAGGGTCACTCACTCCTGTCCAAAGAAATTTCAATTTTTATATCTATGCATTTCATACACAACACTTTCTCCTCTTCTTTACTGAATGTTCCTTTTCTGGCAGGGCTATACTACAACTGTATCAGAAGCAAACTGGAAACGGTATGTCCATGTTTATTATTTTCCCCTTCTGATGTATGTGTATTATTGTTGAGGGAGGGGGAGTACCGGTTCAGTAGCTTGCTTGGGCTTTCATAATTTTTAGGGGAAATCGCTTTTCTGAAATGATAAAACTTACTCAGTTCTTTAGTTGCTGTTCTTCAGTAGAGCATAACATGTATATTAATTTTGAACCTCTTCATCCTCCTTTTTAAAGATTTTATAGTTGGGCATAAACATTACTATTCATTCTGTGTATTTGTATTGGGGAGCAACGCTACCGGTAACGGGTGTGTGAAGGAACTCTATCTAATTTTTGTCCTTTTTCATACTCTTCTAGTAAAATTTTGATCGCAAATTGTTTTGAACTCGGAATAAGCTAACCAAAATGCCCACTAGGTTGACTTCAATAATTTCCTTTTTGAAAAATATTTCTAAAAATAATCAAATGGAAACAAGTAGGCCTAAAGAAATTTCTCAATAATAAAATCTCTTTTTCTAAATATTATTTTTCCTTGTACTTCGCCAGAGGATGCTCAGCTGACTCCTGTTTTACGTCTTGGGGCTGGAGCTTGTGCGGGAATAATTGCCATGTCTGCAACTTATCCAATGGACATGGTTCGAGGCAGAATAACTGTACAGGTACTTTCTTTTTTCTTTTTACCTAGTCCTTGTTTTACTTGCTTTTGGCCAGAAAGGTAGCTGGGAATGCATAAAACTAAGATACTTGTTATAGCTACAAGTGGAAAAAAAGGTTTTTATCAAAGTGTCTTAATGTTTTTTTGTCTTAATACAGCAGTAAGTTTTCTTTTCCTTGTATTTGCAGACAGAGAAGTCCCCTTACCAGTACAGAGGAATGTTTCATGCTCTGTCAACTGTACTCAGGGAAGAAGGTCCGCGTGCTTTATATAAGGGTTGGCTTCCTTCCGTCATTGGTGTTGTGAGTAATGTTTCTGGAATTTTTTTTTAGGAAGTTGATGATTATGGTCCTGATCATAAATTCTATTATAAAAGTTTCTAATAATATTCTTCTACTATTGGCTTTCTGGAAATTAATACTGCATTTGATGGTAACAATGTAGGACCTGTAGGTTGCAGTTGGGGGTTGGGGAGAGCCTATGAGACACTGACACTTGATTTTTTGAGTTCTTGTCAAGTCTACCCCCTTCTTAGGGGACAATTTAGTGCCATCGCTTTTTGGCGCCTCTTAATGTGGAGACTAAGGTCTTTAATCAGTACGTTGTGCAGTACATAGAAGGATCAACATCGGGGTGTAGGATTGATCATAAAGCTGCACCTATAATTGACATGTTTGGTTTTAATGAGTGAGACATTTACTATTTAACTATATTTTCTAATAATTGTTCTCCTACTAGTTATATGTTTCGAAGAACAATTATTTACATAAAGGCTTACCACTCTTCAATGCTCTGACTCGCTCCATAGTAAGTTCTAATAATTGGTATTACTGTGGTGGGGGGTACGGCGACAAGGTTTTGCCTGGTTATGGTAGGTTCTAGGTGGAAAATAGCGAGGTGCACAAGACGCTAAAATCTAAATCATGCTTCAGTAAAGTGCTCATTTTTGTTGCAAACCCAGAAAAGAGTTGGGGGAAACAAATTGGTAGAATAAAAAATGAATAGAACAAAGGAGACAAATCTCTCCCTCTAACGTTTCCAACTCCACAAAGGACCTGCCTTCACAAAGAGCAAAAGCTCAATTTACAAATAATAGCTGACAACATGAATCCCCCGCCCGTCAGTCCTCCCTCCCTCCCTCATATGACTAATTCCCTCCCTCAAACTAACTAACTATTAACTAATATCCCAGCTGTACTAATTTACTACCTCTTCTCTCATTTCTAACTCCTAAAGTTATATAGAAATGTGAAAAGTTACTCTTCTAAAATATATTTGTGTGCTTTGTAATTATAGTTAGCTGACTAAAGTTTGCTTTAAATTTGAATGAAAACTCTCGTATTTGGCTCTGTCTTCGGATTTTTTGACTTAATCTTGCTCTTTATTTGTTCCTGTTTTTCAGATTCCCTATGTGGGTCTCAACTTTGCTGTGTACGAGTCTTTGAAAGATTGGTTACTTAAATCCAATCCATTTGGTATAGTTCAAGATTCTGAGCTGAGTGTGACAACTCGCCTGGCTTGTGGTGCTGCAGCTGGAACTATGGGACAAACCGTTGCTTACCCTCTTGATGTCATTCGACGAAGAATGCAGATGGTGGGTTGGAACCACGCAGCTTCTGTCATAGCTGGTGATGGAAGAGGGAAGGTGCCGCTTGAATACAGTGGCATGATTGATGCTTTTAGGAAAACTGTTCGGTATGAGGGATTTGGTGCATTATACAAGGGTCTGGTGCCGAATTCTGTAAAGGTCAGCTTTCATCCAGTTTTCATAAATTATGTTACGTTCTGAAAAATTGTGGGTAAAACATATCTGCATAAACATATGCATCCATTTAGAGAGTAAGGTTTTCCTTTCTTCTTTTGAAGAAGATATTATTAATGTACCATATCTATGAAGCACTTTGAAACACGTTTGTGCATGCAATAATTTATGTCACCCGAATGATTTCTGTGTGCGATTCCTCTATCATACTCTGTTAGTTTGACTTCCCTGATTAAAGCTGTGAACTTCACAAGCTTCTACCTGATTAGAACGAAGTCTGCTTTTCAAGAGTTTTTGTAAGACTCAAGTGTCTGTGGTCCGAGTCAAACATTTCACATTTTGAACATAAATTATATACTAATCCAGCTCAGATTGAGCTCAGCTTGATGAAGTGCATGATCTTAATACCAATGAAAACATGCTATCTTAGGTTTTTAATGTTATTAACCTTGTCTCGCATTTTCTCAATCTAAGAGTCATAAACAAACTTTTACGCTTTATAAGTGAAAACGTTGTTTAACAATCATTAATTTATGAATTGGTTATAAAATTTTGGTTTCATGTCAGAGTTTGTTTAAAAGTCTTTGACAATTAGCGTGGAACCACGTTAATCAGTGCACTTTGCATAACAACTCATGTAAAGCAATTAACTGTAGATATTAGCAATCTGAATCTCTCTTGAATCTTGATCTCTTGCAGGTGGTCCCATCCATAGCAATTGCGTTTGTAACATATGAGGTCGTGAAGGACATTTTAGGTGTGGAGATCAGAATATCAGACTGAAGATTGTCTTCCATCTGATTTTGATTGCCTGTTGTTTTCTTGTAGGCAAGTGGATAAGTAGAGATGATAACTTAGGGTTATTTTCTTGATTTTCATCTCTTCATTGAGGTAGGAAGCACTTGTTAGTGTGCATAAATTATTTCTCTTGCATTTCCATTTGTTTTTCCCTGTGAACATGATGTAGCTTTTAGCTTCATATTCATCTTTTATGGCAATAAATGTTGTAGAAAAAGCAATGCAAAGACTTATCTGCATGCCTTCCTTCACGAGTGAAGAATTTTTTTTATTGATGGAGTATCCAGTGATTCACCACTGAGGTACTCCTCCCTATCCTCATCTAGAAAGCGTATTATCATAGTGTGCAAGTTACCAAGCATCCCTCTAACGCAACGAATAGTCCTGCAATTTTACTTTATGTTTTTAAACAGGTTGCAAGTTTATTTTATTACAATCGATGTGACGGGACAAGTTAAAAACCATTGATGAAAATTGAATCTACTAAGTGTAGTCATTATCCTTATGAATAGTTAATTACTTTTATATATGGTAAAGGCAAGTTATGGGTATATATGTATATATATATATATATATATATATATATACATATATATATTGGTATGGTTGTATGTGGTTCTTGAATTATTGGATGAAAGGAGGGTTATTTATTGGAAATATTTGTGGCTACAAGACCGAAATGAAATATATCCATTCATTCTCAACAAAACAAAGCTGTCAATATCCGAACGAATTTCTCTCTGATTCCTAATTCTTATTAGAATATGATAAAGAGCTGAGTGTTAGCAATGACAAGTCTTTCCCTCAACTACATAGTTAGCCATTCAAGTGTACGCAATCAACAGTTATTTGTCAATTTGTGCTTCGGATTTTTGTTTGCGAACTTTTATTAAACATGCCATGTAGCTGGAAATTGTGGACATTTTAAATCTTTTAATATACAAATTTATCAAAATATAGATTTCTTAACAGCATTAATTGACTGCTGCTAAGTACCATTCAAGTAAAATATCATTTTAAAACACACATCCCGATACACACAATTTCCAGCTACATATTTTTTTTTTAAAAAAAAAATCTCCTTGAAAACAAATGATTATTCATTCATAACAAGTTCAATTAATAATGCAATTTTAATAGACTAAACACGGAACTTAAAATTGAAATTAAAACCAATTCAGTCTAATAAATTATTCAACGTATTAGTTTATATAATTTCAATCCTAAACATTTTTTTTAAACATCCCAAACTATCGGTATTCATGTCCCAATTAACAAAACATGAACTGCATCAAGAATGTTAACTGGTGTAGTTCACCATCATTCTTACTTCAACTATCTACAGCTTCAAAAATAGTTTTCATATATACCCTAATGCAGACAAATACTCAGTTTACCAAAATCTTGCCATATTCTCTATATATGTTGATTTGTGTATTCCTCCACAGTAGCAAAATTTTGCGTCACATTTTTCTTCCATGCCTGAACACAAGAAAAATGCTTAATCTTTGATGTCAATGGGTTTACAATAATTACACTAGTTGCATAATCACTCAATGTTTTAGGCTATACGCTCTTGTTTTTGAAAAAAGAAAAAAAAAAAAGAGCAATAAAATGAAAAAACAAGTCATGAATTGTTTTTCTTCCACTTGTTTGGTTTCAGAAAAGCAAGCAAGCAAGCAGAATGAATTCATATGCCAAAATCCAAATTATCCTCCATCTTTTACTAATCTTAGAGAATCTTCTTTAATTTAATTCAGCTTTCTTTCTCCCAAACAAGAGAAAATCAATAAGCATCTCTCCAAAATGCACAATCTCAAACGTGACTTATGCAACGATTTATAGAACAAACAAATATAGGAAAAATTTTAGATGTGATAAATGATAACATGTGGAAGCTGAATTACCTGGAGTCTTTTACGGTAGTTTGAAATCTTGATGAAATAGGTTTTCTCCCTAGCTTAGGCTCATGTCTCTCTCGTTTCTTTCTTTTTAATCGTGATATGCATGTTCTACTTACAGTAACCTCATCGTTTATCTTCTTCTCTTCACTCTCCTCATCTTCTATGCATTCATCGCTTGAGAAGTAGAATAATGAAAGCAACACAAGCAACATGTTTAGCTCAGCCAGAGATGTATTTGGCATGTCTGAGTTACTCAATGCTCCAACATTATCATTTTCTTCCCCTCCGCTCTCTTCCCGCATATCTATCTCACTGTCTCTTTCCTTTTCTTTCTCTGCTTCTGCCATATTCTCTCCAATGAATTTGGTTCTTCAAATCAAACCAAGATTTTGAACTGTCTGCATTTATTAATTATCGTGCATGTGCTTGAAACTTGTTTTTGTCAGAGTATATGTACATAAATAGATCCATTGACCTAATTTGAGTTGAGCTAAAGTTTTGATACATTCGATTCTCAATTCCGTGTTTCCAATTTTGTGTTTCTATTTAAAGGTGTGAGGTTATTTTGATTGCGTCTTCCCCTCCACTTCCTTAATTGGTTGATGCAATATATGGTGGAGAAAATATATGACATTGTAATCGTGACTCAGGTATTTCTTATTACAGCCACCAAAATTTCTGGCGTCAATTTCTCACAAATCTTGCCTCATTATAGTTGCTATAGAGACGAAGAGTTTGGCACTTATGATTCGATTTTAATGTTTATTTCTTCCAATAATTTTCTAAATATTATATCATTCAAGTCTGTTCATACTTAACCTATTTCAGTGTAAAAGTATTTACTCAAAGATTATATGCATATTTTACATTGAAAGTAGGTTCTAATACTTAGAGTTATTAATAGAATTATGATTTTTTTTTTGCCAGAATGAAACAAAGTTTTGTCACTTTATGTCGTTTTTGTTAAGAGAATTTATTTTCATATATTTTCAAAAATTAACCGTCAAGAATACTTTAAAAGTTATAATGAAAACTATCTAATTTTGATTTTTTTTAGTATGGAGATCTATGAAAGGAGAAAAAGTATTCCTGTGCATTAATACATAATACAATAAAATACTTTTTACCAAATTAATATGTTGATAATATCCCAAAATAGTTTTTTATTAGAGTTTCAGAAGACGTGTTTGTTTTAGTGATTCATTATTTATGTAGATTTTTATTTATTTAGACAAATATTTTATTGAAATGAGCTAAATTAATGATATGATTTTTTTTTTTTACTTTCATATTTTTTTATTTCTTGATTTGAACTATTATTATATTTAATATTTTTTTTATCATTTTCACCGGGAAATTTTTATGTGATATCGTATAGTGAAATTTTAGTTATATTACATATTTTTAATTTGTCCAAAAAATATAAAAACTAATGAAACAATTAATTATTTCTATAAAATTGAGATAAATAATAATATGTAAAAAATAAAAGAAATTATACATTATTTATAGTAAATTATGTGTGAATTCTAATTTGACTATTGTAATTCAAGTACGGTGTACAACTGAATACGTTCAACTTGGTCTGAGACATAGAGTTACTTCATAACAATTGTTATTTTCGTTCATTTTTATTTTCTGAACAATCTTATTTCCATTCATTTGTATTTTATTTTTCTCTTTTGTTCTTTCATTTTTTTTCACACTGTGTGAGGTTGTTAAATTTAAAAGGCATTAATCCTTTTCCATTTCCAAATAATATTTTGGAAGAAGCTGGCACTAAACGGTGCGTTTGAGCGCGTGTTTCTTGAGCCTCTCTGCGTGGATCTGCGGAAGTGTTAGAAGATGCAGTGGTACTTCGTCGCTGCGCTCCTCACCGTTCTCACCAGTTCTCAGGTCACTCTCACTCTCTTTCATTCTCCCAAATCCTCACATTCAAACCCTAATTTCACCCATTTCCATCTTCCTATCACACACATACACTTCAAGTAGTTAACGTTAATTTGATTTCGATAATTTTCACGTGGCAGGGAATACTCACAACCCTCTCGCAAAGTAACGGAGAGTACAAGTATGATTACGCTACGGTCCCATTTCTCGCCGAGATTTTCAAGGTATTGAATAAACACTTAATGCGTCAGTTTTTATTCGATAGGAACTGAGTTTAGATGCTGCGTAACAGCGGTTGATGATTTCATCTTTGTTATCACTCAGCTTGCGGTGTCAAGTTTGTTACTGTGGAGGGAATGCCAAAAGTCACCTTTGCCGAAGATGACGACGGAGTGGAAAACGGTGGCTCTATTCCCTATTCCGTCGGTTATATATCTGATCCACAATAATGTGCAGTTTGCTACGCTCACTTATGTGGACACTTCCACCTATCAGATAATGGGAAATTTGAAGATTGTTACCACTGGAGTGCTATTCAGGTGCCTTATGTTTCAAACTTTAGATTTCAGATCAGTGTCTTTGATTTCTCAGTTAGTGTCTGACAGTTTTTTTTTTTTTTTTTTTTTTTTTTTTGTTTGTTTTGTGTTTGTGTTTTTTTTTTTTTTT
>Ga0099824_1009096_pt1 | contig 12385 bp, 4 predicted proteins | sample SiratrowhiteBW_FD_76837 | JGI IMG/M metagenome (GOLD analysis project Ga0099824, IMG submission 76837) | Root nodule microbial communities of legume samples collected from California, USA - Siratro white BW | ecosystem: Host-associated > Plants > Roots > Nodule | place: USA: California... | reverse complement strand
ATATATATATATATATATATATATATATATATATGGTCTAATTAAGTGACTTGAAGCAAACACGGCGTAAAACACAGTACTTGAACCTCGTTCAAATTAAATACTAAGATAGCTCATGCACGATGGGGTCCTCAAAAAATAGTTCAGGCCAATAAGATGAGGGTCCTCCATAGCTAGAAGTGCTGCTGCTGGCATCTCCTGGATTGTTAGCTGAAATACCTATTGCATTCGGAGGAATAGATGGAATAACCCAGGAAGAGTCATGATCAACCGTGTGATCCCCTTGACTTACCATTGCAAAGTTAGTACCTTGACCCATCTCACTATTCAAACATGATTGAGAACTGAAAGAGACTTGTGGGTCTAAAAGGTGAGGTAGCACGTTTGGGTGGTGGAGTGGTTGAGAACTAGCAATGCCATGAGAAAATGAGGCAGGAGCATCCGGTTGCAACATGACTGTATTCTCTTTCACATTGGAGATTGAGTTTAACAAAGTGAGAGGTTCCATGTTGTTTGTGGTGGCATTTTGGTCATAGTAGTTGGAGCTTAAGGAGTTTGAGGATTGGATTAGATAATGAAGGTATTGAAGCTTTGCCAGCTGGACTGCCTCTGCTTGCAACATCATAGCATGTTCATCCAATGATTGATGATCCATAAGGTCTGTCATGTTGGCCAAAGCTAGCAGATAGGGCAAGCTGGAAACAAGGTCAGTTCTAGGTTGGTGAGTCATTGGATCAAAGCCCATCTGAATCAACTTTTTCTTTAAATGAGTATTCCAGAAATTCTTGATCTCATTATCCGTCCTGCCAGGAAGGTGGGTCGCAATTGCTGACCATCTGATAAAAAAGCATGTTCATATAAAAGTCAGTATTGGTTATTAACTTTTAAAAAAAAAATAAAATACAAAAACATTATGAACCCAAAAATCAAAAGAAGGAAGTCATAACAGCGCAAATAACGAGGAGATTAGGCTTGATTAGGTTAACTTTGCATGGAAAACTAGAAAAAAGAACTGTGCTAAGGAAAGTACTTGTTTCCAAGGATAGAATGGAGATGCAGAATTGTTTGCTCCTCCTCTTGAGAAAATTTGCCCCTCTTGATATCTGGCCTTAAATAGTTAGTCCACCTTAGCCTGCAACTTTTTCCACATCTGTTGAGACCTGCCATAATTGCAAGAAAGAAAAATGAATGAGGAAACTAACATTAAAAAGAGAGAACAGAACTAGCTGTATAGTTTCAGCCATAATTAATATGAAGCTGGAAATTTACACACCGGCTAGCTTAGGGAGAGCTCTCCAACTTCCATGGCCATGTTTCTCAATGTGCTGGACCAGCATTTTATCTTCTTCGGGAGTCCAGGGACCTTTCTTGAGGCCATTTTCATCGCAGCATGGAGATCTTCCCATATTGTGTGTGTGCTATACTCTAGATTGACCAAAAACTATGATTATCCTTAACTCCTCTTTACCACCAAATTAAACTGGGACTGCTCCATACTATTTATATAACCATTATATTCTCACTGCTTTCTTCTCCTCCTTAATTATTTATTGTCTAGTGCCTTTACAAGTTTGCCCTTCAAGCTAATTAATTAGTCACATATAAAAGTGTGTGTGTTGACCATAATTTGAGAGAAATGCTTTAACATTTTTAACTTGCTGATTATTTTCCTTTTATTTTCTAGACCAACGAAATTTCAGAGGTGGAATAATTCCACCATTAGAAATGTTAGGAGAGATTTTCTATTTTCTGGAGTTTAATTTAGATGCAATATCATTACAAGACAATTTATATTGCTAAATCAATCAAAAATTATAATAATCTTTAAAATAGATATTATAAAATTTAAGAAATTTATGCTATAATATATAGTGATTAAGTGATTGTATAAAAATTATCTGTACGTTTGGTATATGATATATTTTCTCTTACATATAAGAACGCTTTCTAATATTTTCTGTATTTGAATTAATTAAATGAACTATTAACTAATCCAATGATATTATTTATTAGTAAATATATACTATTTGCAAACTTCACTTTACACGTAATTTTTATTTAGTTTTTTAGGCATACGTGCATGACAAATGACTGAGGTTATTTTAGATATGCTGACGAACTCGATCAATTTCTTCAGATGCTATGGAGTAAAAAATAACTTTTTTCTTGTTAATCAGTAGAACAGTACATGTTTCCTTCAGCAAGGTTCCCTGTAGAATAAATTTGGAAAAGGAATAAAGTATGATATTCAAACCAAGGAATGAGGACAATTTGGTAAGTATGGACTAAACTTTTTTTTAGTTTCAATTAAGTGATTTAATGTGGCGATAAAGTGTCCTTAAAAAGAGGAAGTTCCAAATTAGATTACGTAACACGTGGCGAATGAATGCTTGTCGGAGGAACCCCTCCCATGCACGCAAAGAGGAGGCTGTTTCCCTCTTTCGTCATCGTTTGCATGGCACCCAAAGACTAACGTCTTCTCTTCTTGGATTTCATGCCCCTTAAACAAATCATCTACTCAACAACAATACCATGAAAAAACAATCTCCCAATAATATATATTACTATAAATCACAACTATGTATACTCTACATAATATATATGTCGATGACTAGTTCTATACGTAGACATCAAAATGTTTTTTTTTTTTTATATATATAACTGATCAAGATTAGTTTTATTTAGATTTTAGATTAAATCCCCCTTCCCCTAATAAATGCAGGAGGTGTGCGTTTATTTTTCTTAACATTAGTATATAGTTTAAATTAAATTTAATGATTTATATTTACAATTTTCTTTTCAGAATAAAAGATGGTTTTCACTTTATATATATATATATATATATATATATATATATATATATATATATATGTATGTATGTATGTATATGTATACCCAAATACTAGATTGCACAAACTATTCAACGAAAACAATACCATACAAAGTTACTCTTTATTTTTGAAGGTGTTTAGTTTATTAATTAAGTAATAAAAAAAATTATATTCATGTAAGATCGTGTATGAGTTTTTCTCGTGTTATTCAGCACTACACATAATATGTGTGGCCATCCATTTATTAGGAACACTTCTTGAACTTATCTAGGTTGAGGATTGGGTTCCCATATAGATTCGGGGTAACACCGAACAAATAAATTTATGAGGATAAAATACATTTGCAATAATCTTGTATGATGTATAGAAATATATCATAGCATAATAATATAAAATTTAACCAAATTAAATGTAATCATATAATTTGGATGTGTTTATATAATTTAGATATATGTATGTTTCTATAATTGATAATGATAAATATTTAATAATTAATTTTATCTTTTACTTATTTTAAATATTTTTTGAAATATTTCAACTTAGTTTAAGAAGCTATAAATATAAATTAATCTTATATGAAGTACTTATTCAATTTTTTTATTCACTCCTAGACTTATATATTATTTAATTTTTTTAGTTTTTGTTGAATTAAATATTAGAGAATTTTTTATAGATGAATATTTCTTGAGACTTTATCACCAACTCAACAATAAACTCTTGAAACTATAAACTCAACTTCTTAAAAATTTTAATTAAAAAATATGAAATCAAATCTTTGTGGGGGCAAAACCTTGTCGCAAATGGAGGTCCATCATTTCTTAGTATATTATTTAATAAATTAGCATTGGATTGAAAAATCTAACTTATCAAATATACCGTACAATTCAAATTAATTTTTCTTTATTATTTTTTTTACACACACAATATATATATATATATATATATATATATATATATATATATTTCATAAGAGACAAATTTATTTAATTGGCAATTTTTAATTTTGGTTTTTGAAGAATTTATTTTCAATTAGATAATTAAATTTCTATTTATTTTTGAATTTGTCTATGTTAAGTATTATTGGTCTACATTAAGTATTCTCCTATATTTTCAAGGCAATAATCTTTCGTACAAAAAAAAATAAAAGCTGCACACCAATAATTTATGTGTCTTGTATTAAAACTAATTGAATTAAATTCAAAAACAAAATCATTGTATTTCTTGTAGACAAGTACTTTAAAATATATAAGATCGATATTTCTTGATTAGTTTAATCCTCTTTATTATAATCATAATAATGTAATCATCAGCATCCAGACACTAAAACTTACACCAAACCACATATATGCATGTGTATCTAGGTCAAATTGGCACGTAAAATATAGGCACATGATTAATTTATCTGAATATCTAAACAGGTAAACAAAAAAATCTACCCAGTTGTTGAAAATAGTTATAGCTACATGGATTGATTATGGATAAATAAAGTATATGAGTGAAAGCCTCGAGGTTAAAAAGTCAGGACAAATCAAAGGTACCAGTAATAGCTAATGCCTGAAAAGGACATAAAGGACGTGACTCCTTTGACTCCAAGGGTGGTGCAGTTGGAGACGTGAAGGAGAATCTGCTGCAGCAGACGCCCAAGTCCACCCCATTTTTTTTTAACCCTTAAAACATTCTTTGCACGGTTGAGAAACCTTCAATGGCGTTTGTTGAAGATTTGTCCCCATGCACCTTGTTCTGTTCCACATTTTCTTGCTCATGGCGGCATCTTCCATTTTAAAGCCAATACAAAGTAAAAGGTTATCGCTTAGTACACACTAGTGTTTTAAAAGTTGGCTAAATCAGCAAAATGAAATACACATCTTATTCGAATCAACCAAATCTCACCATGCTTCTATATTGATACGCATTTCCCTTGGATTTAGAGCAGTGGCTTAATATAATTGGTTGCTTATTTAAATTCAAATAGAATTTATTAAAGAAACGTTCAAACTTTTAAAAAACATGTTTTTTAAAGTCGGAAGAAGTTAAATTAACATGTTTTTCTGAAGTTTAGATCAACACAAGGCCTCGATCATATTTGGTGGAAAATATAAAAATTAAAAATAAATTTTCCATATGTGTGTGTCTGTCAACTGGTGACCCATATGTTGCTTCACAGATAAGCCATTCATTTTCAAACCTAAAAATCTATTCAATTTAATTATTAAGTGTCGACGTCTATATGAACAACAAAGGAGTTAGTTAGAGAGACTAATATTTTCTTCTGTAACACACTTTTCTTCTCAGTTTCTTGTTCATGTGTCGCAAACCTAGCTCATTGTCTTTAATCTTGCAATTTTAGTAAACGAATCATACACACAAAGACATGGATCTTTGAGCCAAAGGATCTTGTCGGGAGCCATTGTGTGTTCCGATGAGAATAGAATTGAGGGACCAGTGATGTAAGATCAACTTTATAGCTTCATTATAATATCATCTTTATTTCAGTGTCAGCTAAACAACTGATTTGCTTGCTGCAATGGGTTTCCAACCAATACTTCCATAAAACGATAAAAACAACTTCGAGCCACCCACTTAGCTTCTACTACCACATTTGCTACGAACTTTCTGTGTCTTTGTCCCCTACAAAGGCCATTCTCAACTCGCTTCAAGGACACTCTTCCAACTGAATCATCCGAATCTCTTTGCTTCTAATGCCTTGCAAAGACTATATATGGTTGGTTAATTTGGTTACTAATAAATGCAAATATGCTGATCATGAAAAAGAACCATTGATCAATTATAGCAAAAATACGGTTTACATTTACCAAACCTAACACATATATGTAAAGGCTGAAATTTAATTACGGGTTCTAAAGTATAATTTCTAACGATTTAGTAAGTAATTAAGTGCATAGTTAAGTTAGGACAAGCAATGAAGAAAACTGAAGGGGGGCTTTGACAAATTAAGATCTACCTTGGTAACTTGTGTGACGATTCATTGATGATCACCTACTTATCACCTAGAGAAAAATTATCTTATCATGCTTTAACCAAGGTCTTGCCAAATTTAGTCAAGCTAACCCCTTTCCAAGTTGACTAAAAACCCTTTTCAATAAAGGTTTTGTTTGATGGGCAATCTAAGCTAATCTTGCCTGGAGAGAAAGAGAAAGAAATAAAAGTGATGAAAGATGTAGAGAAATGATGAATGCCATAAGCATATTCGCTCCACTAGTGTTGGTAAAGTATCACTCTTCAAGAAATTAAAATCACCATTTATATGTAGCAAAATGCTAGATGATACCTCCAATGCTAAATGACATCTAAATAATATTTGGCGAGAGAAATTAAATATTATAAGTGATATTGAATCGGAAAGAGGCAACTCAAAATATTTTACTCTACATTAATATTAATTTACATTCGTATATGAAAACGGGTTTGGGAACACAAAATTGGAACCTATCAATTACTGTAGCCTATCAATTCAAACTTGCACCCCATTAATTTCCAAAATACCAATTGTAACAGGGAAATCGGTATTTTTGGAAATCAGATTATGGAAAAGACTCCTGGAATATGAAATCTAAAAGATTATATTATACATCTTGGAAAATGAAGTTTAGAAAAGGGTATTTTTTTAAAAATAAAATTTCAAAATAAAATTCTAGAAGAAAAAATAATGAAATTCAACTTTTCAGATTTAGAATTTCAAAACCTATTTCTATAATAAGCTGAAATAAGGTTCCCAAAAACCTATTCAATAGGTTTAAAAAAACATATTCCACAATATCTATTCTAGAAATAGGTTCCAGAATTATAAATTCAAAACCATATTTCAGAATTCGGTTGGCTGTTCAAAAAAAATATTTCAGAATTCTAAATAGGAGGTATTTTAGTCATTTCTTAGTTAATTGCGGGTGCAGGTTCAAAAATTATAAGGTACAAGAAATTGTCCACAAAATTTGTCAATCGCATCATGCCTATTGGACAAGAGCTCAATATGCTAGCCCAAGACCTTTACAAAGTACTGTGAAGGGTTTTGCTATTCCACATCCCTTGTTTCTAAGTTCATCCTCACTTTCTTTAAAAATATCCTAATTAAACTACTTGACCCCTTCCCCACCCTCATTTCTATGTTGTCCAGTCTCACTGTCTTCTCTTTCTCTAGAGAAAAATTATCATTTCACACCCACTTTTTTTTTCCTTAATTTCATTTACAACTCCTTCTAATAATAAAATATTATATTTAACAAAAATATAAACAAAATTTTGAAATAATTTTTTTTATTGTTAAATGGCAGTGTAAAAAATGATAGTGTCAAACTATCATCTCCCTTCTCTGATCCTCCCTTTTATTTTCCTCACTTCCTTTCAATTTCTTTTCGAAAGCTTGTCGTCGTCGCACACCATTTCATGTCGTCCCTGCAAGCTACAAGCATTGCTTTGCAAGAGAACTCCAACTTTTTTTTTTCAATTATACAACAAAGATGTTTTTATTGGCTTTATAATAATTTAATCATAACCAAACTATTTGATGAGTAAATAATTAATCCCATAAATTAGTATAAATTTAAAGTAGTTTTAAATATAGGTATATATTATATTTTCTCAAACACTTATTACTATGCTCAGATGGTAAAGTGGTCATATGAGATTTTGATTAGCTAGTAGCATATGACGAAAGAAGCAAGCAAGTTGCAGGCAACAGCTACGCAGGTCTTGAGAAGTGAAAAAAAACAGCATACATAATTGAGCTAGAAAAAAGTTATACAAAACTTAAAGAAATCCAACAAAGGTGACTTGATTAAGTTGGTTCGCTTTGTCTACCCAGGTTTAGTTTATATCAATTTAACTCATTTTTTTTTCCAGTTTAATGATGTCTAGGTCTAGTCATGATACGCAAAAATGGGACACTGATAAGTGTTAATTATTAGTGATTTTATACAATATTTTGTGTTGGCTTATTATTAATTCAGTTGATTTTATTATTAATTTAATTAAGTCTTGATTTTATTTCGTATTAATTATTAGTTTGATTTTATAAAAATTTGGTATGATCTTGTTATTCAATTATGTTTAATTAGAGATTTTGTTTCTGTTTATTGGTTATTTTATTATTTAAATATGTTTTAATTAGAGATTTTGTTATTGATTCTGTTCCAAGTAGAGATTTTATTTTATTTATTATTGATTTTTTCTATTTAATGTGTTTTATTGTGGAAAGAGAAAATTTTGTTAAGAATTAGGTTAAATTTAAAGGGAGAGAGATTAGAGGTGCTGGAATCGAGAAAAGGAACAGAAAAAGAGCATAAGTGACTTTACGCTTAAGCTAAACGCACAGCTTGGGCTAAAACTCACTTAAAAGTCCATAATGCTTGAAAACCTAAATTGAAGATGTCAATGTTACTGAAGGCATGACTTAGGAAATAATGGCCGCACTTTGACCTAATTCAAGGATCGAAAGTTATAAAAGAGAGGCTAGTTCAAACGTATAAGGGGATCCATCATCTAGTACTCTTTAGAGACTTGGGAGACAGCCGTTGTGATCAAGATCTCTTCTTTTCTTTTTCTTTTGTAATTTTATGGCTACCATGTTAAGTCTCTTACTCTTGGGATTGGATTGGATGTAAATTCTCTTCTTCAAATGCACTCTTAATCTTAATTTGATTTCATTTAATTCAATACCTCTGTTATACGTTTCATTCCTACTTTGATTTATTTTAGATTTCTTATTTTGACTGGAAAGCACTTTTCTAAATCAGAACTAAATGTAAATGCACTGCGGTGACTGTTTATAGCAACTCTGATTAAATTATTCTAGTAACTAGGGATACAAGCTAGATAATTTGGTTTATGAAATTCAATGCTAGAGGAATCAGGTTAAAAAGACTTTTATTTGCACATATTGGTTTAGAAGTAATGATATTCAATTAGGTTAAGAGTGTACACAGAGAGTATTACTATTCAATCCCAAAGCTTTTATTACTATTAATTTTATCACTTTTATTAATTGCTTTATTGTTACATTATTTAAATTTCCCAAACAAAATCATTATTATTACTTGTTCTTGTTCACGTACATATTCAGTTTTCAATCAAATTTCGTTCCCTGTAGATATAATACTCTTCTTACTTACTATATTACTTGAGCACTCAATACACTTGCTGAAAATTTGTTATCAGACACAAATATTGATAGGTCAAATTTAATAACACAAATATAGGTAAGGACAATTTTTATTTTGACTATATCATACTGTCCCAATGAGTGCTCGATCCCTCAATGTGTATTGGTATTGATACTGAAAGAATTCCAAATTTATCAAAACATAAGAACATGCAAATAGAAGAAGGACACGGGAATAGAAAGAAAACATATAAGCTTAACTACTATACTAAATATTAGTCTGTTAAAATAGGAAAATAAAAACTAAGAATGTACAAGTCGTAAAGTTAAGAGACTATGCCTTCTAGTAAAATTTTGTGTATTAATTAGCCTCTGAATTTACACTAAAAGGAAACTACGAAAGACTATCAGTAGAAAATCTGAACTCCAACATTTTTTAGCTCTATTCCATAATTTTGTGAAAAACAAAATCAATATAAACCTTTTTGAATTTATTACTCTAAAATTACAAATATGCTAAGTTATATTTTTTTCGTTTTATTTTATGGAATGAGCATTTCTTTGCTTTTAAAATTGAAGAAAATTGTCACAATATTCGAATGCTCAAATAGCAATCACTCCTCCTACACTCTTGCTTTTGTTGAACATGAAGCAAATAATTTAAACCCATAAAATAATCCAAGATATTAGCCTAATCATTGTAAAAAAAGTAAGATATTTTAATTTACACTTTGGAGTACTTGATTACATAATTAACATATTCTTTGATGTATTCTACTACTAATCTCTTTATTTTCTTATAAGTGCTATTCACCATGCATGAATTTTGACAATTTATTTGTCAATTAAATGTCAAACCTTATAATTGTAAGATGCATTCTCATCTTTTATCAACTTCTTGGTGAACTTCATCTTTCAATTAATAATTGGAGTATTCATAATGTTGCATTTATTCAACTATTTTTTTTTTAAATTTGCTATTATATCTTTCTTTTACGTACAAAAATCTCTTTATTATTTTAAGTGGTTTTCATGTTCAAAATAACGTGATAAGAGCAAGATTGAAGATATAATTCATTTCTTTCTCAATTTAATTATTTAACTAGTGACAGATTTTTTTTTATCATGAGCGTACAAATAAATACTTAAAATATTACCACATACATAGTTACATAAAGTGTATCTTTATAAATACTTAAAATGTTATACCATTTAACATACTTAACACATACTTAACATAACGTATATTTTTAGATATTTTAAAGTTTTTTTTTTCAATAAGTAGATTTTCTTTGCTTGACCTGTGATTATGAAATTTTTAATAGTTAAATGAATTTCTTAATAATATTTCTCCTTTTGAGAAATTACATGACAAACCATGTGATAAGTTAGAGTTTTTGGGTGTTCTCTATGTTACTACTATTAATATTTACAGAGAAAAACTTGATCTGGTGGCTAATCCTAACATATGAGATTCAAGAATCATTCTAAAAGATATCTAGTTTTTAATTTTGTTACACACAACTAAGTTTTCAAAAATGTAATTTTTCATGAAAATTGTTTGTCTTAGGCTGAAAAGAAAGTTAAAGATGATTGTGTGTCTGTACTTCATTACTTGTTTACACCATCTTCAACAATGATGAGATTTAAGCAATATTGATGAAACTTATCATCCCAAGTCAATTGTTGTGAAACCTACTACACATGACAATTATAATATCCTTAATAGATTTATACAAATACCTACTCAAACTAGACAACTACCTATATATTTACAATATTTAAAAGACTATCATGTGATTATAAACTTCACTATATCTAAGAAATTAACAGATATCCCATTATATTCTTTATGGCATATGATAGGTTATCACCTTCTTTTAAGTAAATGTTGTTGACTATTGACATTAATGATGAACCAATATCTTATGAAGAAGTTTTTAAGCATGCACATTGGCAAAAGGCTATAGCTAAAGAAATATCTTCTGATGAAAGCAATGAACATATTTTAGAATAAAGTTGTCATAGGTTGCAATGGATATATTAGATTAAATGTATCATTGATGAAACTTTGGATAGATATAAAGCCAAACTTGTTGCAAAGGCTTATACTTAGCTTGAAGGGCTTGATTTCCTTGATACCTTTTAAGCTGATCACGGTAAGGACATTGTTTTCCATTGTTGTGATAAAAAAATAAAATATTAAATAATTATATGTCAATAATGTTTTTCTTTATGATGAGTTACACAAGGAAGTATATATGTATTCCTCCTTATACGCAAGGAACTTCAAAAATTAAGTATGTAAGTCACATAAGTCTTCACCAAGCTATAGATAGTGGTATGAGAAAATTTCGGGTTTCTCCTTTTTACATGGGTATCATCACTCTACTGTAGATCACTCTTTTTTTTAAAGCTATATAGGTAATGGTAACACCATGATACTTGTATATGTGGATAACATTATACTCATCAAGAATGATATTTTGAAATTGAGAAAATGGTTGACATTTTCAATAAAGTTTTCAAAATAAAAAATTTGGATGACCTGACATATTTTCTAGGTTTGGGAGTTGCAAGAAATAAGACTAGTATTCATATATGTCAACAAAAATATAATTTAGATTTGCTTAAGGACTCCAAAATGATGTCTTGTGCTCCTGTTACTACTCCTATGAATCTTTCTATAAAAGTTTATGCTATTGGTGATTATCTTTTACTTGATCATTCATCTTATAGAAGGATTTTGGAAGGATTATGTATCTTACCAACACAAAGCTCAATATTACTCAAGTTGTTCATCACCTTAGTTAGTTTGTCTTTGTTTTTGCCATCATCCATCATCAAGATATATTAAGAATCCTTCGATATCTTAAACCAATTCCAAGGAAATGAATATTTCTTATTGTTAACAATGAAATTCAACTTAAAATTTTTAGTGATTTGGATTGAGCTGTATATTAATACTAAATAATCTATTACTAGTTATATCATATTGTTTATCTTAGTAATTCATATATATATTGAAGATCCAAGAAGCAAGTAAGTATATTTAGAAGTTTTTTCAAAATAGAATATAGAGTTTTAGTATCTAAAACTTCTAAATTGTGATGACTTACTTATCTTATTAATGATTTGAAAGTATGTTACAACAACCTTTACTAACTTAACCAAAGTTATCCCACCATGTTCAATAATTTGTATCTCAAAGTGGAAATATTTAATTTGTACTCCAAAGTTAAGAGGGTTTGAGTGGACTAATGAAATAAAACATTAAAATGCAAACTGTGTTTAGAAAAAGCCAATGGCAGCTTAACACTAGACCAAAAAATAAAAAATAATATATATATATATATATATATATATATATATATATATATATATATATATTTTTAAATAAATTCAAGAACTTATATGACTTTAATATTTGTATTTATTT
>Ga0099824_1009094_pt1 | contig 12391 bp, 6 predicted proteins | sample SiratrowhiteBW_FD_76837 | JGI IMG/M metagenome (GOLD analysis project Ga0099824, IMG submission 76837) | Root nodule microbial communities of legume samples collected from California, USA - Siratro white BW | ecosystem: Host-associated > Plants > Roots > Nodule | place: USA: California... | reverse complement strand
TATTACGCAATTTCAAAAAATTTAACAATTACATAAAAAAAAAAACTTAAGAAATAAAATTTAAAAAAAGTATTTAAAGAAATTTAATTTAGGCAAAAAAAAAAAAAAAAAAAAACTTAGTGAAAAACAAGTTTAGGCCAAGTTTAAGAGAGGGGGTGAATTGAATTTTCAAAAATTTTCGCAAAAATGGAAAGTATTAAATGTTGAATGAAAGTTCTTTATTGAAACTACTAAAAAGTGTTATTAAGAAGTGCACAACAAAAGATCAATAAATTCCAGATCATAATTAATCAATTGAAATAACTCATAGAATTGGAAACAAGAATAAGCAGTTTACTGTAACACAGATGCAATCAATTGAATACAATACACAAACTTAAAACAGATAAGAAAGACTCAATAACAGTTGAAACAATTTACTGAAAACAAAGACTAAACCAGTTTAGTCAAGAAACATTAAAAACACCAAATTTAAAAGCAGAAGCAATTAGTTGAATAAAAATATAGTTCAGAACTACCCAGAAACAATCGGATAAACAATATTGAGAGTAAACTGAAGATCAATCACACAGTAAGAGAATCCAAATTAATATAAGTAACAAGAAATAGCAATTGATTCAAGAAAACAAGTTTTCCACAAACTCAATCAATTAAACAGTGATTACATATAACATAAAGCACTCAAATATAATCAAGAACAAATCCAGTCAATTATACAGATGAAATAACAGTTCTAGAGAACTCAAAATAACACTAGAAGAAAGTACAATCAATTACACGCTATGAACAATTAATTGAGCGAATGACAAAATATATGATAAAGCGTTCAAGAAGAGAGAAAGAGAGATCAAGAACACCAAGATTTATACTAGTTCACCCTTCTTCAAGGGCTACATCTAGTCCTTTGTAAACTAGCAAAGAGTTTCACTAAAAAGATCAACAAGATCAGTTTACAACAATACAAACATCTTGCTCCCCGCAAGATACCACTGCTCCCAGTAGTAAACAACCTGTTGCACCCCATAACAGTTCAAAACATGCAGTAACCCACTACTCAAACCCAATTACAAGACCCTTTGTAATATGGGTATCAAAACCACAATAAAAAATTACAAAACCTATGTAACTTGTAACCACACCACTCGCAACACAAGAATTATCAACAATAGTTCAAAATCATACCAATACTTCTACACAACAGATTACATAATGACTTAAGAACAGTGTAGAAGATTTAGCTTTGGTGCAAAACCACTATTGCACGAAACCTCACTCAATACAAGGCTCCAAGATTAATGTTCTTGAGTTTTTCTTTCAACGGAGATCAAATGTAAAAAGTTCTCAAGGTGTAAGCACGTTTGTCTCTCTTTAAAAGTCACAAGTGTTTGCTAAAAAATCTTAGAAATGTTTTTCATATCAAAACTTAGTCACAATTCGCGCTCAACCTATTTATAAGCAAACTGGTTTTTAAACTGTCAAAAACTCAATCGATTGTATCAATCATTCAATCGATTGATTTTTCTGCGACTTAAAAGAAAATCCAGTAAGTTGATTTTTGAAAAACCATTTACTGATTTACTCTTTTAAATATATGTTTTCCAAAATTTGTTAAACCTTATTTTAGAACCACTTAATAATTTTTTAAACAAAATAAATTTTGGAGCTTACTTTGAGTGATATCTCATGCAACTCATTGGTTTATACCAAAATCACACTCTCACACACACCCCACCTAAGTCCTAGACCAAAACTCCATCAAGTTTCATGATGACTTCAAGCAATCCATTTTGCAAGCTTTGATCCATGTAGACTTCATCATATTGTTGGCTTCATCAAATCACTTAGCAAGTCTTCGTGCTAACACTCAGTGTTAAAGGATCTCTCTTAGAAAAAAGCACATCTTATAGAAACCAATGAAATATTGCATGAAGAAAATAAGGACCCAAAAAGGAACCTTGAGATTCAAAACACAAATCTAGAAAAGGTAAAGCAAAAATTGCTTTTGATAAGAGAGAATCTAGGTAAAAGACCTATAGAATCACCTAAGAATCAAATGATAGACAACCTAGTCTTTGAAAACCCTACTTTAAGGACAATCTTGTCCCAATATGATTTTAAAGGGAAATCTTTGGATCTCTTGATAATAAATTCAAGGAATTATTGTGACAAAACAATGATAGGGTATAATGATAAAAAAGAAGTTAAGAAAACACCTCATGCATCTCATAATTATACTGCGTCTACTAGGTCATCTATAGGTACATTATCCAAGGGTAACAAGGGAACCATGGAAAAAAAACTAACATTAAAGGACCAAAAATTGTATGGGTACCTAAAAACAAGATAATTCCCCTTGTGTATTCCCTTAACCTTGTTGAAAATGATGCAAAAGTGTATTTGGTGAAGCAAAAGAGAAGAGAAGTTTGAAGACTTTAGTTGTTAGAGTTAGTGTGTTGGTGTGAGTGTTGATGAATCATGTGCAGGTGTCATAAATCATTGAAATATGCTTTGAGAAATTTTTAAAAATAAAATGAAATTAATTTGATAAAAGTTTCCATGAAAAAAGTATTAATGATGATTTCACATAATTGTTTTTCAAAATTAATTAGCTGAAAATGTGTTAATAAAATCAAATCAATGTGAATGGATTTTCAATCGACTGTTTTCAGTTAAGTATGACTTTTATAAATAAATCTTTCAAAAAATAGTTGGAAATAAGAAAACATTTGTGAATTTGAGAAGAGAAGTGACTTTTATAAATAACTATTTCAAAAAAATAGTTGGAAATAAGGAAACATTTGTGTATTTGAGAAGAGAAGTGATACAAATATATTACAATTCGAAAACAAAGAAATTTCAAAAGAGCTAAATGAGTTTTTGATCAGAATAATTTGAGAAAGAGAATCTTGGAGGATTTTCTCTAATTTGTGATTCTTCTACATTACTTCTCATCTGGTTTATGTAAGGGAAGATTTTTATAACTTGGTTTAGACCAGTTTGTTATATTCTAGTTGTAGTTGGTGAATGTATTTCATTTCTATTGATTGTAATTCAGTGTATAGTTTACAATTGAATAGGGTTTTCATTTGGAGAGGTGCAACATGATGTTGTATTGTTTCTTTGTTGATCCTGCAAGGTGCAAGATTGTCTCTTGATTGTATTGGACGTACAATTGTGTGGTAAGACCGAATATGTGCAAAAAAAACTAAATGCGTTCTTTCTCTTTTGTCAACACCGAATTTCATCCGGGTGAAAAATGATAAAATAAAAATATTTTATTTCATTTTGGGTTTAAATTTTCAAATAAAAATTTTAGGAAAATATAAAAATAGGAAAAGGAAAAATAAATAAATAAATAAATAAAAGAGAAAAAAAAATAAAAATAGTAATAATATAAAGTAATAAAAATATAAATAATAAAAGACAAATAAGAAAATAGAAAAGAGAAGAATAAAAATAATAAAAAGAAAAATAATAAATAAATAAATAAAATAAAATAATAAATGAAAAAAACGTAAAATTAAAAAATAAATTGAAAAGATGAGGGAGAAAGAAAATGTGAATGTGAAAAAAAAAAAGAGGTAGAGAGAAAATGCTGAATTTTTGAATTTTAAAAAAAATGAGTGACATGTGAGATGTTGTTATTGGCTCACCACTATTCCATCATCTCCCACCTCAATGTTTTTTACGCACATACCATTGCAACATCAACAGGTAACCCATTTATGTGCCACAAAACTACACCATTTCATTATCAAAAGGAAGTAGGGTTTGGACATTGGGCCTGGGACACCAACTGGCAACCGACAATCAGTCGGTGGCCGGTTTTTGGAGCTTCCATTTTTACTATAAAAAGGAACCCACATGAGGTATGGGGGAGGGTTTTTGAATTCGGTTTTGAGCATCAAAAGCTTCCAAGTGATTGAGAGAGTGAAGTAGAGTAGCGTGAGGAAACAATGAATGGAGCCTCGCCAGAGAAGGTGTCGATCTTGCCAGTGCTCCCTCAAACCACCACGGATATACCTTGTTTGCATCTCTAGAGGTTTGTTCTTCATCCTCTCTTCATTGCCAAGCTTTGCACATGCTTTCTGTGCCTTGAACGTTAACTTTAGACTCACCATACTCTCGTCGGTCGTCTCCTACCTTGGAGTTGTACCAGCGAGCTCTTTGCTCGCGTTTTCTGTACCGTTTCTTTATGTTTCATTGCTTGATATTCACTATATGAACATAAGAGGACTATGAGGAACACATTTCAGCTGTTGGAACGGTAGTTCGTGCTCCCCGAAGCACCGCCGTGGTCTCGCTCCGACGAGATCGCATCTTACAATTTTCTCCTTTGTTTGACTAGGTTTAAGCTCCAAATTACTTGCTGCACCGTATGAGTAAGAATAAAGGGAAACCGAATTTAAAGTGTTCTTGTGCAAGAGGTATGTGAATGAATGAGAGAGAAAGTGAGCATATGTTGTTTCTGTGCCTGTACGTGACTCCTGTGCGTAGCCTAAGATTTGTACATGATAATTCAATGAAAAATATAACCATCACAGTAAGCCAAACACGTAGAAACCACCTTCGGAAACTAAAAAATCTTTTTGCGGCATTTTGTCAAGAATTTGGCATGCATGATCAAGTTCAGTGGCCTCACTTTGAGGTTTTCATTCTCAATTTCCTTGAAGCTATAGAGGTTGTGTGAGGGTGCATTGGAAAGAGTTCATGGAGCTCTTCAATTATATATATATATATATATATATATATATATATATAACACGCTCATTTATGATGACATTTGGTCCCTCAATTTTCACTCCCAAGTTTAGGTTTCGTCACTGTGGGCATGGTGTGGTGGACGACTGTTGCAGGATGGTCGTTGACATCACTTTGAGGTTTTCGTTCTCAATATCATTGAAGATATGGAGGCCGTGTAAGGGTTCTTTGGAAAGAGCTCTTGGAACTCTTTAGTTTGGTATATGGTTCATTCATTTATGATTCCATTTGATCCCTCAAATTCTACATCAAAGTTGGGATTTTATCACGTTTTGGTTACTTTTGCATGTCTTGCATGGGGCTGTTTCACGTCTCAATTTGTGTCATCGTGGTCCTGGAGGCTTGCATGAGCTAAGTGAACCTCCTAATGGAAGGAACGCTGCCCAAAGAAGGATATGTTTAACTTGGCTCTTTGCTTGTTTTTTTGTAAACACTTCACTCTTTTGATCTATGTAATATACTTTCATGACTCTTTCTTCTTTTTCTCACTCTTTTGGCCTTAGTTTTGTTTAAGTTAAGACTTAATTCATCATGATGATAGTCCTAGGCACGTACGCTGCCTCATTAGGGTCCATCTGTGGTGAATAAGAAGAAAAATCTCTCTTCGCCACACTTATGTTTAGACTATTCTTGTTTGTCCAACCAATAAACTTAGTTTAATCCTTTGGAAGCTTTGGCTTGTCTAAATTCACAGTGTAAGGAAATACACGTTCATTGCTATCTTTCGTGCACTGAGAATTTAGCGGTCCGAGATAACCCTAACTAGCCATGCAACCTCATGCAAACCATGTTCACTAGAACTGTGGTTAATATCTTGGCATGACCGCTGCCTTCCTTTTAATCTAACTTCCTTTTGTTCATATTCTACATAACATGGGTTTCCTAAATCCCAAAAAGATCAAATTACCCTTGTCTCTCAATTTAATTTTTTAATAATAAAAAAATAGAAAAATAGGAAAGATAAAGTTATAAACAACTCAATTTCTCCTTTGATATAGGAAGAAATACATATGTCCTGATTTTCTGTTTGATAACAGAAATACGTAGGAGCGAGGTCAAACCTCGTCGGGTTCCCCTTTATTTAAAATTTCATCTTTTCTTGCGTTTCCTTGTTTAATTTAAAAAATTAAGTTATCTAGAATCTTTTTTATTCTCATTCACGTTTCGATTTAGGGTACTGTCTTCAGACAGGCAAAGTAGGATGCTAATACCTTCCCCACTCGTAAACAACTCCCTTACCCTTTTCTCTGAACTCGCAGACCCTTTTTATTTTTTAATTTCCATAGTTTTCCTTAAAATTATGGTAGCGACTCCATTCTTTTATTTTTATTTCCTCCATTCTTTCATTCTTTTATTATTATATTTCTTTTTTGGATCGTTGTTCATTGTCGATGAGGTTGCGACATCCTATTATATGTTCTGAATACGCTTTTATTTTCTATGAAATTTGCAACTGCATGAAAAATCATTCAATTAATTTCGTTAATCAATTGATTGTTTTTATCATATTGTACTTACTGAAATTGGTTGATCAATCTATTATGAAATAAAATTTCATTTAAAAAGTAATCAAGACTGTTATACTATGTTAGTAATTGCTAAACTTCAATTTTCTAAATAACTGTTTGAATATGTGAATTCAATCTATTAATCGAGTAAATCAACTAATTGAGTTTTTGTGATTTTGTCTTGCTGTTTTTTAAATTGAGTATTTTGCAATTTTAATCAATTGTAATTTTTGATAGGATTTCTGAACAAAAATGTAACCAATTATTTTCAAATAAAATCAATTGATTTTTCTTTAAGTTCTTTAAAACGGAAATAATATATGATTATTTTTGAATTTTAATTGATTGTTTTTGTGATTCGTGAGAACAAGTACTGTAGTAAATTGTTTCAATTGGAAATTTTCATTCTTACAGACTAATTTTTGCAAAAAATTTAATAGTTCAATTCACCCCCCACCCTTTTTGAATATAACAAAATTTCTTTTCAAACCTAAGCAAGAAGACCCTTATCATGGTACATGCAGTGGTTGCTCACATCACATGATAGCAGAAAGGCCTACTTTTTAGGATCTTCAAATGAGGAAAGGAGGAAAGGTAATATTGGGAAGGAACCAACATGGAAGAGTGATTGGTAGTGATCAAGTAAGTATGAGACCTTCTAATGGAGTGTGTCTAGCTTTGTCCTTCTTCTTCACATTGATTTGAATTGATTTTCTTGTATAGAGGTGAATGTAGGTTGTGGAAGCATGTAAGAAAGTAAAGTAAGGTACGATTTTGGGGATGGAAAAGTATTTGAGTCTAGAGTGAGGTTAGGCCAACACTACCAATAGAAGTATAGAAGAGGTCTAAAAGAAAGACTACTCTAAATAGAACTTAAGAACAAGTAGAGGCCTCAATTTTGGCAACATATCAATATTGATTAAAAGTTGAAATTTATAAGAGCATGGCACCCGTATTCATACACATTGAGGCATCTAAGAAGCTTGTAGGAGCAGATTCAAACCTTAACCTTAATCCTAACTTGTTGGAGAAGCTCCTCCTAAACCTACATTGCCACCCAAGTCTCAAAATCCTCTCAAATGAGAGGTTGTCGTGTGGCACTTCAACCCTAGTGTTCCCTGATCCTAGCTTGGTGCCAAAGTTAGGTTATTTACCCTAGTTTAGCACCCAATTTTCAAAGTAGACATCTAAGGGTTAGGTTATTTACCCTAATCTATGAATGGCCTACACAAGGCCTAAAAAATTCTATTACACTTATTTACATTTGTACAAAAGATAAGGAAGTTCTAATATTCCACCCTCATAAGAGAATAGTCTTCTAAGGTTCTTCTTCGTCTTCCATTCTTCTAGTCATAGCCCAGGTTAAGAGCTCAACATGTGGTCTTTCAGATGGTCCTCCATCACCTTCTTTGTGTGTTAATGATATTTTGCTTATAGAAGGTCTAAAACATAGTTTGCTAAGCATAAACCACTTGTGTGATAGTGGGATTTGTGTAGTGTTCGTAACATTATTCTTTATGACATTTTTGGGCTAATTTTCATAACAGAATCAACTCTTTTCAGGCTTGGAACCTGCTAAATTCTATATTTTTATCTCTTTTTATAAATAATTTATTTCTTAAATAATTTATCACTAGACTTTTAATCAAATTTTAGTCTAAATTCATTAATTTTGTTGATTACTATTGTAGATGGACTTCAGTTAAATTTTATAACGACAAAGATGAAACTTTCAAAGTTTTCTTAAATTCTTGAAACAAGTTCAAAATGAAAAAAAGTGTATTAATTGTTGTTATCAAAAGTGATCATGGTGGAGAATTAAAAAATTAAAACTTTTGAGCTCTTTATGAAAACTATGGTATACACCATAAATTTTCTACACCAAGAACACAAATAACAAATGGTGTTATTGAGAGAAAGAATTATATTTTGGAGGAAATGGTTCGAAAGATGCTAAATGCAAACTCCACCTCTAAACACTTTTGGACAAAAAGCAGTCAACACAACCCGTTATTAGCAAAATAGAATTTACATCAGACCCTTGATCAAAAAGACTCCATATGAATTGTGGAAAAATAAAAAAACACAATAAATGATATTTTCATCCTTTTGGTATTGAATGTTTCATTTTGAACACAAAGGTTAGTTTGGAAAAATTTCATTCCAAAAGTGACGAAGGAATCTTACTTGATTACTCTAAAATGTCTAAGGCTTGTAGAGTATACAAATCTACAATGTATATAGTTGAAGAATCAATCCATGTAAGGTTCAATGATTATAAGCCTAATAAGAAAATATTAGCTTAGAAAGATTCTCTTGGTTTTGATTTGCAAGAACTACATGCCAACTTGCCAACACTAGATAGTCTAGCAAGTTCATCTGACGATCTATCCATCATACTATAGAGTCCAATAAAGGAGATAAGAGAGCCAACTGAAGAAATTCAACATTTCTCAAGAATAATCCTGCAAAAGCCATCACAGGAGATCCTAAGGAAGGAGTTTCTACAAAAGCAAGGTTAAAGGAATGGTTGTGATATCTAAAGTGGAACTGAAAGAACATCAATAAAGCTCTGGAAGACGAAAGTTTGGTTAAAGTTATGGAGGAGGAGTTAGATCAGTTCTAGAAGAACAAAATATGACACTAATCAATCCACCAAAGGACAGAGCTATCAAAGGAGCCAAATGGATCTTTATAAACAAGTTGGATGCACAAGGTAAGGTTGTGAGGAACAAGTGTAGGCTTGTAGCCAAAGGGTACTCACAATAGGAAGATATAGATTACACAAAAAATTATGCCCTTGTAGCATGTTCAGTAACTATATGCATTTTACCATCATTTGTTGCATTCAGTAAAATGAAATTGTATCAAATGGATGTAAAAAACACATTCTTTAATGGATTTATCAAGGAAGACGTTTATGTAAAATAAGCGTTTGGGTTTGAAAGTGCTCATTTTCCTAATAATGTTTTCAAACTAATCAAAGCTTTATACGGTCTCAAAAAAGCTCCAAGAGCATGGTATGAACTTCTAAGCACCTTTCTTATAGAAAATGGTTTTCAAAGAGAAAAAGTACACACTACTCTATTTTGAAAAAACTATTTTGATGAATTATTTTGGTACAAATCTATGTAGAAAATATTATTTTTGGTGCCACTAATGAACTTATCTGTAAAGAATTCCAAAGTCTTATGCATAATGAGTTTGAAATGAGTATGATAGAAGAACTAAAATTCTTCGTGTGACTTCCAATAAAACAAGCAGACAGTCTGGTTTACTTACATCAGACTAAGTATGTGAAGGAGTTGTTGAAAAGGTTCAAGATAGAAGAAGCTAAAGCGATGAGTGCACCTTTGCGTCCAATAACATCCAATAAAAGAGAAAATTGGATGTAGAGGATTGCGCCCAACACTAGAAAACCGCGACAAGTGCCACTTGAGGTCGAGAGTCACTGATGCAATTGCATCTAACAATGCTAGAATAGCATTGGACTTAAGTAAGGTGAAGTGCGTCGGGCATGAACATCGATAACCTAACATTGTTTTATGTATTTAAGGAGGTCTCCACATTAGGGTTAGACATTTCGTCAGGGGTCAGAGTCTTGGAAAAACATGTAGACGTAGAACAATGACTTTAGTGTTCCGAGGGTTATCTTGTTGGGGTTAGAAGTAATCAGTTGAAATCTCATGTAATCGATATTGACTTTCATATAAATGTATTTCCATTTAATGTTAGTATTTTTTTTTTATGCTTAATGCTTGTTGTTGCTTGATCACCCATCATAAGATATTTGATTCTTGGAGTATTGGAAAGTATCTTATATAATATAGAATTGAATCAAAATACCTACTGAAATTTTATCTATAGGAGTAGAACATATTCATTTGTTGTCTTAAACTTTTGTGGGTAAAGCAAGTATTGTTTATAGATTGCTTAAGGAATTAACTCTTAATAGGTAAACTTAGGCTCATTCACCTAAGAAATTACGATTTGAGTATTTTAGTGGGTTGACATTAACATTAGTTTGAAAAGAAGGTGAGTGATTACATGTATGAGAGTGGACTTTGGTGAAGTCTAATCTTAACAATAATATTCTATATCACTTCTAATCTTTTCCGCATTCCTAGTGCTCGATAAAAATACAAAAAATAATTTAATTGTTTTTGCACAATTTTATTTTCTCGTTTATCAATTTAAACAATGGAAATAATTTGTAGTCTAACTTAGTTATTAATTACACTTATTGTTGTGTATTGTATAAGTCTTGTGAGAGAGAATGGTATATTTATCACTTGCTACATATAGGATTGATGCACTTGTCATTGGATGCCACGTGCTAACAGAGGACATAGTTTTTCTTTATAATTTTATAGAGACATAAACACATAAGTAGGATTGAACTTTGTTTGAATGTCAAGAACCCTACAAAGCCTTCTCAACACATGTCTACTAGCTCACATCACACGATTATGCATTAGTCCTTTATGAAGAAACACTTATAAAGGCTTGGAAAGAGCAAGTTTTGCTTAATGTGGGACTTGGAGTGCCTATTTGGAGTGTGCAGTTGTGTTTACCATTTTTTGTCTCGCATCCCTTAAAACATGAAGTGCAAGAGTGCACCTCCATTTGTATATAGAGCTCCTTGCACCCCTTTGTAATCTAATTTGAAATTTAACTTAAATATGACTATACATTTTTGTTTGTCTTCTTGTTCCTTTAAAGTTTCTATAATGGTAGTATTCTCCTAAGGGATATTCTCTATGAACCTTTCTTCGAAAAGGAACCCTAGTTTTGAATTTCTTCTAAGAAACTTGAGAAAAGTTTTAAATTTTTTCCATGTCTTCCACTGCTCCAGAGATGCTTCCTTCAAATACCCTTTCTCATTATCAAAATAGTGACGGGAAAGAATTGTGTCTCCAATGAATTCAAAAAGTTTTGTGAATAAGATGGAGTAGTCAAACAATTGATTGTAGACTTTACACATAAACAAAAAGTGTATCCAAGAGGAAGAACCAAATTGTGATGAAAATGACAGTCCATATTGTTTGAAAAAGGAATGTCCATGGAGTTTTGGTTAAAGGGTGTCAAAACAACAATGTACTCGTTGAATAAATGTCCAACAAAGGTGGTTTGAAATCATTTAAAGCATGGAGTGGAAAGAAGTCTTCAATAAATCGTCTAAAGATTTTTGGATGTTTTTTCTACCCTCAAAACACCATATTCCTCACCATCATAAGTCTCCCTAAGATGAATCATCAACTCTGATACTATTGTTGAGTCTAATTAAGGAGGATCCATTGAAGAGATTCAATAGTAACGAGACATTAGTCAAATCCAAATAAGGAATTAATTCTACTTTTAATCCAAAACCTTAATACCAAGGTAGTTAAAATCATGATTTTAAACATAAAATCGTAGGATCATATATACTATCTGTGATTCAAATTCCACGCAAGATCATGAAACAACAAGATCATAAGGATCGTCGAATAAAATCGTAAAAGTGTGTGATCGCGAATTTTTTCCGTATACGAACTATTCACCTCCTTAAGTGGATGAATTGAGTTCAAACCTAATTTTAATTTAAAATTAATGTAATTAAAATTTTACCTTATTATGTGTGTTGTCAGCCTTAATACCACCAAATCTAAATGAATGCAATTAAAATTTAAAATAAATTTCAAACCCAATTAACAATTAATAGTCTTTTATGATGTATCATTCACCTTCTTCATTAATATGAGTTTCAATTTTAATTAAAATAAAATCACTACCAAATTAAAATTAATGCAATTAAAATTAAAAAAAAAATTCAAAACCCAATTAAGAATTAAGAGTATTTTTTTTTTTTTGCGGTGGCCATATTCTTGATTGAATTGAATGTTTTTAATTTCAATCAAAATAAAACCAAAGAAAGCCTCTTTCAACGTGCATCTCTTTTATTTTATTTTTTATAATATCTCTTAAATATTTTTTTTATTTCTTTTACTTTTCTTCTTTACATATATATATATATATATATATATATATATATATGTATATATTTTTTTAAAAAAAAATTAAAATTTTTTATTTTTTTTTTTATTTATTTTTTTTTTTTTTTTTTTTTTTTTTTTATTTTT
>Ga0099824_1009093_pt1 | contig 12392 bp, 7 predicted proteins | sample SiratrowhiteBW_FD_76837 | JGI IMG/M metagenome (GOLD analysis project Ga0099824, IMG submission 76837) | Root nodule microbial communities of legume samples collected from California, USA - Siratro white BW | ecosystem: Host-associated > Plants > Roots > Nodule | place: USA: California... | reverse complement strand
TAAAAAAAAAAAAAAAAAAAAATTTATTTCTCATAAGAATAAAAAAATTTATTTTCGAAATGGGAAAAAAAACAAAAAAAAAAAAGTGAAAATACAAAACAAAAAAAAACTGATATATTTCAAAATATGTTGACTTGAAAGTGATATTACTATATTAATTTAAGTAATTCATATATTTTTAGAAAAATATACTATTTTATAATAAAAAGTATTTTATGATTATATATTAACATATAAAGGACTAAATTGATATCTTAATTTGGAGTTAATTTAAAAATAAAACTATTTTGTTCATAAAAAATCAACTAATAAATATACGAATAACTCTTCAACTTTATAATTACTTAACTTTAATATATTTACACTTTTGAAGATAACAACTCAGTAACTTTTGTATCATTCAGTACATTTTTCACATCAGAAGGGACCAAAAAGAATAGTTGCTGTGAAATGATTTCATGAAAGCTAATGAGAAATTTAGAAATTTGGAAAGACAGAATGTCATTGGTGAAGTGATATATACTGGTTTTCATTTTGAAAAAATTATTGTATTCGACAATAATTAATGTGATATTCTGATATACAGAGAAGAAAGGAGATGCTACAAAGAGAGGATAGTATCCGATATTACAAACTCGGAATAAAACTTCCCCTAAGCACAATATCAATGGACATTGCGATTAATCAATCCTTCAAATATATTGTACAGATCATTGTTTTCAGGCCCAAAAATTTCATCAGCTTTCCGTAGCGTCTCCTATAATTTTACACACAGATATGTATCAATAATCCGAAAGTTGAGAAAGGAGACAAGACAGGAGGCATACCTCTTTTGTTTGTTTATGGGAATTTAGTTCTTTAACATTTGCCAAGAATGCACCAAATTGCTCGTAAGACAAACGGTTCCTGACAATAACAAATAGCAGATAAAATACAAGACATAACTGTTTTATCTCAAAAAGGTGACATGTTTCCATAATTTTTAATGCATCAAAGACCTCTCACCTGACTTGGCGAAAGAACTCTTTTCCATCCACCCGTGTTCGTCCTATAACACCCAGTAAGAAAAAAATAAAACGAGTGAAAAAGCTATGATCATTCAATTAACAAAATATGAAGCATCTACTTCTTTGTAAGCAATGTATGCTAGGTCCAAGAAAATCTACACTGCGACCTAATGAAAACATTCTTCAATACAATGTATCTGCATGAGTGCTACAGTACTTACCGGTTTGTGATCCTGTTCCTGCATCAGAGGTTGATATTGGACCTTGAGTTAAGGACATGGAGGAAAACACCGAAGACCTATCATCATACATGCCTCTTGTGGTTGAAAAGGAAACTGAATGTCGCCTTGGAGATACAGGTTTAGATGTTCTCGTAGGTGATACTGATGAAGACAGATTAGGAGGGGAACCAGGGGGAGTAAGCCAAGGGGTGGAACCTTGAGATGCTAAGAGGAGGTTCTGTGGTACTCTAGGTCTTGGGGCTGCAATAGTGGAATAGAAAAGAATACAAGGAAGGTAAGGGTACACACGCAAAACAGACACCATATATTATGGCCTTCGACTCTTTGTTAATGCAAAATTGGACGCATGCCTGTCCATTCCTTCATAAATGATAGTACTTACCATCAGATTCAGGTTCTTCGGCCAAAGAATTTCCTGTTGAAGAAGATATAGACGGTGTCGATGAAGCGTCATTATCTGCAATAAAATGAGAATTTCTCAAAACTGATGCAGCTGAAGGACCTTAAGTTAACTATGAGGATCTCTTAAAAAAGTAGGAGAGGGAGAGCTCAAAGGTTTACTTCCATTGATCTCCTTATGACTCTATTGGTCTCTCTCTCCCTTCTCCCACATAGAAGCTAAATTGTTTTTATTAGTGTTCACTCCGACAAATTTAAGATGTTCATTGAAGTCAAGTTGATTAAAATCGTCACATTGGTTTACTTACAATCTTAGCATTGGATTGCCAGCAAACGTCAAGGATAGAATCAGACTAACGACACAATCAGCTATTTTTATTCTTGACCGTATCTTTTTATTAAGCAGCTATTTTTATTCTTGACCGTATCTTTTTATTAAGCAGCGCAACAAATTAATTGTCAAAACAGAAAAAAGACAAACAACTGCTATGCAAGATTTGTGATTATGTGATTAGGAAAAGGTGGATTGCTGTACAGGGAAACTTGTACCATTTTCTCTCAAGACATGTAAATGGAGAGGATCCAAATCCTAACAGTTTTTGGATAACCATTACCATTATTAAGAGATTAAACCACAGGAAGCACTATATGTGCCAGTATACACATTGAAGTGATAAGATATTGACTTCATATTCAAAGGATAAAAATGTATATGCCTTAAACGATGTCTTAGGCCAGCAGTTTTCTGAAGTGCACGGCAATTTCTGTATATTGGTCCTTACGAATAGGAAATTAAGAATTTGAAGTTGCTAGATTGCCAATAAGTCTATACTACCACCTAGAAGTAAGACTCGACCCACCAAAACTCGTTACATGAATAAAATAAATTAAGGTTTAACTCCTTGTTTGATGTCTATACTCACAATTTTTTTATGTTTTATTTTGCATTAGGAAACTACATCTTTTAGTCCTTACAATTACAAATACATCTTTTAATCTCGTCCGACCAGCATTGTAAGGACTAAAACAAGTTAAGAACAAGTTAAAAAGCACACAAACCAAATGAGTAATCGAACAAATGTCCTAAATGAAAATGTAATTTACATAGGGCACCAAGAATGAACAAAAATGGAAATTTATACAGGTGGATAGCATACGCGTTGAAAATACCTCCAAACTGTGACGTGGAAGTCAAATTTGATTGGTTCTGTATTTTAGCAACAATGTCTGGAGCTCCTCCCTGTCCCAAACACCAGTAAACGCCAAGTGTTCCTTAAGGTAAGTATCATCATAAACAATTCATACGTTTCAATTATAAAGAGTACAATTGAGTAAGATACAATGAATGCATTGAATAGTGGAAATTAGTCCATGACAAAGAACACCAAACTATGCTCATCAAATTGAAACTAAAAAATTAACCAACACAGAACTTACAGAATTATCATCCTCTTCCTGAAGTGATTGCATAAGCGTCTTTCTGAAAACCTCCAACTGCATACACATATATCTCCAAAAGTCACCCACCATCCACACATTAAGACAATAATTCAAAAAGCAATTCAATTTATTACAATTCCGGCCAGCGAAAAATAGGTTATAATCGATGCACCTTGGAGACATCTCGATTGAGCTTTTTGACAGTGTTGGAAAGCGAAGCATTCTCCTTCAGCAAGCTCTCCTGTAACCTCAACCATCAACACAATTTAATAAGCGTGTGTGCGTGCGTCCGTGAACGAGAGAGAGAGAGAGATGGTTGGAACCTTTTCTTGTTCGGCGAGGAGGAGTTTGTCGGCGGTTTCGGAGAGGGAGGCATCGAGGGAATCGAGTTGAGATTGAAGGTCGGCGATGAGGTTGTCTTTGTCGGCGATCTGAGTGCGAAGTGTGGAGAGCTCTGATTCGAGGGCGTTGACACGTGTCGATAGAGCAATGGAAGTGATTTTGCGAGCCACGTCGAGCTGGTGGAAGGGATCGGACGGTAGCACTTGCAGCATCTCCTCGGGAAGGTCGAAGTTCGCACTTCCACCCGATTCCGCCGCCATAGCGCGTGTTGTTACCTTACCTTTCCTTACCCCTTCTTTCTGATTTTAATATTAATATTACCATTTATGTTTTTGTTTTTGTTTATTTTATGTTTGGTGTGTCTGCTATGGTATGGTGCGTGGCAGGACAACGCAGACGAGGCATGGGTGGAGTCTTCTAAATAATTTTTATTTTATTTATTTAATAATTAATAATGAATTTGGTTGCTAAAATATGTGGTTTTACGAGGTTGGAGGTTGCAAGATGGATAGGATTGGGACAAGAGACAAAAGAGACACGAGATGCCCATAATGGGGTTATAGGACTTAAAAAGGTATTTAAATTTTTATTTTATCTTAAAAAGTTTTCGTTATTTTAAATTTGTAATTTAAATAATACCATTGATTATTTTTAATTGTGTCCTTGTTAGAAAACTGAAAATAATAGTAGTATATGTCATGTTAAAATAATAAATAAAACTATAGATGATATATTTGAATTTTCTTAATCATAAACAATGAGATTAATTATTTTCTTACTATATATCCTACATGTTTAAAAGTATTGTTAACATATGCACTACAATAATAAATGACATTTGGATACATATTTTTCCAGCTAGAAGCCATTTTGTGAAGACAAAAATGTCTTTATCCAAATTTTTAGAATTTCAGTTATGTCCTATACATTTTGTTTTCTAATTGGAATATATGCTATATACTATTAACAAATTTCGTGGTTCAATTATTTTTTACCGATATGTATTATCATTTTATCGAATTTCATTATATAAAATCAACAAGTTCCTAGTTAGTGTCATTTTTTTTTTTTAGGTTAAACATGTTTTAAATTCATTAAAAATATCAAATTTCGAAACAACTCTTTAGTATTTTAGTTTGAAAATTTTATTCGCATTATTGTTGCTGTTGTAATTAATTTAAGTAAAAGTTTGATATCCAGTTTTGTAAATTCAATTACTCTATTATAGAGTATATTATAAATAATATTTAGTTTTTTAGAAATAACATTAAAGAAAAAGTAAAAATTAACAAGAGACGTTTAAAGTGAATAATTTAAATGCATTAAAGAAAAAGTAAAAGTTAAGGAGAGACAGTTAATGCGAATGAGAATAATTTGGATCGAAAGCACTTAACCCTTATTGCACAATTATTGCCAACTACATTGAAAAAGAGATAGTAAGCCTACGGTAATTAAAAAATTTCCTACATTTCAGTTTTTAATAGTTACGTTTGGGTTTCGTGAGGTGGGATAATGACGAAATTGTAGCGATAAAAACACATAATGTATTATTCATAAAAAATAATAACTTTTATTATTGTTGTTTTCGTCAGTACTTAATTTTTAATTGAAATAGCATAATTTTGAAAATTAAGAACTTTCTTAGTTTAGGATTTGTTTTATTTTTTTAGTTATAAAATTTAAAACATATTTTTTTAAATTCTCTGCTGTGAACAAATTACTCGAAAGTTAGTGAAAATAATGATTATTTTGCTTAGAAAATGGAAAGTGAAAAAATGTTATTTTAGATTTTACACAGAAAATAAAAAAAATAAATAATACTCTTACAATCATAAATGAGAATAAACCAAAAGATAGTTTTTTTCTTTAAAAAAAAACGAAGAATTTCAGTTTTTTATTTTATTTTATTTTGAAGAATAAGACCCCAATAAGTATATATGCTACTTAATTTGATAACCAGTTAAATTTCAATTATGCATATGGCCATAATTTATTTGCTTCGATGACAAATTCTTATATTTCCAACTAGATTGACAATAATGTCAGTTTACCCAATTCAAATGATTGGTTTAGACGAATGCTACGAAGGTCATAATGTGAGTCTGACCAGTATTTTGATAGTTGAAAAACATAGTAGTATTTTTAATCTGTTTATTGATTAAAGTATTATTTAAAATATTGAAAAATACATTATTATTTTCACCAGTTCCTTTACTTAAAAAAATAATTAAAATAATATTTACTTATTAATAATAAATATATTTAATTTAAATTAAAAAACAGTTTCTTATATTGGGTCAACGGGTTAACCGAGTGTGAAGTTAAAGTTAGATATAAAACAAAAACGTCAAAAAAGGCAACTAAGAGCCATACTATCGTCTCTTCTTCTTTTTCTCAGTCCTCTTTACCAGATTATAGACGTAAGTAACTTCCATGATTCTTCTCCAACTACACGCTCATTCTTTATTTCAGTAACATTTTTAAATCGTGTTTTTTGTTGTTGTTTGTGGGGATGTTTCCACTACTCCTCAGGGTGTCTATGAATTTTTTTAGAAAGAAAAAGGAGAGACTCCAGACAAAAGCATACTGGATTTGTTCCCACTCTTTCCTTTTTCTTTTTATTCACTTTTCTAGTGTCAAATTATTGAAGGGAATCACTCCAGGGATGCTACACGGAATTAGGTATACTCATACATCTTATAATAAACACGCAATTTATAGCATTTTTTGTGCGTAAAAAAGATTACAGATTTATCTATAGTAGTAATAGCAATGATTGATTTGATTATGTATTTGCTTTGACTCCACCTCGTTTGAATATGTTTAATTTAATGAAATGTTTGTCAAATTAATTAGCTGAAATAGTCAATAGTGAATATGGGTTTGTGTTAAATAGAAAATGCAGAATAGTACCTCAGATATGACTAATTCATATTGTTCTCATAGAAACGCTGACGACAATTAATCTTTTCTTAATAAAAAGTCATCAAGATAAGTAGAAGCTGGGCCAAATGTCCGCCAGATAAAAAAGTTACTTTTACTTTTTTGTTATTGGAACAGCGTTCTATAATGCCACGATTCATCTCACATTTAGTGAAATATATAAATACGATTTTTGACACGATTTTAGATTTATTAGCTCGTTTAATAGCACAGAAAAGTAAGGGTAAATGTCCCTTTAAAGGTTACATTGCATGGTTCTCATCCCTTGAAAAGTAAGATTTAGCTTTGATTTTGTTGATTAGCAAAGGTGATTTAATGAATAAAAGGTGTGGTAGAGTATGTCTTAAAGTTGGAGAAGAAACGGGTGTGTGTGGGTTTGTGAGCACGAAGCAGGCAACTTCCATATAGCAAAGGTTGAAGGTAGGGTAGTTGGGAAGAACAATGGCATGTGTGGACTTAATAATTTGGGTATATTATTGTTAGGGTTACATCATTTGATTTGATGTGATTATATTTGGGAGATTATAGGGTGTGGGGAATAATTAATTAGGTTAATGGAGCATTTTGGGTGAGACAGGGGACCATGCAAGTTGCTGACCTAGTCTGGGTCAGCAAAGAACAGCTGTGGGTAATTGGTGACGCGTCATATTGGTTTATTGAAGGTCGGTGGGAAGCTAACCCTCTCAGACCCCACCCTTGTCTCCTTCCACATATGCTATATATCAACCCCTCCACCAACCCATTTTATAAAACTACCTCTTCTCTCCCTTTCTCTCACACACACTTCACCCGTGTTTCTTTCTCTCTCTCTCTTTCTCTCTATCTTAACACACAGACCAACCTTCTTTATTTCCCTTTTATTTTTATTTTTTTTTCATTTTTTGCCATGGCAACGGAAATTTTGCTGCCTCAGGACTGTCTGGTGGAACGAATCAGGGCTCCGCCGACGAACTTTTCCCACCGGAGGAGTTCCACTAATCACTGTAATTATTATTACTACAACAACCATGTCGCTGCTTCCAGGTCCTGCCGGAAGCCGTTTACCCGACCCGACCAGAGGAAACGGCCTGCTGCTCCCGCCTCTGGCCTCCAGTCCGCCGCGGTAAGGAGATCTGGCGGTGATGATTCGCGGGTGGCCAGGAGCCACGGCTTGGAGAAGGTTACGATTCTCCGCAGGGGCCAGTCGCTTGATTCGGCCGTCAAGAGCGACATGTACGCCGGGTCGGCGTTCGCGATGTCTCCGTCGCCGAACGCGCTTCCTCTTCCGTCGTTTCCGACGAAGAAGAATTCCTCGGCGGCGTTTGATGACTCCGCCACGCGAGATCTGAGGCGTCTTCTCCGCCTCGAATGAAAATTAGTCGGGTTGCAGTTCCGGGTTTTCGAATCGGGTTCGAGCGACAAAATATCCATATTCCTCTCTCTATCTCTCACTCATCTTTTCATTACCTAGAATCTTCTCTCCGTTACCGTTACCGTTAGCATCTCCCGTTGTAAGTTCTGCCCCGTCTGTGATTTTTTTAAACGGAAGGGTGGATCTGAAGGTGGAGGTGAAATGGTTAAAAAGTTTGGAGTAGTTGAACTAGTCCTGAAGCTGTGATTGAAGTTGTAACATATGTTGGGGTTGTTTATTAGAACATTAAAATAAAGTTTAGGGTTGTAACATGTAAACCTGTAACACTAATACCAGTTTAAAAGGGAATTAAAAACTATGAAGTAGCGTAAGAAGGAAGGGGGAAGAAGGTAGTTGTGTGAAATCTAGCTAAAGTGTTGGGATTTGGTTTATGTTGGTTTTCTCTATGATAAGTGTGAAGTGATTAAGTGAATAGTTTATAGTATTTTACAGTGGCTAGTTACGAAATGAATGAATGATATTTGCGAGTTTCGAACTTAGATAAATTAATTATGCCCTATAGATTTGCTTAATGGTATTGTAAATTTGTTTACTAAACTAAATTCTGCTTACTATTATATTTTATTACTACATTTATTACTAACATTAAAGCAAAGTAATCTAATGGTGAGAAAATGAGATTATTTGAATGTACAATAGGAAATAGAAATGAATGGAGAGTACAGATTGATTGAATGAAGGAGTAGTAAAATAAATTTTACCATTAATGTAATGAAAAAAAATTAAAATAATTGGATAATACAATACATTATAAATATATAGTTTTTTTATTTAATTTTAATAAAAAGAAGTATAAATCAAATTTAGAAATAATTAATTTATAAAATTAAGAATAATATTTATTTTCTTCTCTGATAGCATTTAATAGAAGTATATAAATTTTAAGAATAATTGAACTTTGAATATAATTTATGTTTCTATAAAATTTTAATTTATTTTATTAATATTTATTTTACAATAACATTTATTAGTTTATTAATTTTATGATATTTTAATTTAAAATAGATATAAAATAACTTCTCTTATTTTTGTTTAAATCAATTAGAAAATTTCTTAAACAATTTAACTATAAATAATATATAAAACACTATTTAATATTCTAAATTTATATAATTTATTTCTTAAAATATATTTATAAACTTTCGATTTACTAACTATATTTATTTTCCATAAAACAAAATGATTGTGTATAAAAGTATTTCTTTTTCCATAATGCAACAATTTCTTATTAAAGAGGTGCATAATCCATGATTATGCCTTCTGAAGGTATAATGTACCTCTTTAATAACAAACTAATGAATGTAATTATATACTGTAATTAATTTTATAACAAATCAATTTTGAAAATCTACATTCAAATTGAAAATTAAATGATTTATTAAACCAATTCAAAGAAGAATATTAGGATTTTCTGGTACTACAAACAAATGTCATTGTATCACTCTGTATAAAATTGTTATTCCCATACTTGAGGATAGTCTTAACTTATTGGGTTACATGGTCCAAGAATCTAATATGGGCTGTCCTGTGTTTTATATGTCATCTTTTACTTTCATAACAATTTATATAACAGACGAATATAAACAAATATAACTTATTTATAACTTAATATTAATTTACTGATAAAGGAAACTTTTTGTTATAATTTAGCTATTTTTTTTAACTTCTACACACATTATAGTTTTAATTTCTGGAAATTTTGATTTTATTGTAATATGTATTTCTGCTATAGAAGTACCTGTGACAATATTGTTCAACAATAAGTCTAGTCTCATGCATTTATTCTTAGATATTACTTGCAATGCATATGGATAATAGTTTCCTTCACATAGGAGACAGGAGTTCCCTCCTCTTTCCATCCAAACTTTAACAAGTATAATATGTTTTTTTCTGCCTCTGCCTCTTCTTTTTCATCACAGTACATATGTAAATCGAGATAGAGCATTAGTGTATATTGGTACCTTACGTGGAAAACCATGATCTGACATGTAACAGTGTCATCGAAGAATATTTTAATTTTATAAAATTTCATCTAGAATAATATTATTACTTGTATTAGATCATTGACTTGTTTTGTGTAATATATGGTTTTACTTTATATGTTTGTGATAACATACATTAAAAAAGTAAGGGTTTGTTATAAAATACATTAAATAATTTCTACAGTTAATTAATTTTATAAAATTGACTTGTATGATAATGTTATATTTACTTATATATTATTAAAATATTTTATTATTAATTAATATGATATTTTTAATATATTCTCTTTACTTAATTTGTAAGATTTAAGATTGATTATAATGATTCCATAATAAGTGATGTAATAGTAGTTCGATAGTAAATTAAAACGATAAGTTTAATAATTTTATTAAAATAAATTCTGATATTATTTTAATAAATATAATTTTTATATTATTTTAATAAGTAGATTAATTTAGATTTTGATATTAAATAGATTTAAATTTAACTCAATCTTATACTAGTTTAAATATATTATCTTAAACTCTAAACTATTATATAAAATAACAAAATTACATACAGAAATATATATTACAATAATTACTTTAAATTATTTCACTTAATATTTATAATAATTATGGATCTTAATTAATAATACCTTATAGACCTTAATTAATATAATACCTTGAACATGTTTATAACCAAAAAAAAGTCCATCACTACTATTATAAGTAAGTAGAAACATTATCACAGATAAATTACTATCACTCTACTAATTACTTACAAAAAAAAAAACTTACTTAATATAGATATTTTACAAATATCCCATCCAGTTACACAAAGAATAAGTGAGTAAAAAAAAAGTTAATTAAACAATTGCTGAAGTTAGGTATATCCACAAGTCACCCTACAACCCTTTATATTGGTGAACAATTAGTAAATAATGACAAGTAATCTGAGATTGACAAGTCATTGATGAAGTAATAGACACAGGGGATCCATGTAATGGAAGAAGTTGTGAGTTTTTTTTTTTTTTAAATGTTTCAACACGCAGTTCAAAAATCTGGATATTTTGCTCCACCTTTCATGCCTCTGATAATAACTTTTCATTCAGTATATACACCACAAAAATATTATACACCCCAAAAATAATAAAATATATATATTTTTTTAACTGAAGAAATTATGATCGAGAGATTAAAACTTTGATGTTTATGTTGTTATGGAAGTTTATTTAAAATATTTGCTTATTTTTTTAAAAAATAGACTGATAAATATAAATGGACAAGATAATAAAAAAAATCAAACTAAAATCATCATAGATATACAGTATGACATTCAATGAAAATTAAAACAATAAAAATCAAAATATAAAATATAAAAATATGTAATAAAACATAAATCATTCATTTAGGATAATAAAATGAGTCCGCTCATTAGTCCACCAAGTAAAAATGAGGACAAGAACTGAACTAATTTGTTAATCTGTTTTTTTTGTTTATTTTTATATTATATACACAAAATATTAAAATTGATTTATGAAAATTAACAACATTTTGTTTTATACATGACTAAATAAATTAAAAACTTATTTATATTGTATACATACACAAGAAAGAAAAACTTGATTACATAATTTTGTACTCTACCATCTAAGGTTTTTTTTCACATTTAATTGATTTGTTAAATGTGTAATAAGGTGCGTTTTAAAAAAAAATGTCATTTTGTTATTATAAAATACATACAAAATTATATACATAATGTTGGGATCGTCAACTGAAGCAGCTGGGTCTATTTAAAACTCTATCTTATATTCCAAAGACAGTCAAAGAGGGTAAATTTGAAGGAAGCGCACACACAAATAAAAAAGTGGACTTATCTGTTATTACCAAACATTTCTGGAAGAAAAATTAAGATATATGTATTTTACTTGACCTAACTGAAATTCTATGATTTCCTACCCTATTTTATTTGAAACTTGTAACACCATTAACTAATTTTATTGAATGTTCTGGTTGTTCTTTATATACTTAAAATATGTGGAAGTGAATTGTGTCTCTCTTAATACTTTTTATTACATATAAATAGTCATAGATGGGAATTTATTCAATAGTTGGATTAATTAAAGTTAAACTGAAAATACTTCAATTTTAAAATAATTTTGCATCCTAATAATTTACCGTATTTATTATGAAAGAAAATATAACTTATATATTTAAAATATTCGTTATATAAATATATCATAATATAATTTATACCAAATATAAATTGTAATTATAAAATTTAATGTTTTTCTGTTGAATTTGTCGACCAGAAGGTTAGTTTACATATTTTTAATAAGTTTTGAGAGGTAAAAACATTAACGAACTATAGAGACAAAATCTGCGTTCCGTATGTGATTTGTTTAAAAATTATATTATATGAGAATATTGCATTTCTATGATTACCGTTGGAAGAAATTTATAATATGTTTGACATTTCTAAACTATAAAATTAAAAGTCTTCTTCAACAGCATTTATTACAATTTAACAAGGTAATATATATATATATATATATATATATATATATATATATATATATATATATATATATATATATATATATATAATATTTTTTTTTTTTTTTTTCTTTTTTCTTTTTTTTTT
>Ga0099824_1009088_pt1 | contig 12396 bp, 6 predicted proteins | sample SiratrowhiteBW_FD_76837 | JGI IMG/M metagenome (GOLD analysis project Ga0099824, IMG submission 76837) | Root nodule microbial communities of legume samples collected from California, USA - Siratro white BW | ecosystem: Host-associated > Plants > Roots > Nodule | place: USA: California... | reverse complement strand
TTTTTTATTGTTTAATAATAAAACTAAATAAAAAAATTTTTTTTTTACTTAATTATTAAAAAAATGAATTTAAAAAAAAAAAAAAAAACTCTAATCCCTAAAGCTTCACATAAAATAAGTTAAAATAAAGGAAAAATTAGGTTTTTTTTTCTATTTCAATTAACTTTTAAATACTTTTAAAAAATTCAAGTTCTTATAATATTTTAAATAAATTAATCTCTAAATATTTTAGATTATTTATAATTTGATTTTTAATTAATTTCTACCATTTTCAAGTCAAGTCTAACTTAACTTATTCAACTAAATTAATCTAACCTACAGTCTATCTAAAATTATTTATCATCAATTTAACTTTCATGAGTATGATATTATTTAAACTTGATTTAAGATGAATCCAACTCAATTCAGTTCAAAGTGAATTCAATTCAATTTAGTTATATGTTGCTGAACTCGCTTTTTAAATTTGAAAATCATTTTGAATTTAAAATTACCTTTGAAATTGTGCATTTCAAAATACATTTATACAAATAAAACATTTTAGATTACATAAAGAGGTAATTTTATATCTGAATTTCATATTACAGAATCTAAAATATGTTCTTTTATAAAACACATTTTTAATTATGGAATCTGAAAGCTATTTCCAGATGTAAAATTACCTTATAGATTCATTTCGGAATGTGTTTTATAAAAAGTATATTTTGTACTCTTCAATCCAAAAAAAATAAATAGCCCCACACCCACTCTTCCCTGAACAGCGAAACCACCATACATGCCTTCACTAGGTGCACAAATACAGGCGGACGATCAAATGACACCAGTATAGAACAACGAAGCGACGCAGGGAGAGTGAACATGAACACAATTATGGAGGTGCAGGAAGAAACCGTCTAAAATACAAGCCTTGAAAAGGCTAAATTCCAACAGGTGTTATTCGCACCCTCTAAAATGCCATCCACACCTAATAATGTATTTTTTTCTCATTTAGTTTGTCTGCGAAAAATGTGTTTTTTGTTATGTATATATACTTAACAAAAAAACTGATTTTTTTTAAGTAATTCAAAATCAAACGTGTTTTGTTGCATAAAACATGTTTGTGTTATGCATTACAACAATCATGTTTGAAGCTAGGTGGGTTTGTTTATTATGCACAATCCACTTGTGTAGTGGGCATATTTTTTAGTGTGTTCTTTTGTAATATTATTAATTTGTAGTAATCTTAGTGTGCGACAACTTTTGTACCTTGTTTGGTTTTTACGGCAAAACTTAACAATTTCATAAAATAATTCCTAACATGGACAATTAATCACAAGTCATTCTAATGAGTAATCATCTTTTAAATATTGCAAATGTACATATTATATATTTTTTTATACATTAACTTTTTTGCTTTGTTTAAATTGATAATTAACATTCATATTAGCATGGTAACGAAGATATCAAATGGCCTTGACAAACACTGAGTGAACTGAAGAAAGAAGAGTGCTAGAAGTAGTGGAAAAGGATAGTCTTCTCCTTTTCTATGAACCTCACTTTTCTTTGTTCTTCTATTTTTTTTTTTTTTTTTTCTTTGTCTCTGATTTTGCTGTTGATTTTCTCCTCCTTTATTTTTAACTTTTTTATTTTTTTTCCTCTTTTTCATTTTTTAATCAGATTTGAGTATCCCTTTATAATTGGTTGAGTATGCAAAATGGCACTAATAATCTTGACATTTTCTCTTTTGTTGATTCTTGTCCTTTTTGAAAGTAGGAAATAGAAGATATTAACATAGGGCTGAGCAGAAAACAATTATGGAAATGAAAGAAATAAGAGAATTAATGTGTAATGAATGGGTATAAGAAATAAAAGATTGAACAAATAATCAATATCCAACCAACCTTTTTATTTTGTCTATTTATTAAAAACAATATTTAAGAAATAGAATATTTTTTTTTAATTTTATTTTCTCTGTCAAACTAAATGATTAACATGTTTTTTTCATCATAAGAAAGATAATTTTTAATATTTTTTTAATTCCATTCTCTTTTTCTTATTTTTAAACTTTTGTTTTCTTCAAGATAGTTTAAATTATTTCTTTTTCATATGTTCCTTCTTAAGGAAGAGAGCTTTCTTTTTTTCTCACTTTAGCAATTGCATGCTCACTATGGCCTTTTTTTTTTCTTTTGATCATTCTTCCCTCAAATTTTAGTATATCATTCCTTTTGTGATCAAATTGACTAATGGAAAGAGATGAGTTGTAAATGTCTGTACTCTAAGTGACAACATCTCATCATAAATGCTAATTTACAAAAATACTAAGTGACTTACCAGGACAATGCATAGAAGCCAAATAATTCATCTTCATTAATTTCCCAAGGATCACATAGACCTTTTCCTTAATACAAAGCCTTTTTAAGATGTATAAAAAGTGCAACTTGTGAATGGATAGTGAAATAGCCATCAATCATTATTCAAAAACTTTTAAATAAGGTAAATTCATAATCCAAATAGTTATAAATATTCATGACAAAAAATCAATAATACCATTTTTTTCATTCGCAGATTTTTCAAACAAATGTTTTATGCTTGTTAAAAGGGACAATCCCAACGCTTCGAGTTCCATAATTTTTTAACTTATAACATGTTATCAACCATATGTTATTTAAGCTCCGTTTTTGGACAAGTTCAAAAGTTTTTATTTTAAATAGTTTTACATATATTTAATTCGTTTTTTATTATAATTATGTATAAATTGCTTTCAAAAAATATGAATACTAGATTTTTAAAAAATGAATTAATATCAATTATGTAATGTTGTCTTTATAAAAGAATAAAATCAAATTCTGATAAAGAAATTAATATTAATTATATGATTTTATTTTTATAATATAATAAAATTCTAAGAAGGAAATTAATATCAATTATATGATTTTGTCTTCATAAATTAAATCATTATCAATTTGTTTATTTTATTTTATATAACATAATCATATTATAATATTTTAATTTGTTTTCTTTGTTAACTATACCTAAAATACGTACACTACTTGTATATATTGAGTCCTGTGTTTTTGTTTTCAATAAAAAAATATAAAGACTATTTTCATTCTCATATTTTTTGTTCATTTCTCTATTTTCATAATATGATATCAAAGCTCTAATTTGAGAGTTTTGATTGCTACATCTGCTATGGTTGAAATTGTTGATTTCTCACAAAATTTTAGTTTACCTTACCATGTTAGTTCCTTTGATAATCCTTTCTTTCTCATTGTCTTTGTCGTTCTTGAGGGACCAAACTATCATCATTGGTCACATTCATTTCAAATAAGCCTCATTTCAAGAAACAAGGTAGGTTTTATTGATCAAACTATAGAGGCTCCTACTCATACCAGTCTATTGTTTTCAGCATGGCATAGAGCCAACATGTTAGTTGTTTCTTGGATACTCAAGACTGTTTCTCCACCCATTACACAAAGTATCACTTGTATGGACAATGCCTTTAATATATGGAATGATTTAAGGGAACAATTATCACAAAGAGATATGATCCATATTGTTGATCTTTAAGATATGATTTCTTCTTTAAAACAAGATGAATTGTCTGTTACAAACTATTTCACTCAACTTAAAATTCTTTGGTATGAACTTGATATTTTTCGTCCCTTTAACTGCTTGCTCGTGTGCCTCTAAATGCACATTGTGAATATTTCTAAATATAAAACACGAGACCAAATTATTAAATTTTTAAGGGGGCTAAATGACAATTACTCGACTATGAGAACTTAAATTCTATTGATGGACCCCTTGTCGTCCTTGAATAAAGTTTACTCTCTTGTTACACAACAAAAGAGACAAATTTTTGGTGATCAATTCAAGACTGTGTGATTGCTACTAGCGGAGGAGGTTATAAAATTTTTTGCATCAACCTATGGAAGAGGTTCTGGTTATGGAAGAGAAAGCCAAAGAAGAGGAGATAACTCTAAAGTTTGTAGTCGTTGTAGGAAGACAAAACATACAATTGATACATGCTATAGAAAGTATGACTTTTCACCTCATTTCAATTTTAAAAATTATAGCCATGATCAGAATCGTGTTAATGCAAATTTTCATAATGCAAATTCAAATATTGATAAGCAAAATCATAAAGGTTTAAATTCAGAAGGACGTTCTCAACAATCTGGTTTTACTTCTGAGCAATATCAAATATTGTTAACTTTTTTACGTTAGTTCAAATCTAGTGGCAATGTTTCTAATTAAGTATGTGTCATTCCTTCCAACACGACAAACACACATTGGTAATAATTGTTTTTTTATTCCTTTAGCTCTTTGATTCTTGATAGTGATGTTACCGATCACATTTGTTCATCTTTGACTCGTTTCACTTCATATCATCAAATTAATCTTATCTCTGTCAAATTACCAAATGAAAATCAAGTAATTGTAAATTATTCAGGAAGTGATTTTATCAATCAAGATCATGTCTTATATAATGTTTTATATATTCCTAACTTCATTTTTAATATTTTTTCAGTAGCAAAATTAACTGATAATTTATCCTGTATAATTATTTTTTACTCTAATGGTTGTTAGGACAAACACTCCTTAGAAGATGATTAGCTCAGTTGAGATGCAAGATAGACTTTATATACTAAAGGTCTCTTCCTATCAAAAACTTCAAATCAAACATATCCAAAGTACATTAATTTTATTGCTTGTAATCTTTAGACCCTTTGACATTTTCGATTATGGCATATTTTAAATAAATGTATTGATGTTATCAGGAATATTTTTTCTTTTGTTAAATATACCAAATTTTGTGTTTGTGATGTTTGTCATTTTGCAAAGAAAAAAAGACTTTCATCTCCTCTTAGTACATCTGAATCTAAAAAGTGTTTTGATTTGATTCATGTTGATATATGAGAACCATACTCGATACTATCAATTCAATGTCATAAATATTTCTTTAACCTTAGTTGATGATTATTCAAGGTACACATGAATTTTTCTTTTTAAAAAAAAATTTGAAGTTGTCAATATTTTGAAAAATTTTGTCGTCAAACACAATTTGATAGAACATTAAAAATAATAAGAATAATAAGAAGTGATGACGAAACTAATTTTTTCATGACTAATTTCTCTGTCAACAAAGGAATAGTACATCAAACATTATGTGTTAATATTTCACAACAAAGTAATATAGTTGAAAGGAAACATGATTGTAACATTCCAAAAATTATCTATAACATCTAATCTATCCAGATCAGTAGTTAAAACATAATGCACAATATATTACAACCATACACTACCATTGTATTTCAAAAGATTTTCCTCTTCAAAGGGAATTAAAACATAACTAATTACATTTACACATATATACATATAAACAAAATAAGAGTTTTTTCAGAAAGTTTTTAAAGCTGCAACTGGCTCATTCAAGAGCATATTCCAAAGTATCATTTGCAACATTACCTGTTCTCGTGTATAACACACGATCATCGCAGTAGAAATAAACACACTACACAAATAAGAAAGGGTAAGCTAATAATTCAAAATATCTCAATTAATCTCAAATAATCACAAGTATATATCGTTTAACACATAACAATCAATTGACAACATCTATCATCCAGCTCAAGACATCACATGATATAGAGAGACTCAATCTACTTCCGGAAAACTCGTGCATTGAAAAAACTCTGAGATTTGCACTTGTCATACTACTCTCAATTTGTCTGTCTCATCTCATTACCATTAATCTCATATGACAGGGTTAATCCATATGACTGTCCTGACCAACCTTCTTTCAAGTTGCAGTTTCAGTCATATGAACATTCTTCGACTCTCACTACCTAGTAATATTCATCTATTTGATTCCTATTACTAGTAGAGTCAGGATATCAATCGTTAAATTAGATTCTTATAAAATGCACATCTTATTTCTCAGCAGAGATGTTCTCTTTCTTGAAAATACTATGCATACGCATCACATATAATTCATATAATGCATCATCAATTTTCATTAATCTATTCATTCACTTTCCATTTCAATTTCAATAACTTCACCACTTTATATAATTGTACAATATCAGATACAATTCCTCAATCAATCATGCATAAAGATATATCCAGAGGTCATACCTATCAAAATCTTATCACAAGTCATATTCAATCTATTAAACAACAATCAAAAGTTCTCACATATTACTTTTGAACATCATTACTCAAATCAGAACAATTAATCACTTCAAATCGAGATAAATAATCAAACATATCCAATGCTCAAGGACCAGTCAAACATGCAATAAATACTTTAACACCGATAATCACATATTCAAGTCTTTTATCCTAAAGTTCTATTTGAAAGTAACTAATTAGTATAAAAATAAGTTACTAGTTTCTCTTACCTGAGATGACGATCTCCAAAACAAGTCCCCCAAACTAGTTAGTATAGCACTAACCCAATCCCTAGATCTAGAACAAGTTATCAAAACAAAGCAAAATTTCAGTATAATCTTAATTAAATTAAAAGACATACTTTTCTCAATTGTCCCTACTAAGATTGATGACAAAAACCTAAGAAAAAATAGAGAATAAGGAATCTTTGGAAATGATCCCTAACTCTCCAGCTACTTCAGGGTATGATTAGAATCTAAAATAGATGAGATATGAAGAAGGAAAATTAGAGAAAAGGAAAAGCTTGGGAGAAGGAGAGAGAGAGAAAATGAAGGTGGAAGGGCCGTGGGCTTATGTTTTCTTCTTTTTAAAATGCGTGCCTTACAATGATTTCATATATTAAATGTAATAAGAGCCCTTGTGATACAATCTCATTTATTAAAAAAAAAGAATTATTGATCATGTTTTGTGATACATGTTGTGTATATTATAAATATGCTCTTCACACCTGTTTTAAACCATGTTTTTTTCTTCTCGTTAAATGCTTTACAAAACTGCAACAATTTTTAATCAAAGGTAGTTGGGTCTTTACGCAATTCTAGCACTTTGCCAACAAATAAAAGAAAATTTTATTTGAGGACATCAAAAATATGTTTTTATTGGTTTTAATAGATTAACAAAATGACTTTTTTTGTTGAATGTTCAATGCAGAGAAAATTTTATGTATATGGATGTTGTCTTATAAGAACATATTTTTCCATATCAAAGGGTCGAGGATACCAGCAATAAAATTATCAATCCTAACATCTTTTGTCAAAATCTTTTACCAAAGACAAACTTATTTTGAGTCAACCATTACAAGCTATTTTTACACCATTGTTTGTTGTGATGATGTAGAAAACAATAATAATAATGATCATGAATCAGACATACATTGAGGTTCAAAAGAAATTTGTTCCACAGTAACTAAAACCTTAATGAAACTCTTGAAATAACATAGTTAATTCAAATGGGTACTTAAACAAAAAGACCACCTAAGTATGTAAATAATTATTATTGTAATCTCAATGTTTCAAATATATTTTCAAAAGTTAAATATCCTTTGAGTCCAGATTTGTCTTATAATAAATTACCACCTTCTTACATATTTTTTCTTTATGTATATTTCTTCACCTGTTGAACCAAAAACTTATACACTTATTATGAAGTTGTGAAACATGTATGTTAAATAAAGACTATCAATGTTAGATATCTATGTTTGGAGTTAAATTAAATATAGGATGTTGTTCTTATACTAAATTATATTTAGAATATATAAACCTGTTTAAAATAACATAACGTGTAAATTTTAAGTGTGTAAAACTAAATGCTAATGTTATTTATGAATATGTAATCTTGTTCGTTGCTTACAAAAATGTATAATTTTGTTTAAATGATCAAATTGTATAAATTTAATACCATTCAGATTATTTATACTTAATATATATTGAAAATAATAATGAAAAATAAATTAGTAATAATTTATTTTACTAACTTATCAAACATTTTATCCTCATTTTCGTATAATATGTGATATACCATTGAATATTTTACAGAATTACTATTTCACCAAAATAACACACATATAAAAAATACTATTTAAATAAACTTGTACAATATTTGAATTTAAAATAGAGGCATTGACAATAAATATTTTCCAAAATTTATGGCTTGTTTCTTTGTCAAGGTATCCTAAAATGTTTGAGATTGAATAAATAATTAAAAGATTTAATGGATGATATCAAATTAAAAAATATAAAAATTTTGAGCAAAGTAAATTGTATTTTATATTATCACTTTACATAAAATGGTTATGTATCAATACATTCAATCCTTATACCTTAAATAGTAAGAGAATATCTCTTTAAAAAATATTTTTTTTATTATAGTAAAAATAAAATATTTATTGTAAATTAACAATGTTTTGAAAATTTGTTCTAGACATTTAGATAATAGAATATAACAACTAATATTAAATTAATATTTTATATTAACAAAAATGTATTTCATTTTTTAAATTTTGTTTAAATAAACTATGTAGAAAATAATCAAATTAAAATAAGTAGTTGTTTTTTAAGAATAAAAGAAGGTTTTTTGAACTGAATGCCTGATAAATGTCATTATTATCATTCAGCTTAACACAATCTTGCATTTATGTTTTAAAATATATTAATATCCTACAACTTTTTTTTTTTTTTTTTTTTAATGGAAGGTTGAGGATATCCCTCATTCCTTTCTATTCATTTTCACTTTACCACCAAAGAACTCTATACTTTATATTAAAATGTTATACTTACTGTTTTTATTCTAAAAAAATTGGTATAATAAATTTTTGTTTTTAATTAAATTTCTATAAAAAGATTTTACTCTATTCTCAAAATACTTTTTATTGTAATTATTATATCATTTAATTTTTGTCATTAATTGATCATAAGATCATTATTTTCATTAACTTATCAATTAATTCATTTATGTTATCTTTAATCTCCTAATATATCAACTTATTGTTTTTTTTATTAGTAAAAACATCCTTAATAAACTAGTAACATAATTTCGCACTCAGCAAACAATTATTTGATAAAAAATTTAAAAGGTATTTAAACTTTATAAAGAAATTATAAGTTAATCAAACCTAATTTTTTTAAATAATTCCTTTGACAAAATTTGATGTTAAAAATTGCATGTTTGTTTCTTGTTTATATGTCAATCTTTTAATTCAAAATTGTTCATTTGTATTTCTTATAATTTAAAAGTAATAAAGCTTTTAAATTATATTTATAATTTAATTAAATAAAAATATAATAATATGTAAATATACATTCAATAAAAAATTGAATTAGCAACAAATATTTTATTTAAAATTAGATTAGAAACAGAAAATACTAAAGGACAGGAATGTGGAAGTAACATTTGCCTTAAAATTTTGCTTCATCATGATCATCATCTAAAAAAACTACATGTTAACTTTGTAACTGCTAAAGATGGAAAAGACATAATCTTGTAACGCAGATTTTACTTCAAATTTAAAACATGATTTTATTTCGTGAAAATAAAGAAAGAAAAAAAAATGGCGCGACCGACCCGTTTTCCTTAGGAGAAGTAAACACCAAAAAGTGGGTCACAATCCAGTGCTTCAGGTTGCAGGATACAACCCCATGCACTCTACATTGATTCATGTGAAAAATCCTTTGTGGAGTGGCAAACAGAGCGGTGAAAGCGCCAAGGCCGCAACACCCACTCCCTCCCTTCAATCCCTAATTTCCCAACTCCAGCACTCACTCCTCAACCTTCTGCTCTCAGGTAGATTCATTCTTTCTTCACTCTCCTTTCTCCACTCTTCAATTCTCTTTTTCCTTTCGTTTTCTTCTCCGATTTCGCGTTTCGTTAACAGTTACTGTTTTCTGTTTTTTCCGTTTCCGATTCCCTCAACGGCCATCCCAGCCTAGGGTTGCAACTTTCTACTGTCCAATTCTTCGCAACTATTTATTGTCCAATAATTTGCAATTTGCAACTAGGTTTTCAATTATACCCCGAACACCTCCTCATACGACGTTACATCTGTCTACGAGAGTGAAATTAGGTTCATGCATGCGCTTTGTTCCTGTTAGTATTGTGTATATTCTTAACCATAGCATGTTTGGATGATTCCGCGTTTTGTTAGTGTCTCTTTTTGCTTAGTGATTTTGATTTCGTCTTGTGTGAAGTTTTGAGACACTCTAGAACCAATATCTGTGAATTAGTTCCTGCTTTTCTCTATCTTAAGGGAATCTGCAAACTGAATAACTGATCTGGAACCCGTGTTTTCTTCCTTTTTCAATTTTTGTATATACATTTTGCTGTTCACTGTCTTTTGATATGCAGTTTTTTTTTTTGGTTAGTGGGATTATTTTGGATTGCATTTCCTTTTTCGTGGCTGGTTTCATTGCTTAGATTCTGCTTGTTGTTATATTATTTATTGCTTCAAACATCTAGATGGGATGCATGTCATGTTTTTCTTAATCCTATGAATATAGGTAATGGTAAAGGTGTACCTAAGCCAAAATTATATATCTTTTAGAGAATGCCTAATCATATAAAGTGAAATTTGAGCTGCTTGCTTCTATGTAACAATACGCTTCCTGCACTGATTTTATTCATCAATGTCATCTATATTTGCTGAAATCAACATATTCTGAAAATAGGATATATATCTTTCTGGGTCAAGAGCTCTTCTATCATTGTGACAACCATTCTATTCTTGATTACAAATGGGATTCTTTAATGGTTGCTCTGCAGCAGTCACTACCTTTCGTTTCTTCATGCAATCTAACATATTTGAAGCTAGCTGTTCAAACATATTTACTGTCTTAATATACACCATAACTACATAAAATGATCATATTCTATGTTGTGTTGTTAAATAACCGTTATAGCCCCAAGACAATGCTTTAATCAGGCTATTTTTGACCCTCCACCATCATTAATTTGTGAAGGTCCAGTTGCAATGGCGTGTTTATATGCTTGAAATGTTGACTTCCAGCATATTCCACCATCTGCCATTGATAATAACCTTTCGTTGTTACATAATGCCAATGGCATTTGTCTGTTTGATACAAGAGAATAATGAGAAAATGATTTATGAGAATAATTCAGATTTCTTTGTTTTAATTAACTATGTACTTTTCTTTGTGGATGTATTTACTTTGGAAAAGTTAACAAAGTTAATCTCTAATTGAGTTGATTTTTTAATTCTGTATTTTGCATTACACTGCCCATGCTCTGGAGTGAAGATAATGTAGTCCTACTTAACTCTTCTTCAGTTTGAGTTTCAAGTTGTGATTTAAGTTCAGCTTACTGGGATTTTCATCTGTCATGTGCTATGCTGATATGTTGATGCAGGGGCTGGACCATATGGGCTGGGCTGTAGATGTAGAATAGTGTAGGCTCTTATTCATCCTATCAGCATGGATTTTAGGCATAGTAGTCAGTCACGTGCAGTAGTAGGCACAATTGTTCTGTTGTGGCACCCTGCCGGTCCTCTAATGGCCATCACATTTTGCCTGGTCAATTGGTCAAAATCACAGTCGGAGCAGGTGTTACATTGCATTGTTATATGGCTGCCATGATGTGGCAGATTTTTGTGAACTGCCATAGGCAATTTGTGAAGGGAAGCATGTTATTATGGCGCCATAGGCTGCAATGGAGTGTTTATCTATTGGAAATTTTTCCTTCTGCTATTGATAACATTGTTACACAGAAGATGTGTTGAAACTCAACCTTGCCCCTGAAACCAGTGCTGTTTTGTGGCTGCAGCCCCTTGCACCTTCTCTTCTGTCTGTGATCTTTGCCTTCTCTCTCTTTAGAAGGTGTCTGTGTTTTCCTCTCCTCTATTTGCATTTGAATCTTTTAAGGGGGAGGTGCATAGATGCCAGGGTCTTCGGATTACACTGGTATAGTAAACAAAAGGGTTAGGGCCGAGGGAATTGGGTCAATGGGCCCCTGTATATATATATATATATATATATATATATATATATATATATATTTTAATTTTTTCCCATTTGGTTTTGGTTTGCTGTTATTAGTTGAGTTCTTTTTGACTTCCCTTATTTATTTATTCTTATCATTTAAAGCATAACAGTATTATGATAAATTGAATAGTTGTATTAATAAACTAATAAGAATAATGAGTACATACAACAACTACAACAACAACAACAACAACCCTCATCCATGACTTTTGTTGGTATTTACTTGTATTTGTGTCTCTTATTAGTTCTTCCTCTCGAATTGATACTGATTATTCAAATAGATGGGGGTAAATTGACGAGCTCAGATATTAATAAATTAAGCATACATGCTTTAAGACACCTGGAAATTATGAATGTTGTGAATTTTGAGTAGTTTTTTTTTTTTTTTTTTTTTTTTTTTTTTTTTTTTAATTTTTTTTTTTTTTTTTTTTTTATATATATTGTTTTTTTTTTTTTTTTATTTTTTTTTTTTTTT
>Ga0099824_1009084_pt1 | contig 12401 bp, 10 predicted proteins | sample SiratrowhiteBW_FD_76837 | JGI IMG/M metagenome (GOLD analysis project Ga0099824, IMG submission 76837) | Root nodule microbial communities of legume samples collected from California, USA - Siratro white BW | ecosystem: Host-associated > Plants > Roots > Nodule | place: USA: California... | reverse complement strand
CGTGCCGCCGCCGTCCTCGACGCCGTCGCACGCCTATGCTGACTCCGGGAGATATCGCAAAGCGCCGAAACCGGTCGAGATCGCGACGCCGGAGGGCAGCAACGTGATGGTGGAGGGCGGCCAGGTCCGCTGGGACAATTGGTCGTTTCATGTTCGTCTCGACCCGCGCGTCGGCGCGGTGCTGTCGCTGATCCGCTACGACGACCACGGCTCATGGCGCGACATCGCCTACCAGATCTCGGCGAGCGAGATGTTCGTGCCCTACATGGATCCGGACCAAACCTGGTCGTTCCGCGCCTATATGGATATCGGCGAATATGGCTTCGGGGTGCTCGCCAGCGAACTGCGTCCCGGCGAGGATTGCCCTGCGAGCGCGCACTTCCTCGACCTGATGATCTCGGATACCAAGGGCATGCCGGTCGTCTCCAAGGGCGCAGTCTGCATCTTCGAGCGTCCCACCGGTGATCCGATCTGGCGTCACAGCGAGCTGCTCAACGACACCGCCGAGGTGCGGCCGAACAACGAGCTCGTGGTGCGGATGGCGCCGGTCGTCGGCAACTACGATTATCTGGTCGACTATGTGTTCGATCGTGCCGGCAATATCGATGTGCGGCTCGGCGCCTACGGCATCGACGCCACCAAGGGCGTCGCGAGCCGCACCTTGAGCGACCCGACGGGCGCGCAGGACACAGCGTACGGCACGCTGGTCGACGAGCGGCTGCTTGCGGTCAACCACGATCACTACATGACGTTCCGGATCGACATGGATGTCGACGGCACCGGCAACCGGCTGGTCGAGGACCGCTTCAGCGTTCGCAAGCTGGAGCAGGGCGCGCGCAAGAGCCTCTGGCAGGTCGATACCAGGCCGGTTGCGACCGAAGGGCCGATCACGCTACCGCTCAACGCAGCCCAGTTCAGGGTCGAGAGCACGGGCAAGACCACTAAACAGGGCTATCACACCAGCTATCAGTTGATGCCCAGCCATTCCGATGTCTCGTTGCTCGCCAAGGACGAGCCGATCCAGTTGCGCGCCGGCTTCAGCAGCTACACGCTGTGGGCGTCGGCTTACGCGAAGGACGAGAGATACGCGGCCGGTCTCTATCCGAACGAAAACGCTGAGGTGGACGGCCTGCCGAAATGGACTGCCGCCAAGCGATCGATCGAGGATCGCGATCTCGTGCTGTGGTACACCGTCGGCTTCCGCCACGTGCCGCGCGCCGAGGACTGGCCGGTCATGCCCGGGCTGTGGCACGGTTTCCGGCTGCGCCCGTTCAACTTCTTCGATCGCAGTCCGGCGCTCGACGTGCCGCCCGCGGCCGTCGACGTCAAGGCCGCGAAATGAGCGGCCGCCTGCATCGTCTCTCTGCGATCGCTTGCGTCCTACTGCCGTTCGTCGCGGCGCAAGCGGCGCGTGGCGCGACGATCTCGCCTGACGCGATGAGCGAGGACACGTCCTTACTCTATCTGAGCGGCAGCGACTGGGAGAAGCAGCCGGCGCCGCGCAGGATCGCGCTCGCAGCGGACTTCATGCGGATTTTCTGCACTGACCAGACTATGTCGCCGGCCTCGCTGGCCGATTGCCTCGACCGCGACAAGACCGATGGCGCGCTGTTCGAGCGTGCCATCGCCTGCGTGAGCACGAGATGAATTCTGCGTGTGGTCCCATCTCCGTCATTGCGAGCCAACGGGTCGCGCGAACGCGCACCCGATGACAGGCTCCGCGAAGCAACCCATGGCCGACGCATACGCGGAAATGGATTGCTTCCGCCTTCGCCAAAGGCTTCGGCGGACAAGTCGTCCCTTCGCTGCTCGCAATGACGATGAAGCTTCATAACGGATCAGCCGGCCGCTGAGAGGCCGGCGTCGATCCCTTCGGCGATCCTGCTTACATCAGCGGCGGCTAGGATCAGGGGCGGCGACAGGATGATGGTGTTGCCGGAGACGCGCAGCATCACGCCGGCCTCGTAGGCGGCATCGGCGACCCTGGCCATCGTCTTCTTGTCAGCGGCCTGCTTGCTATCGCGATCGGCGACCAATTCGAGCGCGGCCATCAGGCCCTTGCCCCTGACGTCACCGACGAGCGGATGTTTGGCCTTGAGCCTTGCGAGCGCGGCCGCGAGCTCCGTGCCCCTGGCGGCGGCATTCTCATCGAGCTTCAGGCGCCGTGTCTCGGCAAGCGCCGCAAGGCCGGCGGCGCAACCGACCGGATGGCCCGAATAGGTGTAGCCGTGCCCGATCGAGCCGAATGAGCTTGTGTCGGCTTCGAAGACCTCCGCGACGGCTTCACCGATCAGCGTCGCGCCGAGCGGGAAATAGCCGGAGGTGATCGCCTTGGCCATCGTCATCATGTCGGGCTTCACGCCCCACAGCCGCGAGCCCGACCATGCGCCGGTGCGGCCGAAGCCGGTGACGACCTCGTCCGCGATCATCAGGATGCCGTGGCGGTCACAGATCGCGCGCGCCAACTTCATGAAGTTCTCAGGCGGCACGATCACGCCGCCGGCGCCGAGCACCGGCTCCATGATGAAGGCGGCGATGGTGTCGGCGCCCTGGAATGCGATCTCGTCCTCCATCGCCGCCGCGCAGAGTTGCGCGAGCTTTGCTGGATCGGTCTCGTTGAAGGGATTGCGGTAAGTCGAGGGCGCGGGGATGTGAAACACGCCCGGCAGCAGCGGCTCGAGTTGCGGCGGAAGTTGGCGTTGCCGTTGACCGAGGCACCGCCGAAATGCGTACCGTGATAGCCCTTCTTCAGCGCCAGGAACTTGGTCCGGTCGGCCTGGCCCCTGATCTTCCAGTATTGCCGCGCGAGCCGCAGCGCGGTCTCGACCGAGTCGGATCCACCCGAGGTGAAGAAGGCGCGCACTATGCCTTCCGGCTTGAACCATTCGGTGAGCTCGTAGGCGAGCTCGATCGACGGGCCGGTCGAGGTGCCGCGGAAACCCGAATAGTAGGGCAGCGCGTTGAGCTGATCAGCGATCGCCTGCTTGATGGGATCGCAGCTATAGCCGAGATTGACGTTCCAGAGGCCGCCGACCGCATCCAGCACGGTATTGCCGTCGATGTCGGTGACGTGGACGCCCTCAGCCTGCATCACGATCCGCGGCGGCTGCGCCCGCATCTCGGCCGGATGGGCCATCGGGTGCCAGATCGGCTTGGCGTTGTTCTCGACCAAAAAGTTTCTGTCGCGCATGGTGGTTTCCGTCCGGCTCAGTCGAATTGCAGTTCGAAATGGCGCAGCGCTTCACGGTACGACGCAGCAGGGTTCTTCACGTCCAACAGCACCGTGCGCATGCGGCACGCCTCCGCGCCCGCGATGTTGCGGCGCTGGTCGTCGACGAACACGCAATCCTCCGCGTTAAGCGACAGCGCGTCCAGCGCGCTCTGATAGGCGCGCGGATCGGGCTTCAGGATTCCGGTATGCGTCGCGTCCACGATCGCATCGAAGCGCGCCAATATCGGAAGGCGGGCGCGGAAATCCGCGCCATAGAACAAGTCGAGCTCATTCGAGAGGATGGCGAGCCTGAAGCCGGCATCGGCCACGATCCGGATCGCGTGCTCGGCTTCGGGGCGGATCACGGTTTCTGGGTCAGCGCCGCGCGCGCGCCTGACGAAGGTCGCCATGTCAGGCCAGTCCTCGCCCAGCATGCGACCGATCTCGCGGCTGCGCGTCAGCCAGTAGTCGCGCTCAGAGATCTCGCCGCGCTGCATCGCGGCCCAGAGCGGATCGCTGTCGAGGGCGAACGGACCGCGCCAGGTCAGCGTGCCCTTGGCGAGACCAAGCGTGCGCTCCGTCAGGTCGTGGGTCTCGAACAGGGTTTTGGAGATAACTCCGCCGAAATCCAGCACCAAGGCTTTGGCGATCGGCCTGCTCACGCGGCAACCGTCGTGCGGCCGGCCGGCACGATGCCGGCCTCGACCCAGCGGTCGAAGATGCCGAGCACCGTCTCGTTGAACATGGCGCTGTTGATATGGTCCTCGATCTCGTGCAGCTCGATTGGCGCCGCGATGGCCGCGCGCATCGCATCGACAAAGGCGGCGAGGGCTTCGGGATCATGCAGCGGTTCGCCGGCGCGGTCCCATTGCTGGATGCCGCCGGTGGGCAGCACGAAGGCGACCGGCGCCTTGGCGCGAGCCAGCTTCTCGGCGATCGCGCGTGCGATCCGGCGGCGGGCGGCGGACTTCGATGTCGCCGATGCGAGCAGACGGTTGTGCGCATGGAAGGGACGGTCGGCAAGATCCGTCGGGACCGGCAGCCACGCCGGAAAATCCACCATGTCGACGGCGCCGGGAGCGACGATCTGCGGAATGCCCGCGCGGCCGGCATTCTCCAGTCGGTCCGCGCCCGAATTCACCATCGATCCTGTGAACTGGTTGGCGACCTCCTGAAGGCTGAGGTCCAGCACCGCGGCGAAGCCGCCCTGTGCGGCGATCGATTCCATCGCGCGGCCGCCCATGCCGGTGGTGTGGAAGATCACGACCTCGTAGCCGCGCTTCTCGAGCTGCGGTTTGAGTTCGACCATGTAGCGCAGGCAGCTCTTGCCGAGCGAGGTGATCGCGACCACCGGCCGCTTGTTCTGCGGCTTGATCGCGCTCTTCGCGGCGCCGACGATCGCGCCGCAAGCCTGCGACAGCACCGCGGTGCAGGTGCCGTTGAGGCCGTAGAGGCCGCCCGCCCACAGGATCATCATCAGATCGGCCGCGACGCGTTCCGGCGGGATCAGATGCGAGAACGCGACCGTCGAGACGATCAGTTTCGGCAGGCCGAGCGGCAGCGCCTGTGCGACGTCGAGCGCGAGGTCGGTTCCCATCGTGCCGCCGATCGCGATCACCGCATCGATGGCGTCGCGCTCGGCGAGATCGCGCGCCAGATTAGCGGCGCCGACTGCCATCAGCGACATTGCCGAATTCTCGTCGCCGCTGGATGCGATTTTGGCGATCGTGGTTTGAGCGGCGGCGGCCACCGCGTGCTTGTCATGCGCGGGCCGGTAGGGTGGATCGCCGAGCACGCTGATGTCCATCATGATCGTCGTGCCGCCGGCCCGGGCGATGCAATCGCTCATGAACAGCAGTTCGTCGGCCTTGGTATCTCCGGTTCCGATCAGGAGGATGCGGGGCTGCGTGATCTCTGGCATGACTTTGTCAGTGCTCGGCGGCGGGCGGGAGGGATGAAGGAGCGATGTGTTTGCACCGAGCGGGCAGGGCGTTCGGCTATCGTCAGATCACGCTATGGGGACGATGGATGCGATGACATCCACCTATCGGTTGATTGCTGCCAAGGCCTTAATTGGCGAGGATTGCGCCACTTCAGCGCTCCGCCGTGCGAGCGCGCATTTGCGATAGCCACAGTATCAGATGCAGCAAGCCCAGATCGATCGATTGAGGTCGGCCGCGATTCCGGCCCAACAACTCTTCGTTGGTGGCCGGTCAGTGCCGGCCGCGCGCGATGTGCGGCTCGACGTCGTGTCGCCGATTGACGGCCGGGTGCTGACCACGATTGCCGACGGCGATGCGTCCGATATCGACCTCGCGGTGAGCCGCGCGCGGCAGGCATTCGAGCAGGGCGGCTGGTCGCGCGCGGCACCGGCGCAGCGCAAGAAGGTGCTGCTGCGGTTCGCCGAGCTGATCGAGCAGCACGCGCTCGAGATCGCGGTGCTCGGCGTACGCGACAACGGCACCGAGATCGCCATGGCCTACAAAGCCGAGCCGCTATCGGCCGCCGGGAGCATCCGCTACTACGCCGAGGCGATCGACAAGGTCTATGGCGAGATCGCGCCGACTTCCGGCGATGTCCTCGGCCTCGTCCATCGCGAGCCGCTCGGCGTCGTCGGCGTGATCGTGCCATGGAATTTCCCGCTGATGATCGGCGCCTGGAAGATCGGTCCGGCGCTTGCAGCCGGCAATTCGGTCGTGGTGAAGCCGCCAGAGCTGGCGTCGCTGACGCTGCTGCGGCTCGCCGAGCTGGCGAGTGAAGCGGGATTGCCGGACGGGGTGCTCAATGTCGTCACCGGCCGCGGCGCATCGGGCGGCGAGGCGCTCGCGCTGCACATGGATGTCGATGTGCTGGCCTTCACAGGCTCCGGCGCGGTCGGCCGTCGCCTGTTGGAATGCTCCGCGCGGTCGAACCTGAAGCGCGTTCATCTCGAGCTTGGCGGCAAGTCGCCCAACATCGTGTTCGCCGATGTACCCGACATCAAGCAGGCGGCGAAGGTGTCGGCGAACGGCATCTTCCGCAATTCCGGCCAGGTTTGCGTCGCCGGCTCGCGGTTGCTGGTGCAGTCTTCGATCTATGACCGCTTCATGGACGAACTGCTGCAGGCGACGGCAAAGCTGCGGGTCGGCGATCCGCTGGAGCTGACGTCCGACATCGGCGCGATCTCGAGCCAGACGCAGTTGCGCAAGAATCTCGACGCCGTCGCGCGGGCCGAGGAGCAGGGCGCGACGCGCCTGGCCGGTGGCGAGCAGATTCGCATTGAGAGCGGCGGCAACTTCATGGCGCCCACGGTTCTCGCCGACGTCACGCCCGCGATGGAGCTGTGGCGCGAGGAGGTGTTCGGTCCTGTGCTCGCCGTCACGCGGTTCGACACTGAGGAGGAGGCGATCGCGCTCGCCAACGCGACGCCCTACGGGCTCGCGTCGGCCGTGTGGACCGGCCGGCTGTCGACCGCGCATCGCATGGTGCGCGCCATCAAGGCCGGCGTCGTGCATGTCAACACCTATGGCGGCGCCGATATCACCGTGCCACTCGGCGGCTTCAGGCAGTCCGGCTTCGGCCGGGACAAATCGCTGCATGCGTTCGATGCCTATACCGACCTCAAGACCGCATGGATCGCGCTATGACCGTCGCAGCCGACGAGCGCAAGGCCACCGTGAACCGGCTGTTGGATGCCGAGCAAGAGCGCTTTCGCGCGCTGCATCCGCGCTCGGCGGCGGCCTGGCAGGAAGGCAAGCAGCATTTTCTCTACGGTGGCCCGTCGCACTGGATGCGGCGCTGGGCCGGCGGCTTCCCGGTTTATGTCGCGGACGCCGACGGCGCGCATATCAGGGATATCGACGGACGCGACTACATCGATTTCTGCCTCGGCGACACCGGCGGCATGTGCGGCCATGCGCCGGCGGCGGTGACGGAGGCTGCAACGCGCCAACTGAAGCGTGGCGCCACGATGATGCTGCCGACCGAGGACAGTCTGTGGGTCGGCGCCGAGCTGTCGCGCCGCTTCGGCCCGAAGTATTGGACATTGACGACGTCGGCGACCGAAGCCAACCGCGCCGCGATCCGCATCTCGCGCATGATCACCGGCCGCCGCAAGGTGCTGGTGTTCTCCGGCTGCTACCATGGCGGCGTTGAGGAGGCCCATGTTGAAATTCGAGACGGCCGCGTCGGCCTGCGCAACATGATCCATCCCAACGGCGTCGATCATGATGCCGTGAGCCGGGTCGTCGAGTTCAACGATATTGCCGGGCTGGAAGCAGCGCTCGCGCATGGCGACGTCGCCTGCGTGCTGACCGAGCCGCTGATGACGAATTTCGGCATGATTCCGGTCGATCGAGGCTTTCACCGGGCGTTGCGCGATCTGACACGCCGCGCCGGAGCGGTGCTGATCATCGACGAGACGCATACGCTGTCCTGCGGACCGGGTGGCTACAGCCAGGTAAATGGGCTCGAGTCCGATATCCTGGTTGCCGGCAAGGCGGTCGCCGGCGGCATTCCTGCTGGCATCTTCGGCCTGAGCCGTGAGATGGCCGAGCGGCTCTGGGCCATCGTTCCGCACGTCAACCCGCGCGAGCGGCAGTCCTCGCATCTCGGATTCGGTGGCACCCTTGCCGGTAATGCGTTGACGGTTGCGGCCATGCGCGCGGTGCTGGAGAAGGTGCTGACGCCGGCGAACTACGAGCACATGATCGCCACCGCAACGCAGCTTGCGAGCGAGGCCCGCGAACTGATTGCGGCCAACAAGCTGCCCTGGCATGTCACGCAGGTCGGCGCGCGCGCCGAAATCATGTTCATGCCACGGCCGCCGCGCAGCGGCGCCGATGTCATCGCTGGGCGCCAGCCCGATCTCGAGACCCTGCTGCACGCGTTCTACATGAACGAAGGCATCCTGGTGACGCCGTTCCACACGATGTTCCTGATGTGCCCGACGACGTCAGCGGAGGACGTAGCACGACACACCACGATCTTCGCACAGTTCATCGATCTGCTGCGTGAGGCAGGAGTGGTCTGATGCAAGAGCCTCCGTTCAATCTTGCGGGAAGGGTTGCCGTCGTGACCGGCGGTGGCAGGGGCATCGGCGCCGCCATCGTCACGCGGCTGGCGCAAGCCGGCGCCACCGTCGTGATCGCCAATCGGACGCAGGACTTCGCCGAGACGCTGGCGCGCGAGCTCACCGCCGACGGCTTGGCAGTGCGATACGTGCCGTTCGAGAGGCTCGACCGGGCGAGCCTGCGCCTGATGATCGACGGCGTCGCCAGCCAGCATGGCCGGCTCGACATCGTCGTGCACAATGCCGGCGGCTGTCCGTGGTCGTTACTTGAAGAGCTCGACGAGACGACGCTGGAGGAGACGCTGGCGTTGAACCTCAATGCCAGCTTCTGGCGGGCGCAGGCCGCGATCCCGCATATGCGTGCTATCAGCTTTGGGCGGATTCTCGTGACATCCTCAGTCTCCGCGCGCGTCGCGATGGGCGGCGGTGCGCATTACTCGGCCGCGAAAGCGGGCGTCAACGCCTTCATTCGCGGCGCCGCCCTCGAGCTGGCGCGAGACGGCATCACCGTCAACGGTGTCGAGGCCGGCTTCATCGAGAAGCCCGGCCGCGGCACCATGAGCAAGCCTGAGAACAGGGCACGGCTCGAGCGATTCATCCCGGTCGGGCACATGGGCAGCGCCGACGATATCGCCTGCGCGATGCTCTATCTGGCGTCGGCTGAGGCCAAGTATGTCACCGGGCAAACCATCGTCGTCGACGGCGGTTCAACGTTGCCGGAGACTGGATTTGCCGTTGAACGGCAATGGGGGCTGTAGATGGCGCGGCTTGACGGGAAGACCGCACTGCTCACCGGCGCCGCAACCGGGATCGGTCGGGCGACGGCCCTGCTACTGGCGCGGAATGGCGCCGATGTCGTGCTGTTTGGTCTTGGCGACGCCGAGCTCGCGGCGGCTGCGGCCGAATCCGGCGGACAGGCGATCCCTGGCGATGTCACGCGAGTAACCGATATCGCGAAGGCCATCGGTGCCTGCCGCGCGCGGCTCGACATCGTCGTCAATGCGGCCGGTCTGATCGTTCCCGATCAACCCGCAAACGTCTCCGACGAGGTCTGGGCCAAAACCCTCGACGTCAACCTCACCGGAACGATGCGTGTCTGTCGCGCGGCCTTGCCGCTGCTCAGGCAGCGCGGTGGCGCTATCGTGAACATCGCCTCCGTTGCCGCCTTCAACGCCAGTCCGGACAGCGCGAGCTACGCAGCCAGCAAGGCGGCCGTCGTCGCCTACACGCGGTCGCTGGCCTATGCGCATGGTGCCGACGGCGTCCGCGCCAACGCCGTGGCGCCCGGCTGGGTGCGCACGCCGATGAGTGACTATGAAATGCGATTGCTCGCCGAGCAGAACGGCACCACGCCGGAGGCGGAATGCCAGGCCGTGGAGCGGCGGATCGCACTCGGACGGATGGCGAACCCTGCGGAGATCGCCGCCTGCTGCCTGTTCCTCGTGTCCGACGAAGCATCCTTCGTGACGGGCGCCGTGCTGGTTGCCGACGGCGGCGGCCGCGCGCCGACGCAGAACCGCGCAGTGTAACAGCGCGCGCTTCAGACACGCGGCCGGCTTGGTGCCGGCCTTGGACTGTTGTCCGACATCATGCGCCACCCGTGGACGAAGCCGCCTTCCTGGCGCGCCGTCCGCCTGGATCTGTATGCGCCCGCCCATTGGCCTTCCGTCAAATTGTTCGCTGCTCGCTGGTTCGATCTCCCATTGACAGGTTGGTCGATCTGATAGAATTATAACATAGTAAGTTGCAATAATAACAAAATGTCACCATCGTAGCAGCGATGGGCTGAGCGGGAGGAGAAGGTGGAGCCGTCTGGTTCGGTTGCAGCACAGCCCGGATCGCCGACGCCGCTCGTGATGGTCAACGGCATCAACAAGCGCTTCGGCGGCGTGCGTGCGTTGCGCGATGTGAACCTCGAGGTCCGCGCCGGCGAGGTGCATGCGCTGCTCGGCGAGAACGGCGCCGGAAAATCCACGCTGATCAAGATCCTCAGCGGCGTGCATGCCTTCGATAGCGGCGCGATCGAGATCGCAGGCCAGCCGGTGGCGTTCGACAGCCCGGCGAAGTCGCGCGAGGCGGGCATCGCCGTCGTCTACCAAGACCTCAGCCTCGTTGAATCGCTCAGCGTCGCCGACAATCTGTTGCTCGGCCGCGAGCCGCTCGCCCGCTTCGGCTTTGTCCGGAAGCGCGCATTGATGGCGCAGGCCCGAGAGTTTTTGGCGCAGCTCGGCATTCCTCTCGATATCAAGGCGACCGTGGGCTCGTTGCCATTTGCTTATCGCCAGATGACGGAGATCGCGAAAGCGCTGATGGGTGAGGTGCGGCTGCTCATCCTCGATGAGCCGACGTCGTCGCTGACGTCGGACGAGGTCCGCATCCTGTTTGACGCGATCGGGAAGGTGACGCGCCGCGGGGTCGGTGTGATCTATGTGACCCATCGGCTGAACGAAGTGTTCGATATCTCGCAGCGCGTCACGGTGCTGCGCGACGGCGCCAATGCCGGCACGTTCGTCACCGCGGAGACCGACATGAAGCGGCTGGTCAATGCGATCGTCGGAAGCGATCGCGCGACGCCGTCTGCACCTCGCGCTAAACCGCCAGCCACGCGTTCCGTCGAGGCGCCGCTCGTTCTATCTCTATCGAACGTATCCAATGACAGCCTCCGTGCGGTTGACCTGTCGGTTAGGGAGGGTGAGATCCATGGCTTGGCCGGATTGATCGGCAGCGGCCGCACCGAGATCCTGGAAACCATCTTCAGTCTGCGGCCGGTCGAATGCGGCACATTCGAAATCGATGGCCGTCGATGGATGCCGAAGAGCCCGGCCGACGCGATCGACCGGGGCATCGCGCTGGTGCCCGAGGATCGTCACGTGCAGGGCCTGGTGCTGGATCATTCGATCGAGCGCAACGTCACGCTGTCGCGGCTGCTCTATTTCTCGCGCTGGGGCTGGATGCAGCACCGCGCCGCCCTCAGGCGCGCGGAGAATGCGATCGGCAAGCTCGCGGTGAAGGCGCAGGGCGCCGCGAGCCTGGTCAGGACGCTCTCCGGCGGCAACCAGCAGAAGGTCGTATTCGGCAAATGGAACGACCCGCGGCCGCGCGTGCTGCTTCTCGACGAGCCCACCGTCGGCGTCGATGTCGGCGCGCGTGAGGAAATCTACGGCGTGATCCGGCATGCCGTCCGCGATGGCACCGGCGTTCTCGTCGTCTCCTCCGACCTGGTCGAGCTGATCGGGCTCTGTGACCGCATTTCCGTGATCGTCGACGGCCGCGTCGCCCGGACCCTGGTGCGTGGTGAGATCGACGATGCCGAGGAGCTTCATCATCTCCTCCAGGTGTTCCAGGCCTCCGGCCAAAGCGCAGTGGAAAGAGGCGTATCGCAAGAGCTGCCAGCATGACCGAATTGACCGCGCCCAATATCGTCGCCTCGCCGACACCGTCCGATCGCCGTCGCAAGCTGCTGCAGAGCCTGCTGCGCGGCGAGCGGCCGTACATGCTCTACATCGCCTTCGTCATCCTGCTCGTCGTGTTCAGCCTGTCCTCGCCGTGGTTCCTGTCGGTCGAGAACTTCCTCAACATTGGCCGGCAGACCACGCTGGTGTCGATCATCGCGGTCGGCATGACCTTCGTCATCATCGCGCGCCAGATTGATCTGTCGGTCGCATCGACCCTGGCGCTCTCGGGCATGGCGGCGGCGCTGGCAATGAGCCGGATCGACAACAGTTGGATCGTCGGCGCGGTGGCCGGGCTCGGCACCGGCGCGCTGGTCGGTTTGCTCAACGGCATCCTGACCACGCAACTCTCGATTCCATCGTTTCTTGTGACGCTCGGCACGCTCAGCGTGGCGCGTGGGTTCGCAATGATGGTCACCAACACCAAACCGGTCATCATCACTAACGAGACGTATTTTTCGGTCTTCGGCGAGGGCTCATTCCTGGGCATTCCCGTGCCGATCGCCTGGACGCTGGCCGCGATGATCGCGGGCATCCTGCTGCTGCACTACAACGTGTTTGGCCGGCGGATCTATGCGGTCGGCGGCAACCCGACGGCGGCGCTCTATTCGGGCATCAACACCAAATGGGTGACGACGGCAGCTTTCATCCTCACCGGCACGCTGGCTGGTCTTGCGGCGCTGGTGCT
>Ga0099824_1009082_pt1 | contig 12404 bp, 6 predicted proteins | sample SiratrowhiteBW_FD_76837 | JGI IMG/M metagenome (GOLD analysis project Ga0099824, IMG submission 76837) | Root nodule microbial communities of legume samples collected from California, USA - Siratro white BW | ecosystem: Host-associated > Plants > Roots > Nodule | place: USA: California... | reverse complement strand
ATATATATATATATATATATATATATATATATATATATATATGTAAGACCGAGCGAGTTCTAGAGCATCGAATATAAATACAAAACGGGGCTTAAAGTAAGAAATCACACGCACACAAACACCACCTCATTGGCCTATCACAAAAACAGAGAGAAGGCGAGTTAGCGCCAACCTCAATAACAGAAAACAGAATGGCTTCCATGAATCTATTCACCGCCATTTCCCTCGCCGCCGACGGCCGGAATCCGACCGCCTATTTTCCCCGGAGGCGGACTAACGCCGTCGCTCTCGCCGCCACTTCGCAGGAATCTCCTCCGGAGATAGAGCTCGAGTTCATCGGGGTATCGTTCAGTTAATTCCATTTCTACCTAACTTCAATTAAACTAAATAAATTCGATTTGTGTTGTTCTAAATAGAGTTAGTTAGGGTTAGTGAGTTTGGAATGAAAAATGTGGAAATGTTATGTTGCAATTGCAGCCGAAAGCGGGGAGCGACGGGAGGTATCCGGTGGAGAAAGCGAAAGCGATAAGCGGAGAGAAGCTGTTGAGGAACATCATGTCTGATAACAAGATCGAGCTTTACGCCACCTATGTATGTCTCTTACCACATGATTTTCAATCCATCACAACCACTAACTCCTTTTGCACCACAACAATTTTCATAAGATTTAAAACAAATTAAATTAATTTGTAAAAGTGCTTAAATAAATTATTTTAAATATAGAGAGTCAGATAAAATTTGTATAACAATAATCACATTTATATATTATTACATGTAAAGAAATGTTCATTAAAGAATTCTAAGATGTAATGTGTAGAAAAAAGTTGTTCTTATAATAAATATTTACAAAGACTAACGTAGACGACTCAAATAAAATTTTCTGACTAAAAGGTAAAAGGAGAAGTATTTAAACAACTAACTTTAAATAGTTGACAGCGCAGTTTTTTAATACTGATAATGCATTTTTATCAAACCCCTAAGCTTTGTGACTAATGGGTGGATCTTTTATTCTGTCTTTTTTTTTTTAAATATTTTTTTATGTGAAAAGAAGTAAATTTTGTGTAAACTTCGTGTTTTATTTTTTAAGAAATCTACTTTTTTTTATATACCGATTTAAGAAATCTACTCCGTTTTTATAGATTTGATTAGTGAGGTGTATAAAGATTTCCAACTTATTGTTAAATGACAACGTGTCATTTAACTAAATTCGTAATATATAAATTTTGAAATAATTATTTGTCATAAAAATAAGTAAATAATTAAAAGTAAAATCATTTATTAAAAAATATATCATATAATGTTATCAATGCATTTTTGTTATTATTTTTAATAAAAAAATCTTTTGTATATTAATTTCTTATCCATTGTTTTTAAAAACATCGTTTAAAAAAAATAAGAAACGCAAATTTAAAACTCAAACCTAATATGAATTAAATCAAATTCCTTATAGCAAGTATGATTAAGTATTTATTTAAATAAAATTTATGTAGCTGTTAAATTTTAACTTCATGAAGAGCAGGGGAAATTGATGAACTGCGGAGGAGGTGGTAGCTGTGGAACTTGCATCGTAGAGGTAAATAATTTGGTTGTTGTCATAGTAACAAGTTCCTAGTACGCTTTCCTTATTCATTACTTTATAAAATATGTTTTCCTTTTTTTCTATCCAAATCGGAAGATTTTTGAGAACAACATATAAGATGTGCTTTAAACAATGTGTTAAGAATCGCTCAAACAACATACTTTACTTCTTCCATTAATGAATTCTTGTAAGAAAATTCTTAAGCCCGATACCAACTTTAAAAATCAGTGAATTCAGTGATCACATTGTGTGTAAATTGTCTGATTTATTAACCATTTGATTGAAAATTAACTTTCTCAATTCTGTAGACGGTGTTAACTTTTAACTAAATAGTTCTATTAAAGTTTTAACTTAAGCATGAATATGTTGTGTTGGTCAATGAGATGGCATAAGATTTACGAAGTATGAACCTTCTCTCTTTTTGAGATTTTCTCGTGACATACTATAGTTCAAGGTTTTTTTCAAGGTATATATACTACATACTCATTAATCTCTAATTACAAGTATTGACTCTTTTGTTGCAGATTATTGAAGGAAAAGATCTTTTAAATGAAAGAACCAATACTGAACTCAGATATCTTAAGAAGGCAAGTTTGCTCTCCCTCTCAAAGTCACCACAGAAGAACGTTTTGTTCGAGTCACGGTTCAATCTTAACTGGTTAAATTTATAGTTGAATTGAATAATATTAGAAGGAATGAGATAACCTATTTAAGGTTTAACTGATTGGAAATCTCCTATCCTAAGCCAGTCTAGAAATTTCATATTCTGAGAAAGTCATTTGATATTATGGTTATTGAATTGAATGCACTTCCACCTTATCCAATGGAACAATGAACTACTGGTGATTTATAACCCCTTTTTTTATTGTAATACCAATTTCTTAGAAAGGTCATCTTACTCTTTGAGGGTGATATGATGGTAAGTTTTGAATTTTCTGGATCTTCTAATTCCAAGCTTTGGCCATGTTAAACAGAAACCTGAATCTTGGAGGCTGGCTTGTCAAACTATTGTTGGAAACAAAGAAAACTCTGGCAAGGTAGGTGTCTTTCAAAAATCAAGGTTCACTTTACATAGCTATTCTTCGTTTTTTTCAGTGCTATAATTAGGTGTTCTGTGTAGCTAGAGTGGTGTCACTAGTGTAAGAGCACAGCATATACCATGATCATGATCTACTTATATTGGATATTTTAAATAAAGAGTTATTTGATTTTATAATAACTTAATCTCATCGGATGCCATATTTCATAAAGTTTCAATATCTGCTACCAAGTTGATCCCAATTCACTACAAGCACCATAAGAATGCCTGTTCCTATATGAAGTCTACAATAGGACCCTCAATGACAAAGACATGCATATGCTAGTCTCTTTCACCTTAAAGTAAACGAAATTTATAGATTGGGGAATCTTTATCTTTTTGTATAGATGTCTTAAAGAATGAGACATAAAAGTATTGAGTGATTACTTTCAAAATTAAGATTTAGTTTCCTTCATGACTGTGCAATAGATCTAGTGGATTATAATATATTTGCTATGATGTCCTTTTAGGTTGTTGTTCAAAGGATTCCTCAGTGGAAGAAGTAATAGAAGCAGGATTTCCATATGTTCCTCCTCGATTTAACAGGGTTAGAAGCACCAGTGCAAAACAGTGATGCTTGCATCATAAATTTATGAAAACTTTTGGTTTGATTCTTAATGTAAGCTGGCAGATATCTATAATGTATATTTCCCTTCACGTTTTTTAATGCTTGCCACTTAGTTTGAATTCTTTAGGTTAGTGTACAAACCTTTGCTGTACAATAGCACTGTATGCTTTATCCAAAACAACGAGCCAATGTGCAGAATATTTGCAAAGAATATTGCAGAAAACAGAAAAAACCACCAGCCAGTACAATTTTGAACTTGTTTATATACGTAATCTATGACATGGCTTATCTAAGAAGCTCAATTAGAGTGCAAATGGCATATGAATTTTTGATGTGTAATTCCCAAAAGTAATATATTCTTTTTCTTCACACAAATAGCTGAAGGAATTCCTTTACCGTAGCAGCTTTCTCATGGCTACAGTGAGCTAGATCTTCACCCGAGCAGCGAGCTAAGTCTGCTTAGATAATTTCAATTCTTATTTCTCCAAGTCTTTTTGTTCAATGAAATTTTAGAACTCTACACTAATTGATGGTATTTCAAATTTCCCTTTACAAGTCATAGCACAAAACACCAAATTCGTCCATTAAAGTTCAATTCTTCGTCAAATTAATTATTCGTGACATGGTAGAAACTCATGATCCTTGAAAGATTATTCTGTCCACCGTTTTTAGTCCTGCCACTAAATAATTTTGTTAACACTAACAGAGTGACATGCCTTGAATTTAATTGCAAAAGTGGTGCTCCTACAAGGCGGGAGTGTGCTAATATGCTTGATAATGCCATTGAAGTAGATGGCACAATGACAGATGGAAGAGGGGTCATTGTTTTTATAATTAGAATAGAGGACACAGATAGATAAGCAGTAATATTTATTAAAGAAAACAAAGATTATGTAAGAAAATAATAAGATACACAAAAATAAAACTTTATTACTTTTTTGTGCATTCAAAGTTTGCGACACTAATCGTTTAGAGTAGAAAAAGAGAAGATAAAATATCGTAGATAGAAGTTACAGAGGACAAGAGTAATAGTACAATTCTTATCTATTCATAATGTTTCTTTCTTTTGTCATCTTTCAATAAGCCAAGTTATTCTTATAATATTTTATTCTTCCCTAATTTCAATATTTATTTTCATTCTCTACATTTAATATGTCTCTTTTTGTAGGATTTTATTTGTGAAAAAGAGGTAATGTTAATAAAAAGATATAATTGGATTTATGTCTCTTGAAGAAATAATGGTGGTTGGTGTTTATATTTCTTATCTAAATCATCATGAAAAAATGTAGTTTTCATGTTCAATTGTTCAAGGAAGAGTTTTTTTTCTAGTCACAATGCTTTTGACATATTTGACATATTTACCTTCACGACCAGAATAAATATTGACTATAATCGACTCCTTCATTTTTTTTTCTTCAAAATCTTCCATTAACTAATTAAGCTCTGTAACTCTAAGTCGACGTTATCTTCTTTCATTCCATAAACCCATTTGTTGTGAAATAGAAATTAACAATTACAGCTCATCTTTCGTATCAAACTCTCACTCGGAAGAGTATATTATGTGGCATACTTCTTCGTAGTTTTTAAATTCCCTTTATCAATGATATTTATATTATTGTGAAGAAATTTTAATCATTATATTTAAATAATTAATTCAAGGTAACTAATACTTGTCAATTCATCTATTAATCTTAATTGTTATTTTGAATTTTTTTCTTAATCCATTATTAATCATCCATCATTAGGTATTTAGAATTTCGTTTTAAACTTTTGGTTAAAAGCTATGTGAAAGCATAAATTGGATTTGAGTGCAATATGGAATAGCTAAACTGGTATTACATTTGGTGCATTTCATGTGTTAATCAAGTTGGTTGTTGTCTCGAAGTGATTTGTGAAATTTAAGTGAATATAAAAATTTCATTCTAGACTTTTGCAAGTCGGTCAATAATATAAGTAGGTATTTATTGATTTTTGTAATTAATTTTAATTCATACTTTGATAAACTTGTGACATAGAGGTGGCCATATAAGGCGATGTTTGATTCCATGATCAGCTAGATATGATTTTAAACAAACAAATTCTTTAACATTATTTGTTTGAATACTTTGATTTTGAAAATATATTTGCTTGTTACAATATAAATTGAAAGATTTAATAACTATTTGAATTTAAGATTTAGTGTGCAAAAGATAAAGCTAGACGTATTTAGTATATGCATTAAGGAAAAAATATAGTAACAAGCACCGTTAGAAGATGGGACAGGAGAAGACTCTCAAACATCAATAAAAACAAGTTATAAAGGTTAGTAAAATCTTGAAAAGGTAATTGATGAGATTTTGGTACAAGGTTCAATGAAAGTTTGTTTGTTAGAATACGAAACATTACAATATAGGATTTGCATGACCAAAACGATTGTGCCAAACATTGTAATTGGAAAATCGTGATACTGGTTTAGTATTATAAACTGAAACAGTAGAGGCTGAAAGAAAGTTTGTAAAAATATATAGTCCATCTTTAAGATTTCATTGAAGTATGATCACCTTTATTACCTAGTTTTTAACATAGCAATGATCAGAGTGCAAATCAAAGAAAACATTATTGTCTGTGAAACTCAAAGAAAACATTATTGTCATTCGTAAACTGTGAAAAAATTGAGTAAGTTCTTTGTGATAGCAGGAATATGTAAAAGATTTTTTAAAACCAATTTGGCAGAAGAATGAGGAACAACACAATTAGTAGAACCAATGTTTTGAATAAGTAAACTTATGTCATTACCTATTGTTACTGTTTCTGATCCCGTGTATGTGGATTTTATTGAGAGGTTGGTAATGTCAGGAGTGAGATGATGTGAAGTCCCACTATCAAGGTACCACAAAGGGTCATGAAGAATGGAAGGTGTTTCAAGAATTGAGGGCTCATCATCATCATCAACAACTGAAGAAACAAGATACGCTAAGTTAGCATTGATATAAACGAAGAAAATTGGTCATACCTATGCCAACAGTTGATTGCAATATGGTCATTCTTGCTACAAATCTGACATTAAGCCTTGAAATTGTTTGAGGAATTGTTGTTCCAAGAACTTTTGACAGAAGGGCTTGAAGGAAATAAATGATTGTTTTTCAAAGGAAAAGAGGTGCATGATTGACCACCTCTAGGTTTAATTGAAGAAAGATGAGCGAGGATGATTTGAGAAGGTGGAAGACGGTCCAGTGACAACATTGGCTTGAACAAGATTATCAATAGAAGATCTATGTTTCTCAAAACGTTCCGCTTGCGCTAATAAAAGTGTCTCAATGTCCTCCACTGTATATTGGTTAAATCTGGAAGTAACAGAGGTTATGAAGGAGTTGTAATCATCAGACAAGTTGTCTAGAATAACTTCAATGTGATCTTCGGCAGTGATCGAAGATCTAATAGCGGCCAAGTATCTACGGTCTTCTTGATGTCAAGAAGAAAAGCAGAGATTGTACGATTGCGTTTTGGAATGCAAAGTTGCAATTTCAGTTTCGTTACTTGGAGTCCTAGTTTGTGATGTATAATATGTTTGCAGTTTCGTCCAGATTTGAAATGCAGAATCGAGTCCCACCATTTTGGTGAGAATCAAGCTAGACATCAAAGCAAGGAGTCCGGACGACAATAGACTAGTCTTGTTGATCATAATTAAGAAAAGCAGAATTTATGGTGTTAGACTGAACATCTTCAGGCGTTTTGAATATTTTTGGCATAGCATATCCTTCCAAGAATTTTTGCAACTTTAATCCACGCATAGTAGCAAGAACTTGTGTTTTTAGGAAAGAAAATCATCATCATCAAGCTTAAGATTGATAGTTTTGTTAAATGTATGAGAAAGGAAAGAAGCAAAATTTTTAGATTGAACAGTAGAAGAAATGGGAGCCATGGGAGCCATTGTGGCTCTGGATACCATGTCACACCATGTGATAGAGATAGAAGATCCAAAAAAAGAGAATGAATAATATTATTGTAGTGACTGAAAAGGAATAAAGTGCTACATATATAATAGATACACTTTAAGGTACATATATAATATAATAGATACACTTTAAGGTATTTACAAAAGATACACGTATATAATCTCAATCACTAATATTTTTTATTAAAACTTAATGTTGTGTGTGAAGCATTCACAATTATGATGCAGATTTATCGTAAACTATTGTGAAAATTTTCAGTGCCGGTTTTGTTACAATTGTTTGAACAATTAGATGAAGAATTTTGATGCTAGGATTAGACTAGCGAACATATATCTGATTTGAATTTCATTGTTGAATTATTGAAATTGAAAAAGAAAACTTACAATTAATTTAGTTCGATCTGTGTGTTTAAAATTTTTATAAATTTAAATTATTTTTAAATTTGATCTATATAGCATATATGATAGAGTGGTCAGGCTTGTGTAGAATTTGGTTTAAATAGATTATGGCATGTCTTAATTCTTCCACAATATCAATTTTGGTTAATAGTAATTTATCTCAAATAAAGGTCTTGGGAAAGGTGATCTTTTAGTACCTCTTTTGTTCCTTATAATAGTTGAAGGGTCGGGAGGGACGGGGAGCCAAACCGAGAATAAAGACATTTTAGAAACTGTAAAAATAGGGAAGAGTGATATTAAAATTACTATGTTACAATTCGCAAAAGATATCGTGCTTGTGTACAAGGCAGCAAAATATAATGTAATTGTTCTTAAAAGTATTTTGAGATTGCTTCAGGACTTAAAAGTTAATTATAAGAAAAATAAGATTGGTGGAATAAGAGTGGGTAACTTCAATATTCACATATTTGCATCATTATTGAATTGTTCATTCATGTCCATCCCTTTCACATATATTGGCATTATGAAATCATATGACCAAAGACTTTTGAAAAGAGATGGTTTTTAAGATTAGGAAGAGACTCTGGAAATGGAAAGGAAAGTATATATATTATGAAAATAGAAAAATGAACAAAAATGAATAAAGGATATTAGAATGAAAATATTCTTTCTGTTTTTTTTTGTATTTTATTCAAAAAAATAGAGAAATAAATATATACAAGTACTATGTCTAAGTATAGTTAAATAAAGAAAACAAAATAAAATTATTACAATCTAATTATGTTATAAAAACAAATAAACAGAATTGATAATAATTTGATTCTATCATAAAGACAAAATCACATAATTAGTTTCCTTCTAAAAATCTTGTATCTTTATCCTGTGAAAATATATCTGTGACTAGAGGGTCTCTTTAATTAAATTTGTTCACTCCTCAGTGCCTCGGCTCTTACTGTTTGTTTTTAAACTGCCAATGATTGTCTATAAGCAAATTATTAGTATTTAATGAGAGTTTTTATGAGAGAATAGGAAAATTGCTTGGATTAAGTGGGATTCAATTTGTAAGAGGGAAGAGGACGGTGGGCTTGGGATAAAGGACATTAGAAATCATAATGTGGACTTTGTATCCATCTTTCAAGCGGAGACTCTTTAAGCAACTTTTTTTTTTTTCACTGCAACTCAGGGGAAGCTTTAAAATAGTTTTTTCTGCAATTTGGAAGGTCTTACATTAATGAAAATCCTTTAGCTGGATGGGACTTTGTAATACTTTGTCATGCACCTTTTTCTATAAATCGCAGGTCATAAGACAAATGCAACAGAGTCTGATTTGTTGTTTTCGTTGCATTCTAACTTTTATCATTGTTCAGTGTATCAGGGTTGAAGGAGTACCTCTCAAGTACTTTCATTCTATATATTTTTTATTGTTGATAAGAAAAAAATATAGTTTTATTAATTATTTTGCTGTATAAAAAATTGAGAAGAATATTTATAATGTATTTTAGGTGATTATAGTTATTTGTTGAAAAATATTTGTTTAATTTGTGTAATTTTTATCTAGAGACAATTCATATGGTTACAAATATGAATGGTCGAGGGCTTTTATACTATTATTAACATAAAAAGATTACTACAAACAATTAAAATTTATATTGAAAGAATAAAAATTCATCCTACACAAAGTTCTCTTAAAACTTTTTTTGTAAAGTCTTTCTATCTTTTTCATGCAAATTCTTATACAAATTAAACACTCTTATAAGTTTGACTTAGTTTTATCCACTTTTAGATTTTATTGTTTATCTAATATTTTATACTTTTTTATACAAAAATATTTTAAATTTGCTACATCTTTTGTTATAAATATAAATTATTGATTAGTTGATTGAGAGTTTTTTTTCTTAAAATTTAAATAGAAATTTGAGTGCAAAGATGTCAAACATTATAGAAAAAAATCTTCAAAAAGAAATATATGTGTGAATGGAGTATAAACACTTAATAAACAATGATGTTCATGTGTTTTAATTATTTTTGTTTACTATTTTATTCATATAGGTCCCCGGTTTTCCTTTTTTAGAAGTTATAAGGGAGATATTAGGAAATAAGATGAGACATGAAAACAATGAATTTTAGAAGAACTAAATAGAAGAAAACACTAGAGAGGATAGTATAGAATTAAAGTTTTTAAATTCTTGCATTCGAAGAAAAAAAAAATTATCTAGAAACATACCTTAAATGGGAAAGTAGAGTTAAACATGTCATTCCATTCTTTGTTAATGTTCAATTATGTTTATTAGAATATAGAAAGCATGACATTCACTGGGCAGAAGACCACTAGTTTTATACTTTGGAGGCTTGTGCAAAGAAGAAATTTGTATCACCTTCATATGAAAGATCAGAGATATGAAACTACAAATTATGAGAAAACATTCTTACAAAAAGACTTATCACTATGATTTTTCTAGTGGGAAGGATAAGCTAAAGAGAGAGGAATTTTCCTAAATTAAACAATATTGAAGTTTCAAAGTAATTTATGTTATTATCATCGATAATTGGTACGCAAGTTTGAGTAAAGTGTTAGAATAATAAAAGAGATAAATTGAAGAGAAAGAAAAAAAAAGACAAGAAAAAAAAAAGAAAAAAGAAAACTTGAAGGGAAAGAAAGGAGAGAAAAAGATAAGAAAATTATAAATATTTTTATTCTTGTCCTAATTCTTTACTTGTTTGTAAAAAATATGCTTTGACGAAAGTAGATGATGAACTTGCAAGTCCATGACACCATATAAGAATAACATAATAACTTATATTATATTAACCTTGTGATTTAATTTTTGTGTACAATGAGCTAATAAAAAATTTACTTGTGGATTTTTTTTGTATGTAATATTATTTTAGATGGTGATGCCAAGTACTTGATATTTCAGAAAAATAAATATAATGCGGACTTGAATTATTATGATAAACATTCATCTTTGTGTCTTGTTGATAATGAAAATGAGTTTTGTAGACATGAAAACGGTATGTTAAAAATGTTACTCTCTGAATCTGTATTACTTGATTGTTTGATTAATGGAGTGAAAGTTTAATAATAAATAAACATTTATTTTAGAGTTATAGGTTAATTGAGCAAAAAAGATGAATAAATTTATTCTAATTTTATTTGAAAATGATATTAATTTTTCATTATTTGGGTTGATGGAACTAGTTATAAAATTTGTTATCAATCATTTAATTTTGACATTATTTAATGTTTTCTATGGATTGCAATTTGGTATCCGAAGAAGATTTACAAGCAAGAGCATAATTAGATATTTGTCTTAGAACGGATTTAAATATTTATATAAATAATTTTTTGTTTAAATTACTTTAAATTTAAGTTTACCTAAAATTCAACAAAGGAAGTTAAAGAGTGCATAAATAAAAACACACTCAAGGATGTAGAAGGATGTTTGATCTTGCACTGTGAATTAAATTATTAGATAATTTGTTAGTTAAATCTCATTAGTTAATGAGTTCAGTAGTCTTAAACGCATAGTAGAGTATATAAATAAGAATGTGATGAATTTTGTAATTAGTTTTGATTCATATTTTGATGAAATATATTATTTTGAAAGTAAAAGTCATCCTAAGTTATTATTAACAATTTTTTATTCTTATCTTTAAATTATTAATCCAAGATAATGAATTTTTATGAACTTATGAACCGATCTTGTTTTGTGTGTCCTCTTCCTATCATATTTCCTTTCACATATTTCTTCTTTTGTCCATTTTGTTGAATTTGTAAAATAGTATTTGTTTTTCCTAATTTATAACTAGACATTCATCAAGTTCTTCCATACTAGTTTATCTAAAATTAGTTTTTTAAAGTAATGCATAAACTAATTTTATTTACGGACTTTTTTTTTTTCTATTTTAAGTTTTTTGTGAAACATTTCCTTGATGATAGTGTTAAGTGGAGTATAAGGGAGAATAGTAAATAGCTATAGCACAGATCTACATATGGTCAAAGTAGAGAGACTTCTACTAAATGTTAGTGAACAACAGCTGTTGTTTTGACTGTGATCTATTTTGCTTAGTGTCTTTGCCAAACTTTGAAACTTGGTTGTTCTACCTGCCTTGTATAGGTTTCTTCAATTACAATCTTCTTCTCTCTTTCTTAACATGTTCAAAAGCTTAAAACTCTAGTTACTAATTTTTCATCCATTATAGGAAGTGTTAATATATTCATTTTTAATTTGATGCATAGAATAAAATACGTACTAAAAATTTGCATTGCCGGTTGCAAAACGTTTTTTTCTTTATTTTTTTTGTAAAGATGGAATTTGAGTTTAATTATTGTAAGCTTCAGTCTCATACTTAAATCATAATAAAATTAGATACTTTAATGGGTTATATATAAAATGGTAAAGTTCTATTTTCAGTTTTTTCAAGTTATGGATTGCCCAATCCAAAGTTCACTTTTTAAGTGATTTTTATTATTATTTAGTAATGACATCACATGCAAATTAATATTCAATATCAGTGCCCTTTTTAAGACAACATGTGAGATAAGATACTTATAAAATATACACATCACCAATAAATAGTAATACTTTTAAAAAATTTATAACCAAATCAAACAACTTTTTTGAAAACTAGGACTAAATTTTCTCATATGTATAAGCAACAAAAACATGTCAAATCCTATTTTAATTTAGAGATTGAATTATTGAAGAGAAAGGGAAACATTCACATGACATGCTAAACTATACTCTTTTTTTTTTTTTTTTTTTTTTTTTTTTTTTTTTTTTTTTTTTTTTTTTTTTTTTTTTTTTTTTTTTTTTTATTCTTTTATTTTTTTTTTTTTTTTATT
>Ga0099824_1009081_pt1 | contig 12405 bp, 14 predicted proteins | sample SiratrowhiteBW_FD_76837 | JGI IMG/M metagenome (GOLD analysis project Ga0099824, IMG submission 76837) | Root nodule microbial communities of legume samples collected from California, USA - Siratro white BW | ecosystem: Host-associated > Plants > Roots > Nodule | place: USA: California... | reverse complement strand
TCACTTGTTCAAAGTGGGCAAGAAGTTAAAGTATCGCATCCCCTATGTGACAATGTTATCAAAGTTTATTGATTACTTTGAGATTGATGTTGAGGACGAGATTGTTGAGGAAGTCAAGGCAGTGAATTAGATCTCCACAACAAATTTAACCAAGATCGGGTTGGTGAAACTGAAAAACAAGATGTAAGGCTGATGAAGGAACAACTGATGATGATAATGAGGAAGAATCAACTGAAGAAGAGTCTGAGGAATCTGAGGATGAAGCTGATATGGATCATGATCAAGCTGGAATGGCGAGTGAAATACCTACTGTTGCTGCTGGACAAGATTATTTTGCTGGGTTTGAACAAAGGATGTTCAATCAATTGAACAACATGCAAAACCAACACCGTGTGCATCACGAGTACTGGCAGACACACTTCCAACTGATTGAGAACCAAGTTGATGATATTCAGTCCAAGATTGGGACTTTATTCTTCCCACCAGACGAGTAGACCATGCATTGCATAAATAAGTGGTTGTATCTCTCCATTTGTTGAAGACAATGGGGGAGAAGTTTAGGCTGTGTTGGTTGTTTAGGCTATGTGTTGGGGAGAAGTTTACGTTGTGTGTTGTTTGTGCTTGACTGTTTGTTTAGGTCTTTGCTAGGTTTGTTATGCTTGTGTTATGTTTATTGTGCTAGTTTGCTATTTGTACTTCTGCTGATCTGCTGATGTTGTAACTGCTGGTTTATCTAGCATGATGGAATTGCTCTTGGACTAGTTATGATTACTCAGTGTACTATTTATTCGGCTGATTAAGTCACTCATATTCTACTGCCCGAAATGTAACACTGTTTTATATGAATGAAATTTGGAAGTACTATGTTTATGCTAATTTTTTTTTCATTCTTTAAAACTGTGATCGAGGTAATGGATTATGGAGAAGGTGCTGGATTATGGGGGAGCAGTTCCATAAATGAAGAATTGTTGATCAAAACTGGTTTGAGCACAAGATTGGGTGAAATCTGATTGATTATAGTTTGATCAATTTACTGGAAACTGTTTACTACACTTGTTCTTAATAAAAATTGCTAATCTACTCCTATTGAGTTCAGTTGTTACAGGTTTGAACTAGACAACACAACACACCATTGTTTGTCTTCATCAAATTGGGGGAGATTGTTACCACCAGGAGATGCTATATTGATTTGATGAAGCCAAACCAATTACAACTAAAGTTGTTGAGTTAATTTGAAGAAATCAGTCAAGTTGACCAAGTCAAGACCAAGTGCTTTCAAGTGAAGATGCATGGAGTTTGCATGAAGATTGGATTTTTGGGTCTAGGCTTTAGGCGGTGTTGGTGTGTCTAGATTGAGGTTAAAATCTGTGATGATGAATGTGTTGATCATTGATAAGCTCCACTGTGAAAATTGGCTTTAGCAAGGTTTTAAAAAAATCATTAAAATCAGATTTCAGATTTGATAAACCGTTTTAATTGTCTTTTAAAATTTAGTCGACTGAGTGTCAAATCAATCGACTAAACTTTAACAGTTGTCACTACAGTTGTTTATATATAGGTAGTGCGTTTTCAAAGGAAAACAACACAGAAAATTTTCAAACATACTACATTGATTTGACTTGAGAGAAAACGCTACCACACTTTATAAGATCAAAATCATTTGAAGTTTTCAAAGAATTCATCAAGAACTGAATTTCTGCATTCTGCTGGAGCTTTGGAAACTGACTACATATTTCTACATCATTGATCTGACCTCAGCCTAAGCACTCCATACCTGTTTCTTCTTACATTTCTGATCTGTTGTCTAGAGTTGCTCTTGTTAGTTGATTTCTGTGTAAATATTTCAATGGTATTAAAACTGCTATTGAGTTCTTGAATTACAAGAGTGTAATTCGCGGTACAGTGAGTCTGTACTGGTGGTTTGCCTACTACAGGGAGCAGTGTGAGAGGTTTCTTGGTTATACAATGGATTCTGTATAACTGTGACTTGCTGTAGGGTTTCACCAAGGGAGTTCTTGGAACACACAGTGGGTTTCTGTGTGGTTTCTTGTTCTGTTGTAGGTTCAGCAGTGGTCTGCTGCGGGGAGCAGTGAGGCATTTTTGGGTTATACAGTGGATTCTGTATAACTGTGACTTGTTGTGGGTTTCAGCAAGGGTATTCTTGAAACACACAGTGGACTCTATGTGGTTTCTTGGTCTACTGTAGGTTCAGTAGTGGTTTGCTGCGGTGTGCTGTGTATTCTTGTTGTGGGCAAGTATTGTAAACTTGATTAGTTTGATCATTTTAAGTGAAATCCTTACTGTGTGTGAGGGACTGGACGTAGCCTGTTTTGTTGGGTGAACCAGGATAAAAATCCTTGTGTTCTTGAATCTTCTTTCTCTTTCTTGATCACTGATTTAATTGAATTGTTCACTGTATTAATTGTTTTCAGAATCAATAACTGGACTCTATTGGTTTAAGACTTAATCATCTTTTAATAATTGTTTCTTTCATAAAAAGAAATTTATTTTTGATTGGTTTTTAATAATTCAAACTGTTAACTGAATTAAATTTGACCAGTTCATTTTGTGCAGTTAACTTTTGTCTGTTTCAGTGTAGTTAATTAGATCGCTTTCGCAGTTTTATTAATCAAGTTTGTCAAAAGCATTTGAATTCTGATAAATCTATTTGGTTTGCTGCATTATGTTGTGACTTGATTGAGTTCTGTTTACTGATTCATTCTACTACACTGATCAGTAAAGTCAATAAAGATCCAGTTTATCAAACTGACTTGCATTTTCTGAAAAAGATAAAATAGTTTTGAAAAAGATTTTGAAATCCAATTCACCCCCCTTGTTGTATTTCAGTCAAAACAGTTTGTTACACTTATGATCTTCAAATCTAGGGGTTGACTCACATAGACTTCTTCATTAATGTATCCATTGAGACAAGCACTTTTGACATCCATTTGGTGCAACTTGAATCTGTTCATGCAAGCATATGCTAACATAATCTTACTGCTTCTAATCTGACCACTGGTGCATAAGTCTCTCCAAAATATATTCCTTCCTCTTGGTTGAAAGGCTTTGCAACCAATCTTGCTTTATTCCTTACAATAATTCCCTATTCATCCAACTTGTTCTTGAATACCCATATTGTTCCAATCACATTCATTTGTTTAGTTTTGGAAACTAGTGTCCAGACATCATTTCTAGTAAACTGGTTTAATTCTTCATGCATTGCATTGATCCAGTTGCTATCCTCAAGTGCATCAGCTACTGATTTAGTCTCCATTTATGATACAAATGTCATGTGCTCACAGAACCGATTCAATGATCTTCTAGTTGATACTCCTTTCTAAACTTGACCAATTACGTTGTCTAGTGAAAGGTTCTTGGGCACTCTCCATTCTCTTGGTAGTCCATAGTTAACTATTTTTGTACCAGTTCTAGATTCAATTGATTGAATCTGTTTAATTGGTTGAATCTCTGGTAGTTTACTGGCTTCTTCTATTTTATTTTCCAGCCCAGTATCAATTTAGTGTCTATTAGGAACCTCATCATCTACACCTGTCTTAGGATTTTTCTACATATTCTGGTTAGTTCAATCAATTACAATATGCATGGATTCCTCAACTAGCATGGTTCTCTTATTGTATGCTCTATATGCATGAGCATGCAATGAATAACCAAGGAAGATACCTTCATTTTCTTTAGAATCAAATTTGCCCAAGTAATCTTTACCTTATTTAAAATGAAACATTTACAACCAAAAACTTTTAGAGAAGATATATTGGGCTTTCTTCCTTTAAATAGCTCATAGGGGGTCTTCTTTAATATAGGTCTTATGAGCAGCCGATTAAGAACATAGGAAGTTGTACTTACTGCATCAGCCCAGAAGTACTTTGGCAACCCAATTTCATTCAATAGTGTCCTTGCTAGTTCCTCCAAAGATCGATTCTTCCTCTCTACTACTTCATTTTATTATGGAGTTTTTGATGCTGAAAAATTGTGTTTGATTCCAGATTTGCTATAGAACTCGTCAAACTTCTCATTTTGGAATTCTCCCCGATGATCAGATTTAATGGAAGAAATACCACAATTCTTTGCATTCTGGATAACTTTGGCAAACCTCTTAAAAGCATGATAGGTTTCATCCTTGCTAGCAATGAATAATGTCCAGGTAAAGCGTGAATAATCATGAACTATCACAAGACCATAATAATTACCTCCTAGGCTCATGGTTCTTGAGGGACCAAACAGATCCATGTGAAGAAGCTCAAGTGGTCTAGATGTTGACATCACATTCAATGGTTTGAAAGAACTTTTAGTTTGTTTACCTTTTTGGCATGCTTCACACAATCTGTCCCTTTCAAACTTGAGCTTAAGTAGACTAATTACTAGCTCTTTTGATGCAAGTCTATTGAGATTATGCATATGGATATGAGCTAATCTTTTGTGCCACAACCAAGACTCATCATTCCTAGCGAGCAAACAATTCATACTGGATGTTATGCAAGAAACATTAAGCATGTAGACATTATTTACCTGTTTACCTACTAGGATTGTTTCACTGGTTTTTGAATCTGCTATGACGCAATGATTAGGCTCAAAAGTGATTTTGTAACCCTTGTGACACAGTTGACTTATACTGAGCAGGTTGTGCTTTAATCCATCAACCAAGAGTACATCCTTAATGATCACATCACATCTCCTCCAATGTCACCAACTCCAAGTTAATTAACCAGCAGGTTTCAGCTTTAAATTAATTAACTGAGAAGCATCACCAGTCATGTGTTTGGAGCACCCACTGTCAAAGTACCACAATTGCTTCTTGGATGCCAAGTGGACCTGCAAAATAGTTTATGTTTGAGGCATTGGTATCCTGTTAAATTTGGGTCCACAAATGTTAGTGATGTTTTTAGGCACCCACCTAACCAGCCCCTTAGGCACATCAAACTTTCTAATCCTACAATTTCTCACAGAATGGCCTTTTTTCATACAATAGAAACAAATCAATGGAGATAAAAACCGTTGCTCAATCATTTTAAAGAAGCTACTATATTTCCTTTCTTTTCCTTGAAAACCAATTTGATAGCCAATGCCAGCTTTTCAAAAACACAGTTTTGGGAACCTGAAATGGCATTGTGGTTCGTTGTACCCATTGAATGTTTGGAAGCAGTAGTTATCAAAGAATTAACTTTCTTCTACAGAGCTTCACAATTTTCACAATTAATTGGCTTGTAGGAGTCAAGATCACTGGAATCTTTGTAAATGATTTCTAATTGAACAAAATCAGTTTTCAATTTCAAAACTTCATCTTCCAGTTCTTTGACTATGTCTTCCAACCAATTATTCAGACCTTTCAATATGTTGTTGGATAAGGCTAATTTGTTAGCTTCTTTATGAGTTTCACGGAAAGCCTGAAGAAGTGATTTATAGTTTGCACTATTAAAAGAAGTATTGGAGTATTCACTACTGACCTCTGAATTCTCTCCAGCCATGAGGCACAAATTTGCTTCAATATCTTCCTGTCAAGAACTGCTTGAAGAGGAAGCACTGTCTTCACATTCAGTATAAGCTTTTCTCCCTTTTCTAGTTTTGTGACTCTTCTTTTCATTGGCCTTTTCCATGTTAACAAGGCTTGGGCAGTCTACTTTCATATGCCCCTGTTTACCACAGCCAAAACAGGTGAATTTATTTGAATTTGAATCAGATTTCTTATTATACCTTTTACTTTGCAAATTTTTTGTCTTTCCCTTCATCTTGATAAATTTCTGAAATCTCTTTATCAATAAGTTGAGATTATCAGTGTCACTGGCCTCTTCTGAGCTCTCCTCACTAGACTTAACCTCTACGGCTTTTGATTTGAGTGCAAGACTTCTAGTTTTCTTCTCAACTGTTTCCATTTCTTTCAATCTCGTCATCTCAAGCTCATGTCAAGTCTCTAATCTCGGATATTGCAGTCACCTTGGGTTTCCAGCTACTATCCAAGCATTTGAGGATCTTGATATTCATCTCTTCCTTATCAAATTGTTTTCCCAATCCAATCAGATGATTAACAATATGAGTGAACCGTTTCTAGACATCTGCAATGGTTTCCCCTGGTTGCATTCTGAACAACTCATACTCCTGGATAAGTTCATGCTTTCTCGCTCTCTTGACATCATTTGTCCCTTCATGTGTGACTTTTAATATGTCCCACATTTCTTTTGCAAAACTGCACTAGGATATGCTGAAGAATTCAACAAGATTCAAGGCAGAAGTGATTATATTTTTTTGCAACAAAGTCATTCTGTAGTCTCTTATTTTCAACTTTAGATAATTCATCAAATGATTTAACAACAAACACACCATTCACAACAGACATTGGAATATAAGGACCATTCACTATCGCATTCGAAATACCATGATCAATTGTTCAATAAAGACTTTCATCCTCACTTTCCAAAACTGGTAATTAACTCTAGAAAACATAGGCGGCTTGTGTGTAGGCTCTCTCAGCAAAAGGCAATTTGTTCCCAGCCATGGATCGAAAAACTTGACTAGGATACAAGTCCTAGCTCTAATACCAATTGTAAAATAAGTTCAGGCTGAGCTCAATAGGGGGGTGAATTGAACCACTAGTAGAAAAAACACATTCCATGACAGGATACCACTACGGTTAAGAGAGAACCGCATTAAAAAAAATTGCAGTGGCAATTTTGTAATTAAGTGGAACCATACCATCGTGGTTCTAGCCGCAACCTCGACGGTGGGTGGATACAACCGCGGTCGTATCGCCTGTTTTAGAAGCCCTCGCTCATTTTTTCCTTTACGTTTTCGTCTTCCTTCTCTCTCACGCAGCACTCTTGTCTTCGTGTCTCGCCCTTGTCCCTAGCTGTCGTCACCTAAACTAAGGTTGAAGCTCTCTCTCGTGCTGTCCCCTCGCCGTCGTCCATACTCTTACTTTGCCACGGTTTGCCTTTCCGTTTTACTCTTCCTTTTCGTTTTCCTTTGGTTCTCGTTGAATCTTTTATCTATGTTTGTCAACACCCAATTTTGTTCGGGTGATATAAAAAAAATATTTTCTTTTATAAAAAATATTAAAAATAATAATCATTTAATTAAAATTTTATTATTTTTTTGAAGTTTGGAATTTTTTTCATATTTTTGTGAAAAGAAAAGAAAAAAAATGATTTAAGTTTTATTAATTTTATCTTTTTTCTTTTAAAGAAAAATAAAGTTTTTTTTTTAAAATAAAGAAAATGTCTTATCCAAATAATTTTTAAATAATGATAACACATGTTTTTTAAAATCAAAATATAATTGTTTCTTTTAAAGTATTTAGTTTATATAAAAACGTTTGGGCCTAGCCCATTAAGATTTTTATAAAAAATATAATTGTTTCTTTTAAAGTATGCACGTCATTAAGGGCACCCATTCACTCACACGATTTTGGCTTTTTTCTCTTACATGACATACATAAAGGAGACACCACCGATTCACAAAAAAGGAAGAGGGAGGCATCCATTAATGAAGGGGAAGATTGGAATCAAGAATCCCTTACATACAAATAGCTAGATTCTTGGATTGCATGATTCTTGCATTCAGTATCAAAAAGTGCTAATCCCGAAGAAGCAATCACAGTGAGTGGCACATGGAAGACTTAGTGTGTGCAGCATGGCGACAAGAAGGAGGCTTTAATTTCAAAGAAGGTATAATTTCCAATACGAAAGAATGCCAAGTGGTGCTTTACGTGTGGATAGAGTAAGGAAGCAAAGCGCCAGCTATGGTTTCAAATTGGAATCTGGTCACATCAAAGAGCTACCACATCTTGCAGTGTCATTGCAAGGTTTCGCGCATCAATCCAAGGTATTCACAACTAGGGTCATTGGAAGAAAGAACAAATGTTATTTGAGTAAATAGAAGATAGAACTCCAATCCCTGAAAACAAACCTCCTACACCTTAATTTTCCACCACCGTCACAACCAAGACTGCCTCCAACATCGCCAGGGGCAAGCCGTCGTGATCCATCTTCTTGCCGAAACCTTTTCATCATCATATCCAACCATGAGGCCATTCTCTCTTTCTTTTTTCGCTAGAATACCAAAATCTTTTCTTCAGTCTTTGAAGCTCCAATGGCAGCAACAAAATCTAAAAAAATGAAACCAAAAGAAGCCAAATGAGGCACAGAAGGAGGACCTCTTGCATGCAAGACTGTGGCCTTGAGAGCCTACATCCATTATCAAGGTTGCTAAAAAATAAAGTCAAAAGAGCTTTGGATACCAAGACATTGATCCGAAGCAACATGAAGTGGTCACAATAGGGAACCAACAACATTCAAAGATGCAAAGAGGGAAAAAGAAAAGAAAATGCAGCAGAGAAAAAGCTTCTCCGCAGCCACCATGCTACCGGCGAACCCCTTTTCATCTCTAACTGCATCCTTGCCACCTCCTCGACGACTACAACACTGCAGCCATCCTAAGCGATGTCACCTCACCCATCAAGGCTCAGAAAAACCACCGCATGCAAATCCACATCCTCGCAACCACTGTCAACCCCTTTAACATCGTCGATCAAAGCAAGTCATCCCATCAAAGCATGGATAGTCGCTGCATCATCACCGTTGGGAAGAGCTCCTTACCTGCAAAGCCACATCGTCTAATTCTGCGGTGACCTTTATGTTGTGAGGAGTGTTGCAAAGATCGTTGTGGCAAATGGATTTTCCAGAAGGTACACTATCAAATTCCTTATCTAAAATGAAATTTTATCTTCGAAAAATAATAAAAATATAAAATTTCAAACAATAAAAATACAAAAATTCCCAAAAATATCAAATTTTCCAAAACAACCAAACTCTTTCTTAGAACTACGTACGCCCTGATTTTCCATCACCGATAGAAATACATAGGAGCAAGATCAATCCTTGTCAGGCCCTTTAATTTTAAAATCATTATTTTGTTCACACTTCTTTTGTGTTACTATTTTTGAGAAAAATAAACTTCTTATAAAACCACACTCATTTTACTCATTCGATTAAAGGTATCATCTTATGACGGGCGCTATAGGGGGCTAATACCTTCCCCATGCATGACCGACTCCCGGACCCAGATCTAGTTTCGTAGACCTATTTTATCCCTTTTTCGATTTTTCCATACTTTTCCATAATAAACTATGATTGCGACTCCTTTTCTCTAATTTTTAAATTTCTCCTTTCGGATCATCATCCCGCCATCGCGATCCGAAACGGAAAAAAATAAAAAAAAATAAGAGAAAAGGCTATAATATAGAAGATAACATATATATTTTTATCTATCACTTTGGTGGGGTCACGTCATCTAACCTACCACACATGTGACCCCTCTTTCGTGTTATGTATAAATGAAGCCATGGAGGCACGTCATTAAGGACACCCATTCACACACTCGGTTTTGGCTTTTTTCACTTACATGACATACATAAAGGAGACACCACCAATTCACAAAAAAGGAAGAGGGACGTGCTGAGAGTCAGGCCAATTTAATTGAATGAACAAAAACAAGTGTGGCTTTTGTTTATCTTTTCCCTCTATTTTTGTATATGTTTTTTTCATTTACTTGCTTTTACATTTGTTATTGAAATATTGAACCCTAGGGTAGAAGACATATTTTATATTTGCCTGGATCTTCTGTTTCTTTTGCAAGTGGGGTTCGGGTACATTATTCTCCCTTCACACACACAAACATTTACTTTTTGCATATATCATGAGTGGGGCCCTATACCCGGGTCTGAGGAAGCATAGAAATAGATAGGGGTTGTGTAGCAATGCTGATGGGATGTACTTCCTTTCTCAGTTTTTGGGAGAACCCCAGCTAGAGTCTGTTATCTTTATTTGTTTGTTCATAGCAAGTTGTTTACCAACTGATGTGGATAATACAATAAAGTGAGCCATAGCTCTAGTAACCTTGAATCTCTAAGTATTAGGAGTCATCCTATATGAGTATGCATTTACAGTCCTAGATCTTTAGACGTTATAACATTGAACCATTTAAGGCACTAAGGGAGTTGTTCGTGTGTTTTAACCTTTTGCTAATATGCTGTGAATCGTGTTATTTTTTATTGATGTTGCAACATGCATATTTGCATATTTTGTACTCATAGCATAATTGGTGGAGAAGGATCTGAGATAATCTCATGTTTTCTCTTTTTCATTAATACATTGCATGCATTCCATATTATTTCATTTGGACTCACATGTCTATCATTTCTTTTTTTAAGCAGTAAAATTGTAAAAGTTGTGTGCATATCATCATGGAATTTAACATGAGATTTGAAATTGAAAGAGAGCCTGAATCAAAGAGTTTGAAAAAGAAGATAGATGCCAAAGTATTAAAGAACAATTTGACCGGTATTAGGGAGTTGGGGCAAAAGCTTAAAGTAGTTTAGAGAGTTATATTTAGGAAGAGGTATGGGAATTTGTTGGGATTGCTAGAAGTTGAAGTTCAAAAGTTCGTTATTACTACTCTGGTTCAGTATTATGACCCTCCATTGAGATGTTTCACTTTTCAAGACTTTTAGTTAGTGCCGACAATTGAGGAGTGTGAGCAGATCATAGATATGCCTTTAGAAGGAAAGGTTTCATACCAGTATCTGGAGCAATACACTTCTATTTCCACCTTAGCTGGGATCATAAGGATGCATCCAAAAGAGCTAGAAGGCAGAAAAGGTTCGAATGGATTTCCCCAAAGGTTTTTGGAGGCGTATCTTCATCAACTAAGTAACAGGGAGGACTGGGAGACATTCATGGATGTTCTTACTTTAGCCATTTATGGCGTCTTGTTGTTTCCTAACATCGAGGATTTTATGGATTATTCGGCAATTGATGTGTTTGTTGTTGTTAAGACTTGATCTGAAAATCCGGTCATGACAATCTTAGCAAACACCTATACGACACTTGATTTGTCCCATGAGAGAAAAAGGAGGAAACTTTCATGTTGTTTGCCTGTCCTTTATAGGCTATCTTCTCGTATCGGAGAATGGGTAGTTGGCATTAATTGCCCGGTTTAGTTAGTAATGCAGCGAAGATTTAAAATAAGAGGAAAAAATGACTGGTTGCAACTCTTGGCTGGTTTGAATGAAACAAAGATTCAATGGCAACCTTCCTGGCAGCAGAGTTCACTACTTATTTGCCATTACAGGAAATATCCTAATGTGTCGCTTCTGGGAACCAAATGTTGCATCAACTATAATCTAGTGCTAGCTCAACAACAATTGCGATATCCAATAAAAGGCTCTTGAACATCCGCTGCTCTAGCTCCATTACTATTTTACTATGAGGATGGCTTTGCTACAGAAATTCTACAGCAGATTAGAAATGCCTAGAAGAGTGTAAATTACATGGAGAGGGAATCTAGACCGTGGGTTGTAAACAAAGAGATTTCATACCGTCAGTGGACAGTAGAAAGGGTTAAAAGTGCCAAATTACCTTTCAGGCTCATTTCTCCAAATCTAGCAAAAGAAGAACCGACACCAGAGGACAATTTAGAAGAAGTAAAACAACTAAAGACACAGATTGAAAGGTTGTACGAGAAAAAATACTAAATTGAGCAGCAACCTCCATAGTCTTCCCCATGATTATGTAGATCTCAAGAGGGAGTGTGAAGATAAAACAAAGGCAAACGAAGAACTGATGGAAAAGTAAAGAGTCGAAAGAGAATATACCTTCAGAATTAAGCAAGACTTGGCAGCTGCTAATGCAGAGCTGACACGAAGAGCCCAAGAGCGAAATGTAGCTTCTTCTTCAGAGCGTCAATGGAAAAAGCTTATATGAAAAAACCAAAAGAGATAAGCAGGAGGCGTTGCAAAAGTTACATGATCTCCAAGACAGAATTAATAGCATGGACCGACAAATGAAGGAAACAGTAATGGAATATGAAGATATCGTAAAAGAAAAGCAATGGCAAAGGGTGGAAATAGAAGAGAAGCACCAAGCCATAATGATTCAAATGGAGCATCTCATAGCTGAACATGGATATGCAATAGCACATTGGAAGATGTGGTTTTCTCAATTGGCTGCTCTAGCTAATAGAGCAATCGATGGAATCCCAAAGATGATGCGCGAAGCTGAGGTGGCGTTGACATTTTACAATCCGCCAAAAGAAGTCAAAAATTTCTTGGAGCATTACAAGTGGTTGGTGGGAGTAATGAAGAACATGATTACCCGTCAAAACAATAATAGTTGCTCTCTTGTATTTCTTTAAAAGATTTTAGTTAACTCTGATGTGAGACAATTTGGGCTTCTCGATCAATTCAAACACATGTTTATTTTCATGAGCATTCACACAATTTTTATGATTACTACTTAAATACTTTGCATTTAGTTTCCTCTTTTACATTTTTATCTAATTTGTTTTTGAAAATAAAATGAATTCAGAAACGTAATAACGGCTAACATTCCACGACAC
>Ga0099824_1009080_pt1 | contig 12406 bp, 6 predicted proteins | sample SiratrowhiteBW_FD_76837 | JGI IMG/M metagenome (GOLD analysis project Ga0099824, IMG submission 76837) | Root nodule microbial communities of legume samples collected from California, USA - Siratro white BW | ecosystem: Host-associated > Plants > Roots > Nodule | place: USA: California... | reverse complement strand
TTATTTATATTTTTTTTATTATTTTTGTTTTTTTTTAATTTTAATTTTTTTGTTTTGGAATAAGTGTTTTCTTATTTTTTTTTTTTTTTTTTTTGCTTGTATATACATTTTGAGAAAATAATCTATCATAGATCTGGTTGTTGTAGAACATAAGATAACTTTTACAAATCAAGATAGTCCACTTTGCAGGATGCAGATCAACTGTTGGAGAAAAGAGTACGATCTCGGTTTTCACACAGAAAGCTGTTGTTCTTACCACCTTCAATGGAAGATTCACAAAAGTAGGTGATTATAATTTCCTTGGACTGAAATATGCTGAAGATGATTAAATGCAATGCTTGACTTGTCATGTAGGTTACTGATGCACATGTTGACATTACCAATCGATTCAAGCTTTCCACATGATTATGCTGTTGAATTTAACAGGAAGGTCCAAGTATCCTTTTTTATTGCGAATGCTTTTCTATGTTGATTCTAGTTTATTAGTTGGGCTTCTGAACAAACAGGAGTGCCACCCATATCAATTTAAATGTTTCCAAAGCACAGGAATTCACATGTTTACCCTATGCTGCAATCACCGAGACTTGATAACTGAATGCCAACAAATAAATTCATAATGCACACATGTTGACATGTTTATCCATATTTTACTATTATATTTGACTTAATGAGCTTTGCAGAACGAAATATTGCTGCAGACCTTTTCAGTTTTCTGCATTGCCATTAACCGCATTTGTGTTTCTGCGGGTAAACTTATTTCATTGAAAACAACTGGTTCACGTCTACAGAAACTGTTATTCGTGGAAAATTTAGTTATGTATTTTCTTGATCAATGAAAATTCACACTTGTCTACCCGGTTAAGAAATCCTTGACAAATTACAGAATATTATAGAAGATAGAAAGTTCAAAGAAACCATAAAAAAATATTTAAATGTCGATTCCAGTATCAAACATTTGCTGAGGTTCCTGTAAGTATTTTTTTTCACACTTCTCGAAGATGTTGAATATCATATAGATATTTTCCACACTTTTGTGAATTTGATTATTTTCCAGATTCTGTGCAGTCTCTCATATGGATATGCAGACTGGGTTCCTGTCTCAGGAGAACTTTGAAATTGCATTTTCAAGCATCCAGAGGCAGCCCAAACTAGAATGTTTAAGAAGTATGGCAATTTTAGATGATTTATAAATTATAATAGATGCTACTCTTTCTGCATAGAGATGCCATCCCATTGACGTTATATTTATCTATGAACTATTCCCATTTAATGGGTCCTGAACTAATGGCTTTTTGGTTATAATTGCAACTTGCAAGCAGATTGCTCCAATTTAGAACTTCATATTTTGGTTTGCATGAAGAGATTGGAAGTTAAAGAGCAAAGTTTATGCAACTTCAATTCTGTAATGAAAGGTAATATTTGTTGTTTCTCTTTCAGTTTTTTATATTATTCCTTAATGTGACTGCCATACTTTGCAGAGTATAAAAGTATGCATGATTCCTTCCGGACTTCTGAATATTATTCGAGAAATGTCTGCTTACGGGTGTGTTCATCTGCTTTTCTGATTTTTTAAAGCCAAAGGTGTTATTCATAGCAAATAATGATTATGGTATGTTTCCTACCATTTGTCCGCAACCCCAAACTTATTTGGGCGTATTTTTTCCTTGTGTCTGCAGGCATTTGAACACCTTATACATCGTGAGATGATATGTTTCACAGACAATAGAGGTCAGAGTTTGTCTGTTGAATTCCGTCCTGTAAAGCTTTTAATTTCATCTGCTGAACTACATCAGGGACTGAGAGCGTATAATTCATGCCCTGTAAGTTAACTGACTCGATTAGCTCAGCTGTATATTAATTATGTGCCAGATTGAGAAATAAGAATTGCATGATCTTAAGTTCATTTCGAGATTCATGTCTATGATGGGGCATAAAATTCTGTTGGCAGGATTCTCCACTTTATAGCTTCATCTAATGAGAGATTAGTCTCTTACATACAGGATAGAAGGATATTTTGAGAAACCAAAATACTAATCAAATTGCATATTTTTGGCAGGCTTACCTTTTAAAGTTAATGGATCGTGAAGGCTAAAATCCTTGAGGGACATGTCTGCTCGCGCTTCATGTTACACTGTGTGGTAAATTTCCAAATTCTAATTCAACCTGTCTACTAAAATGTCTCTCTTATTTAGTCAACACTTTGTCGTGATTGTATAGTTCATGTACACTGAAATTAATCTTTTTTATTCATTTCTTCTGAACAAACAGATCTCAATTGCTATAGGTTAAAATCCGGACTTACGTCATTACATAAATCAATAATTACAAATCATGAAAACACCCACCCCCGTAAAACGCTTGTGCTAGTCACAATACACTTGCTTCTACATACATACTGATGTATTTTAAAGTTGTTACATTTATCATCTATTCATGTATTGACACCATAATTATTTTTAGGATTGCATTAGCAGCTCTTTAAATGAGTGTTAATGACAATTTTGTAAATGTCAAATACATTAACAATATGTTTGAAGTATATTAAGATTTTTTTAATCATTACTTTAATTTTAACAAGTTTTACACTATTATTTAACTCACAACATTTATTTAATTTGGAAGTATTATTTCATTGAATTAATAATGCATACAAGTTTGGCTTCTGACACCCCAAGTTAAGGTTTATTTTCTCGACTGTGTTGAATAATTCCGGAGAGGGAAATAAGACATCAATACAGCGTGTTTTTTTAAGCCTGTTTACAAGTTCGGCTTTAGATTCTCGGCAATTACTTTCTACACCTCCATGTTTTTCCCTTCTCAAATCTTTTTGAAATGCTTGTTCTGTCTTTTGTGGTAATTAGCAAATATGATTTGATATTTCATTGCACTTCAACAATATATGGTAATCAGAAGCTGTTTTTATTTGGATAATTTATGGTAGATGCACCAAATGCTTTCAACAATCCGCATTTAACAAGAGACACTCGCAGAGAAAAATAAACTTTATTAGTGACAAGAAAAAGTTAATTTTGGATTAATTAGAAGAAAAAAATTTCGTATTTTATGTCGTGCATAGTTCATATATTCTAATTACATAATTTAGAAGTAAAAAGTAATTTTAGATCATATAATTTAAATGCATTTCTAATTAATTTTAAATTGTATAATCTAAAAAAATTCAAAAGGAATAATTTAACAGTGAAATATTAATTTAAGATTTAGATTATTTTTTTTGGAATTGAAATATAACACCTAATTATTTTAACTTTAACATTTGAAAATTTGTTTGAATGACATAATTAACGAGTGGAAAAAAAAATAATTCTAGATTCAATTAGTGTGATTGGTGGTGCAATAAAGAAAAAAAAACATTATTACATAAATTATTTGAATTGATGTATGCATAATATAACTCAATTAAAAATACTTCAAAAAAGTTTGTAGATTAGATTATACATTACTCAGTTTTCATCTCACTAAGTCAATAATCCATATTTTGTTTTGATAGTCAGAAAAATATTTAAAAGAATGTTGGACACTGTTTAGTTTGAGAAAGTATTCTTTAATTTTTAATTATCAAGTTGTCTTATTTTTATATTGTTAAGAACTGAGAAAAGCTTTAATTGTTATTAAATACAATCATAATATTAAAATAAAGTAATTATATAACAACTACAAACTATTTAATATTGAGTCAATATATAAAATAATACTCACAATTCTATTAAGTATGTTTTATCAAAAAGTTATTATTTGATTCATTCTAAGTGCTTTTGGATTACAAATTTCAGTTCTCTGTGTCAGGGTAAATTTATTAGACCAAATTGTACATGAAAGTCATGTTTTAGTGTCTGTAAGAATTCTTCTCGACTTCTCTTTACATGATGTTTTGATAAACAATGTTTAAGTTATTGAGTTTTTTTTTTTCAATAATAGATTTTGTATTTAATATTTCGAATGAACTACTGTATACATCATATTATTCTTAATTAAAACATGCATAATCATTTATAACAAATTTTAATCATGTATACGTAAATTCAGTCCAAATAAAATTGGTTGAGCGGGTTATAAATTAGTTGAGAGAATAAAAAATTGACCAGAGTAATATAAGGTGAATACACTATAATTAGAATCAAATTATAAATAATAGAGATGTTATAGAGTAAAAATAAACATTACATATCAAAATTCTATTGGATGAAAATATTATATACTTTATTATCCGTTAGATGATATGATATGATTCTGAAAAAGATAAGAAATAAAAATAAGAATTCAAAGAGAAAGAAAGGGATGGATAGAAAGAAACAGAAGCATGTAATTGAAAAATTAAAGGAACAAAAGGAATGAAAAGACAAAAAAGAAAGAATGGAGAGAAGGAAGGAAAAAGAATTGGCCTTAGACCAAAGAAGTTTTTCGACGACATTTAGTATAAATGGGCTATTAAAATAACCAAGTACTATTTAATTTCTTTTCTTTTTTTTTCTAAATAAAAAGAGTGAAAATGCTTGACCAAATATAAAAAGGATGCGAAGGGAATACAATTTTTAGAACTCAATTAGTAAAATTTCCGATGTACATGTAAATTAGTAAGTATACATAACATATATTAAAACATAATTTCAAATTTTAAGAAAAAAATTATGATAAAATATATAAAATAAAATAATTGTCTTTAAAAAATTTAATTGTAAAAAATCATTAAAATAATTCAATTCATGAAAGTTTATTTTAACGATCATTTACAGAAGTCTAGTTATATTTTATTTTTATTAAAGACATTCAATATTAAAATAAAAATTTAAATATTAAATAATTAATGAGAAAATATTTATTTTTCTTAATAATTAGTTAATAGAAAATATTAATTGAATTTGATATAAAAGTTTATGATATAAAAAATAAATAAAGAGCATGACGATGACTTGAGAAATAGAGGATATATAAAGGTTATTCTATTTTCAATAATAAAAATTGAATTTTAAAACTGTTAGCAAAGTAGTTTCAGTAATTAAATATCTTAACGAAGTTGTTAGATTCAACTTTTCGTTTAGATATTAAGTCGCGATTAGAACTACTATTTATCCTAAAAATGGGTCGATTCAATAGGAAGATAACTATACCTCCTAATCATATATACAAAAAAGAATATTGAATTTATGATACAGGAGGAATTTTCTTTCAACTTGATTTGTTGAAATTCTTTTGATACTTATATGTATTGATTATTGATAAGTAATAATATAATGTTAAATTTAAACAATACTATGATCCTAAATCCAAAGCAAAACTATCAAAAGCATTAGTTTTAATTTCAAATCATGTTTACATTCTGAAATATGTCTCAGTTGGTAAAAGGTTTATTTTCCAAACATATTGCACAGTTTATATAATAAAGCATCCCGCATGATTTTGGATTGGACTTTACGGAATATATTTTTTACATTTAAGAAATCTCATTTCGAAATCATGTACAAAAAAAATCTTACAAATACTAGAAGAAAACTTGTTGCCACTGCTTTATATGTACACATATCCTTTCTTTTGTCAAAATTAAAGTCCAATCTAATCTACCATAATTACACGTCATTTAAAATTTCCATTATTCTTAATCTGTGAAGTACTCTTTTAAACAGTTAAAGTAAAGGAAACATTATTAAAATTGCAACTTCAAGTAGGTTACTGTTGAGCAGAATAATTTGTTGGCCTACCTTGGTCTACTGTGCTGCAATATTATTATTGTTGTCCAATATTTACCCTCCATTTATGACATACGATACATAATGTCATTTTTATTGGTTCATGCCTAAAAAATTTGAAGCATGCAATTTAATTAAAACTGAATTAGAATTATTTCCTTGAGCCTCCACCTTATGCAAAACAACAGTAATGCATTTATTGCTGAAAGTGTAAAGCATGATAACAGAGCAAACAACAATGAATGGCTTCTATACACAAACCTACTAACTTGGCATCAAACACTCAACAAATTCTCAGTTGCCTTCATTTTATCCTAGTTCTTGTCATAATCTTCACTATTCCTAACCACCAATACAAGACATAGTAAGTCCAAGAGAGTTCGGTTTCTTCCACGCAACATTCTATTAATTCATAATTTTTCAAGTTGAAACTTCCCTTAACTTTTCTCCTAGGAAGTAACATTTATTTCTCTGTGCTTCTTACTAACATACATACATATAATACAAGTAGCATACACTAACATGGAAAAACCTTGACAACAATGTGCTTTTCAACAAAAACTCTAAACTCATTCTCTTATTTGCTGATGTCAATTTCTAGAGGGGGCGTTCTTTTTTCCTCTTTCATACTACTACCTATGTAATACAATAATAATACTAAGCACTATATCTATAACTCACCAATTCTTAAAGTCCTAGACCAAGTAATTAATAATGAACAACAAAATGTTTATAAATGATGTGAAGCTAGAATACTCCTAGTTAAGTCGTGACAGATATAATTTTAAATCCTCCAATGATACTTTCTGTTAATCTTCTTTTCCTTGTTGGCATTCCATTAATGTTCTTACACACTCACTGATAAATAATTAAATATTTTCTATGTTCGGTTTTTCATTGTTTTATATAACATGTTCAGATTCACATTATGAAATACTATATTTTAGTAGAGTATTAACTGCATTGCTTTTTTCGTAAAGTCACAAATTTGTCTGACACAAACTAAACAAGGTTTTGTCTACTACTTGATCGATCAGAACTAGGACGTTTCCCATCTCAGATGGGACTGCATGAAGTTACTTCCGCAGCAAACACCAAAATCTCTTTGATATGTCAGCTGATTCACAAGGTTCACTTATTTGTCTCTCAGAGTTCCAAGCCCTGCTTTGTTAACCCCGTCTGAAGTTAAACTATAAAAAAGTTTTAGTCCTCATTTTTCTCTTCCAACCTCTCTCCTTCTAAGGTACTGTTCCACTTTTTTAGGAACACCATGAGAACAATGGTTGCCACTTTCTCATATCCAAGCTCTACCTACTTTGTTAGGTCTTGTTCCATGAGAGAAAACCATGACCAAGTTAAGCTGCCAGTGAACACCAGCATCAGAACTAATGGGAGTTTTAGGTCGCCAATTAAAGTTGAGACACTAAGCCAAATAGCTGCAACTACTTCCACCACTCTTGGTCAAGCTGTTACACTTGATGAAAATGGTCTGCGCCAAAACATCCCAACAAAGAAACAGTTGGTTGATCCTCATCGCCAAGGGCTCATCACTGAAGGTGGAGTTGGTTACAGACAGACCGTTGTCATTAGGTCCTATGAAGTTGGAGCTGATAAAACTGCCACTCTTGAAAGCATCCTCAATCTTCTTCAGGTGATTAATTAAATAAACATGTTATTGTCATGTAACTAGAGTTTTCACTGCACAAAAAACATTAGGGCTTCATTGTTTTGTTGCAAAATGCAATCTTGCGTGCAGGAAACAGCATTAAACCATGTTTGGATGTCTGGGCTGCTCGGTGATGGGTTTGGGGCGACACATGGAATGGTGAGGAACGATCTCATTTGGGTTGTTTCAAGAATGCAAGTTCTGATTGATTACTATCCCATCTGGTAAAGTCCCTTTTCACCACGGTTATTACAAGGACATGAACGAATGTACCTGTGTGCCCTTCAAATGATTTTTCTGTTGTTGGAATATACTAAACGAATTGAGAATTTTCAACTCGCTTGAGACAAGTCTTGTCAAAGTTGTTGTACTATGTTGAAGGTTTTCCTGAAATCTTCTCCGTATTCAACAACTCTTGTCTTGTACTGATTTGACGGCAGAAAAAGCTACAAAATATGTGTACCTCTTCAAGTGGAATTACTTTGTGACTTGTACCAATTTTGATGAAATGAAATTTTAGTTTTACTAGCATATAGTTGATTGAGAAAACCATAGTAACTAGAGATGAATTTGACATGTGTCAGGGGAGAGGTAGTTGAAATTGACACATGGGTTGGAGCATCAGGCAAGAATGGAATGCGGAGGGACTGGCTGATAAGGAGCCAAGCCACAGGCCACATTTTTGCACGTGCAACAAGGTATGTACTATGCACTATATATGCATGTTGCACAATGTTTCTAACAATTTTCAAATTTTCCACGTTTTATACCTGTGTGCTGATTGAGATAAGTCATAAACAGCACGTGGGTGATGATGAACCGAAAAACAAGACGCCTCTCCAAAATGCCAGAAGAGGTGAGAGCAGAAGTTGCACCTTGGTTTATAGAGAAGCAAGCAATAAAGGAAGATGCTCATGAAAAAATAGTCAAATTGGATAAAGAGGCAAAATACATGCATTCTGATTTGAAGGTACCTATTGCATATGTCATTTGAGTTTAGTACGTACTGTCAATCTTAAAATATGTCAATCAATCAGAAATCATTAAATAATTTTTGAAGTAGTCACTATAGAAGTGAACAAATTTACCATGTTTAACAATTTGTAAGTGGATAATAGCATAAAAAATCTTGCACTAGCAGTACATGTACTATTTACTCTTTACCCTATTGCATTACAGTTAAATTACTGCTGGCTCTGCCACAGCACAAAGAATGTACACAATTATTGACTTTGTGCACCTCTTCACTTTTCAGCCCAAGAGAAGTGATTTGGACATGAACCAACATGTTAATAATGTGAAGTATGTAAGATGGATGCTAGAGGTAAATTGCAAAGGTTTATGAACTCAATAGTCAATAGTCATTGATTAGTCCTTATAGAGCATTCATCTCATAGTTAAGTCTCAAAGTTCTATTGTTGATTGCTTCTACAGACCATCCCAGACCAAATTCTGGAGGGGCACCAATTATCTAGTATCACACTAGAGTACAGAAGGGAGTGTGGAAGCTCAGATATAGTTCAATCCTTATGTGAACCTGAAGAGGATGAAATGCTTCATGGTGTGGTAGAACCAGATTACTGCACAAATCTTCTCAATGGGTTATCATCAGATATTGTAAATGGTAGTGGAGTGCTGAGTTACCTTGAGCAGAGGCCATTAAGGTATACACACCTTCTACAAATCAAAGGAGAGAGACAAAACGATGAAATTGTCCGAGGAAGGACAACATGGAAGAGGAAGATTGTTACAATGCCATTTTCCACTTAGACTTGGAAGGGACAAATGTTGGCATATACTCTTGTGTACGTACCAAGAAATTCTTGGTCTAAACGAAAACGGGATATGATGGGAAAAAGACAACCAGGAAGTGTTTGGAGAAAAACAAAATATATGTAAACAATTCTAATGAAGTGTAAGTTGTGATCTAATTTGATTTATGAAATCAATATAAAATGTGATTAGTTAGTTGTAAATTGTGTTCATAAGGTATATTATGATTTAAACTAAAATAAAAATGGTTTCCGACAAATGGAAGTAAAAGCAGATCTCACTAAAATAACGAAAGGCATCTCCATATTGAAAAAGCAACATTAGGAGCAACTTCAATAGTAGACATGAAACAATTATAAACATGTAAAAAGGCACCCTTACAACAAGATGTTTTTCCTCTTATTTTTAATAGCTCTCACGGTTTTACTCGAGTGTTATTGTCCTTTCTTTCTTTCCAACACAACACTTTGAAGTTATACTAAATCTATCGTTATGCTCTCTTTACCTTGTATTGCCTCCCTCTAATAAAATTCTGAACCACGCCGTTGTGTACGCATTATTACGTAAACACCAACATGCTTCGGTGCATGCATTATTACGTAACTGTTCAAGCACTATTCTTTGTTCTGCATGATTAAAGTTAAACGATTTTTATTGTCTCCTTTTTGGTGAAAATAGTTTTAAATTATATACTTGCATGCAAAAAGAATAAAAGATCCAGTAAAAATATTAGTAAGCAAATGTTCAGTTTTGTAGTGTAGTTATTTTTATATCATACGATAAAATATTAAATCTGAAATGATCACTGATACTGCAAATGGTTGCCTAATAATATTCCTAATAATTCATGATAAATTTAGACAATTGCTGAAGCAAAAACATTCTTCACTCAAAATTTCATTAAAATGACTGGATACACACGTTTCAGATGATTAATTCCGATGGAAGGGAAAGAAATTGGCCAATTTACCAATGGTGGAAACCTATTCAAAAAGCAAGCCTCATAAATAACAGGTGCACCTCTCTACCAGCTGCTGGAACTAATATTTGCCGCCCAAAGAAACTGTGATCCACTACACTAAGCTAGGAGAATTAATATTCATTTACAATTTAATTATGAGGTTGATGATAGTATTTACACCATGTGTGTATGGCTATGGATTGGTATCCATAAAAATGAGGAAGGAATCAATCAAAGAATAATATTGCAACTGCAATAGTAGTAAAATTATCGCCTCTTCTTGTTCCCTAGACTGCGATGGATTTGCCAAGACCACAAAAGCAAAAATGTAACAATGGCCACTCCAACACTCGACCAGAATATTACCAGCCATATAGGCATTGGTTTAGGATACAAGCCTGTGGAAACACGACCATCATGTACGCAATCAGTGAATTAAACAATTATCAATGCTAACCTCTAAATATGACACACAATACAAGGATTTATACAAGATACCTACGTACCGTGTCCAAACTTAATGCAAATCAGAAGTTCCACAATGCAGATGGCAAGAGAGAGCCAACAATATGCTCCAACCTTCTTCACTGGCTTTCTGTACAAATCACAATATATGGACATAAAATGTCAAGAACTCGTTAGGATGTTGCCAATGCCATTCACCAACATTCAATAGACAATATATAAATAGAAAACATGGGAATATATACCTGTCCTGAAGGTATGAATTGTACTCACGAATTGTTGGAATTGCAAGTAACCACCACAAAATCAACCTATATATGACAACTGAATTTCGAGGAGGTATCCAGAGACAAAATTTCAAAAAGAATGTGTTGAGCTCTACTGTCAAAAATACAATGCAAAGACTAAGCACTTGAATGAAACGCCAAGGACCAAGAAGTGGATGCCACTCGTCTTTGTCCCACTGAGCCGGTGTGAATTGACCCAATGTTCGTTTCACCTAATGCCAATATCAAGTAACATAGATCAATCAAGTCACATACATTTAGTCTCCTTAGCAATCATAATAAATTACTAATAGTTAACTAACATTGTCTGAGATGGTGAGATGAAGTGAATTGTACTAGATTATTATTACAAGATTAAAGAAGGACAATTTTAGTAAAAACATCTGTCAGAGCATAGGCAATTGGCTATTGCTCCAGCAGGCAAAGAAAAAGACAATAAGTTTAGTTATTTCAATTTCAATAGGAATCAAACACTCAAGCATAATGAAATAACTGATGACAGACAAACATACTTTTCCAATTATATTAGGCTGCTGGCTTAGACCGACCCATTTGTATGTTTTCCCATCAAAGTATCTAACAGTATGCATTCCTGCCCAAATTCCTGCAGATTAATTAATTCAACAGATGTTATAATCAGCTGAAACAATTTAAAATCCAAAAAAAATTAATTCAATGCAAGAGTTTACTCAATACCACCACAATCATGAACTATGATACTTAAAGAACCACTAAAACTCAAATGATGTACTGAGTGTTCTGGGATGAGCAAATTGTTTAGAAATAAAACAGCTAAACTTGTAGTAAATTTTAAACTAGACTAAGTATAGGCTTGAATAGCTTCCTGGACAGAGTTAAAAAATGTCAATACAATTAATTCCTTGAAGCTTCATTGTAGAATGAAGATCTAAAGGAATTTGAAAATGAATTCCATCGAAGGTTCGTAGTCAACCCGCGATATTTAACAGTTTCCTATCCAAGATAGTTTAAACAACTAGACAGAGAAATTTTCATATACTTTTAAGCTTGAAACAGTGAAGATGCATTCACTAGATGTTAGAATCCTACAGTTTTTCAACATTTAAGGGTCTGGTCATGTTTTTAAAATCAATATTTGTTTTTGTTTTGTTGACAAAATGAATGTCTATAGATGCAATCTGTAATTATGGTGGTACAATAAATAAGTTCATTCTTCAACTAATAAACCGTAGGTAATGTTTGAAACTTGCCAAAAAGAAAACAAAAATGGATCCAAAACTCTTACCGAACCAATTGCAGATCAAGATGTCAAGAATAATACTGTCCCACCAGCACTCGTTGAAATTTGGCAACATGTGACGAAAAGTATACTGAAAATGCGAGCATAGAATACTTTGTAAGCAATCCGATAGTATAGTTATTCCAACGCAACAAAAAGGTCAAAGCTTCATGGAGGCACAAACCCCCAACCACCTATCTCAAAATATAAAAAAAAAAAAAAAAAAGAGAAAAAATAAAAAATGAAATATCATAGTAACTATGAATAAAAAGAAATTAAAATAAATATTTATTA
>Ga0099824_1009074_pt1 | contig 12418 bp, 8 predicted proteins | sample SiratrowhiteBW_FD_76837 | JGI IMG/M metagenome (GOLD analysis project Ga0099824, IMG submission 76837) | Root nodule microbial communities of legume samples collected from California, USA - Siratro white BW | ecosystem: Host-associated > Plants > Roots > Nodule | place: USA: California... | reverse complement strand
CATGACAGCAGGACCAGCAATCCATCCAAGCTGAGCTATCGCCCAAGCCAGAGAGAGAACTCCAGATCCTATCACTGCGGTTATTATGTGTGCACTTGCAGTCCACAATGTTCCTGTGTTTGTCATACACACCATATACCATATGTATGAGAGAAATCACACTACAGAATACACAAAGGGTGTAGCATAGTATGAATCATCATGGTTTTACTATGTACCAGTTCGTTTGGGGCGACCATCATCGTCGAAGCATTTAGAGTCTCCTTGTTGATGCATGTCAAGGGAGACGTTAAATGTGTGCTGATCATACTTGCTGCCATGGTCATCCATGCCAACCATCTTTGTTGTCATGCAATGAAAAACAACCCAGTTAGGCTTCGGAATAAATGTTAAGATTCCATGTAATGATGTGCAAAATATCGAAGTTGGTGTAGATGTGAGAGTATAATGAAGACTAAAACAGTGTGTTTGTGTGTGTGTGTGAAAGAGAGAAAATGGGTGGTTGGTATTGTAATTTGAGGTAGTGACATGTATATGTAAGAAAGGTGAACTTGACTGAAATGGCCCGCAATGTGAGTGAGTTTGACAGACCTCGAAAGATTGAAGTAGAGTTAGGAGGTTCAGGCAAAAATGGTGATCTTGGGAGTCAAAGAGCGAGGAAGAGAGACTCTTGGAATACAGAAGATATGGAATGACGTGTTTATGTTTATGCAATGAAGAAGGAAGGCGTGGCGTGGGGTGTGTGTCTATATCTATCTATATATATAGATAGATATAGATGTATAGATATATGTTGATATTTCTTTACCTACATTTGTGGGCTTTTGATTACTCTCCCACCGCAAAGTGGTGGCAAAAACTTCAAGTCCTTATAATATGGCGCGTTTAATAGCGACCAAAAGAGTTTATATATAATTTTTTTTACTTGTGTGAAGTTAGAGTATTAAGTAAGGAACATTATCTCTATATTTTTTATTTTTCTTTTATAGAGTTTCCTTATAAACTAACAACTTATTTTTTATATAGTTGAGCTAATATAGACTGACTAATATGTATTAGTTACGCCAGTCAAGGTTCATTTGTAACTTATATTTCTAATGGTATTTTTTTAGGTAATTACCTATTCAATATTTGAAATTGTTATTTAATATTTATGATTGACATTTTAATACTTGTCTAGCCAATCTTATACTATATAAATACAAGGTTACTTTACAAGGAATTTACAAGGAACACACACAATCACTGAAAGATAGGTTTTCCAGGCTCAATTCTCTAATTATGTGTAGTGAAAAAGTAATAAGTGAGGTGGTACAATGGATAATTAGAGATAATGTTTAGGTGATTGGAGATTAATATGGAGAAGGGAGTTGTTTGAATGGAAAAAAGATTTGCAACAACAGTTAGAATTGATTCTAACTACTACACAATGGAGGAGAAATGGGTCGGATGGTTGGGTATAGGGAATGGACAAGGGACAGGGATATAGTGTCCGATCTGATTATGCATTGTTGGTTAATGAAGGAAACTACACAACAAAAGAAGCCTGCAAGCTATATGGAACTTAAAGTGGCCCCCCACTACACAAATTAGGGTATTAGGGAATAGGCTTCCAACGAGGATCAATTTCTAGCTGGGAGGGGAGTGCAATCACCAAACATTATGTGCCCTATGTGTAACAAGTTTGAAGAAAATGTTGAACATCTATTTTTAAATTGTGACATTGCTCGTAAAATTTGGGATACATGTGATAGATGGATAGGCAACATGTGATAGATGGATAGGCAACATCTCTGTAAGACATCATTCTATCTTGAACCATTTTCAGAGCCTCTATCTAGTGAGCCTAAATAAGAAATCTAATGTGGTTTGGTTAGGAGTGTGGATAGCAATAGTGTTGGGAACTGTATTTTAGTCATATGGAAAAGGTATATATGTTTTAGGAGGGCTTGTGTACATTGTACGGGTTTAGGTAGAGTTTTTCAGACACTCAATGGTACGGTGTAATAAGGGGTAGGGTAGTATTTGGAGTCGCTATATGTCTTGAGTTTATAATTTTAATTTGGTTTTATGTGTTTTCTCGTGCATTTGTGTACGTTTTGGAATTTTTTTTCTTTTTGTAATAGGGTTGGAGTACCCCGAAAGTACTCCTATTTATATAATTCTTGGCTGTTAAAAAAAAAGTAATACATACAAAAACTCATTATCTTACTTTACTCTAAACATATATTTTCCTTCATTGTATTCTTAATAACTTGAGCGTTGAATAATGTTCTGCAATTGAATCTTTCCTTGTTTGTCCAACCACAACTTACCCTTAGAACGTCTGATCTCACTCACTTCGAAAGGTTCAATACAACTCGGGTAAGAACATTTGACGTCCAACGTGGGCCTGTGGTAAAATTTTTCCTACCCACCATAGCAATAGACGTCGACAATAGATAATCATAGATCCAATAGTCTTGGAGATGTTGAAAACTCACATGGAGGCAATTATCCGTAAGAGTGAGACAAATGTTCAAAATGTTGTCCAAACCACATTTGAAGATACCATCAACACCCAATGTAGTGAGATGACCAATAGGTCGTATGCTCAACGTCAAGCCTATGAAGACAAACTGAAGACCCTACATTCTCAAGTAGATGCCTTACACCAGGAGCATTCTGTTCAACACACCCAACCAAGCCTCAATCGACATTATTCTCTTTTCGAGGATTGAACAGCCGGATCAAACTCGGCTAGTAGCCGCACTTCTCCTCGGCATCATTCTCCTTGACGTATTCTCCTCGGCATCAACCGACACCAAGTCGGACCAGACCCACGCTGACTGATACCCGGGTTCATAAGAGCTCAACCATTCCCTTCTCGATTAAACCAGGAAACAATGGACCAAGACGATACCATCAAAAAACACCATTTAAGGAGGTACATGTGGATCCCTTGAAACTAGAGATGGAGGAACATTTAGATGGCTTTCATACGTTCACACCAAAAATTTTGCAAGCTCGATTGCCAAGTAAGTGGAAATGGTTGAACGTCAAGTCCTACAATGGCACAACTGATCCTAAAGCCCATTTGAAGTCTTATCTCACTTAGGCCAACCTCTTCTTAGGCGACCTATGCGTTTACTACCGTTTGTTCCCTACACCCTGGAGGGAGTAGCTTTGGAGTGATATTACTCATTGCCACCAACTCTATAAGTTCATTCAGGACTTTGTGCTCTCGATTCACAGCTTGATTTGTTAATAACAAACTAGTGGTGGCGTGCTCGACCTCGTTGCACCATATTATTCAAAGCGATAATAAACCGTTGAGGCAATATCTGATGAGATTCAATAAGGTTTGCCTGAATATTTTGAATTTGAACCCAGTTGTGGCGATGCATTCCCTCATGGTCAAACTACACCTTGGAATCTTTTTGGATTCCCTTGATGCTGACCCACCAAAGAATATGAATGTCCTTTGCGTCTATACTTTGAGATATATCAGTATTGAGGAGAATACGGAGGCGAGAAAGAGAAAGGCCCCCCAAGGCATGATGGCTTTTACTGGGCAATCAACAGGAAAGAAACGTCCCAACAAATTCGAGTCATACACACCTCTTAACACTAGTAGAGACACCGTTCTCCAAGAAGCTTGTAATCTTGAGTTAGTCTACTACCAGTACTGACACCTTCTCCTCCAAATGCGGACCCAACAAAGCGGTGTAGTTATCACCAGAACTTCGATCACACCACTGAGGACTGTCAGATGGTACATGACATCATTGAAGAATTGATTCGTGTTGGAGCATTGGGACGCTTCGGTCAGAATATTCAATAGGGTCAAGGATGAGGTTGTGGTGGCCGAGGGCGAGGAACAGGCTTCTGAGGTCGCAGAAGAGACCAACCTGTTGACGTCATTTCGCCCCAGGATGATGGCAGAGAACATCTCTAGCAAGACCCTAATGAGCTGAGAGGGTCATTTCACACCATTTCTCGAGGATTTGCTGGGGAAAGTGTTCGAGCTCAGCCAGAGAGAGACACTTCAGAAACGTTAACTCTGTCCACTTTGTTTCTCCCCGTTCTCAGTCAACCATCTTCTCTCACGAAGATTTCTCTATGTTCGATCCTGATCAAGACGACCCCATGGTTGTCACTATAACTATTGCAAATTGGAGGGTTCACAAGATCCTAATTGATTAGGGAAACTCCGCCCTATTCTGGTCCACTTTCTTAAAACTACAATTACCTTCAATATGATTCAAGTCATAACCCAAACCATTATTAGGATTCGTCGGTAATCGTGTCCACTCCAGAGGCTACATAGATCTGTTGACGACATTTAGCACAGGAAAGTCATATAAAACACTAACGGTTTGGTTCATTTTAGTATAAGCTGAAACCTCACACAATGTCATTATTGAGAAGGTCTTTGAGAGAGTGAGATCACATAATATGTGACTTAACCTCGAACAATGTTTCTTCGGGGTTGGGCGAGGAAAGTTTCTTGGGTTTATGATCAACCACAGAGCAATCGAGACAAATCCTGACAAGTGTGAAGTCATTGTGACCATGAGAAGTTTGACCTGCTTGAAAGAGGTACAATAACTCAATGAGAAGTTGACTGCCCTTTCACAATTCTTGCCAAAGCTTGTCGAGAAGTCTAAACCATTGTTCAGGCTGCTGAAGGGAGCATAAGTTATTTAATGGAATAATGAATGTGAGGCCACGTTCGCAAACATAAAGAAGGAAATAACTGGTTAGTCCTTCACCTCACTCCAGGCTGACACTATATTTGGCCATTTCAACCTTAGCCATAAGTTCAATCCTTTTATATGAATATGGCAGAAAGAAATCACTGGTCTACTTCACAAGTAGAACCCTTCAGCCTGCCAAGGAGAGATATCAAGTCATTGAAAAGCTTGTGCTAACTCTCGTCTTCTACGCTCGCAAACTTCGACACTACTACTTCAGAAGTTTCAACATTGTGGTACGCACAAACTACCCCATGAAACAGATATTCTAAAAGAATGACAGCTTGTACCATTGAGTTGTTAGAATTTGGACTGAAGTACGAAAACAGATGCCCAATGAAAGTGTAATTCTTGGCATATTTCCTTACCGAGCTCCCATCTCACAAAGAAAGTCGAGATTGGTGGATGCTCAGTGTAGATGGGTCCTCTAACAGAAAGGAAGCGATGCAGGTGTGATATTAGAAGGACTAGATAACCTGACCATGGAGCAAGTTATTTGCTTTAAATTTGAGACACCTAAAAATCAAACTGACTACGAGACACTCATAGTTGGGCTTCAATTAGGAAAGGAACTAGGTGTTAAACGCCTCAACTGTGAGAGTGACTCACAGCTAGTCACCGGTCAGGTCAAAGGAGAATATCAAGTAAAGGAACCCTTCCTTTAGAAGTCTACCATATCGTCAAGAACCTAGTAGCACACTTTGATGACAGTTAGACATCCTGTCTAAGCTCACCAATACAGAGAAAGCAAGACGACATAGAACTTTTGAAAACGTTTTAGGCTGAGTTCAAGAGGGGGGTGAATTGAACTTTGAAAGATTTTTATTCAATTTAGACCTTTGAAAATGTTTTCGCAATTTGAAAAACTTTAATGAATCTTGGTGCTAAAGATATGAGGTGTAGTAAAGAAATAAACTGATTCAAACCACGAATGAACCAATTTGTTTTACAAGCAGATAGAGATTTTCAAGCAGCACACACAGCAGATTCTCAATCACACACCAGATTCACAAAAACACTTTAAGCAAATCAAGTTCACACAGTTTCAATAGCAATATTACACTCAGAACTGAATCACACAAAATTCCAAATTTGAATGAGAGTAAAGAGGAATAGAATTACAAAATACAAATTTGAAACTCCTAACACAACTCTACATTGATTTAAGTCAATATTAACAAATCTGATAAAGAATGCAGATTTAATTATTCAGTTATACCAGGAACACAGAACAAGAATACAAATTATGCAGTATTACAACAATTCAGCCAAAGATGCAATTCTTTGTAAACTCACAGATCAAGAATCTTATATGTAATACAGAGTTAGAAAAGAACCAATCTGTTAAGCAAGATTTCTTTGGCAACTACAAAAGATTTATCAGAACCAACACAAAATTCAATTTACAATGCACAAATCAATATCCAGCAGAGAACTTAAACCAGTTTTATCAAGATTATCAGAACTTAATTCAATCTTTCAATTAAACACAATGAGCAGTGCAAGAACAATACAGAATTGAAAGAGAATGGTCAAGAACAACAGAACACAATCAATTATACTGGTTCACCCTTCCTCAAGGGCTACGTCCAGTCCCCTTTGCACCACTCGCAAAGAAAGTTTCACTAACTCAATTAATTGTTCACATACAATTAATCAACCAATTTCTACTCCCCGTAGAAATCAAGAACCCTGCTAAATTGATCAACTGCTCCCCGCAGCTCCCAATCAATTTCAGCAGAAACATTAGGCTAACTCCTATAGCCCAAACAAATACAATTGTTTAATGATTTTCACATAATTACAATGAACATAACACAAATCTTGATTCAAATAGGATTAAGAAGGGTTGAGAAAACTCCCTGATTGGCGCAGAAAGAAATGTCTGTACACAGTCTTGAAGAAACCCAATAGCACACCTTAGTCAAGATTGATTCTTCAAGTAAAAACCCTCTTTCGAAAATGATTATTATGAAACAACAATTCTCTCACCGTAGTTCTCACAAAATGAAGTTCAAAAGATTGTGTTTCGTAAAAATGTATCTATTTCTGTTCTTTCTATATTTTGTTCTTTCTTACACTTGAAAGGCCACTGTATTTATAAAAGAAGAACTCAAACCAGATTTAGAAAATAGTTAATTCAGTTATGCTCAGACACGAATAAATTAATTCGGCTTAAACCTGAAATCAACTTATAATAGTTCAGTACTTTATTTTCCAAAATTGTTTTTAACCAAGGTTAAACCTTTTATGGTTTGATTTAAATCATTTAGACCATGTGCTAATGAATTTCTCCTTAGATGTGCATAGGTTCTCTTTCACAACCAATCATACTCACTCACACTAAGACAAAGCCTAGAACACACTTCTATTTGCTTGCTTTGGCTTGTTGAGCTTGTTTTGCATGGCTTTATCAAATCATTAGTCTTATGAAAGTACTAACAACTTTGATTCAGGAGATGATGACAACTCCCAGTTGGGATTATGAAGATGTGTTGCAAATCAACTTTGCTAAAGTCATTTTAGATGACTCCTATCATAAAGTACGTAATGTATGATGTACTTCCACATGACTCTGTGGAAGCCAGGAAGTTATGCCAACAAGCATCCTTCTACATCATGTGCAATGGAGAGTTTTTTTGCTGAGGATTCTCCTCCCCACTTCTAAAATACTTAGATGAAGACCAAGTTGCATACGTGTTAACCAAGCTCCATAAAGAAATGTGTAGAGTGCATTCTGGAGCTCGGTGTATGTTCTCTAAATACTCCGAGTAGGGTACTTCTGGCCATGCATAAAAAAAGATGCTTGTTCCTTTGTGGAAAAGTGTGTTGAATGTTAGAAGTTTGGTCCCATCCATTCACTACCACCCGAGGAGCTTCGCCAAATTATCTCACCTTGTTTGTTTCACACTTGGGGAATAGACATCCTCACCAATCAGGCTAGGTTCATTTGTAACTTACATTGCCTAACTAATAATGATTCGTGTCTAATGATATTTTCTAGAGATAATTATCCTTAAAAGCTCGATTATCGTACATTGGAAACTGTCATTAAATACTCATAATTGACACTTTAGTACATGTTACATTATCCATAAATATAAGGTCACTTTACAAGGAAGGAGTACACACATAAACTCATTATCTTACTTTACTCTAAATATATTTTTTTTTCATTATACTTTTAGTAACTTGAGCGTCATTTTTGCAAGTAAATCTTTTCTTGTTCATCCTATCATAGTTCTCCTTCAAAAGATCTAATCCTTCGGATAAAAACAATTACGAACGATCGACAAATATTTATATTCAATTCAATTTGATAAACATGGAGTTGATAATTAAAATTGACTTTTATATATTGATTAACAAATTATTTAATACTCGTTATGAAATTAGATTAACCTAACTTTAATCAATACTGACATTTTATACAAAATATTTTTAGTTTTTTATATTAAATAATATTTGAGATGTGGATAACATATTTATGTCGAACTCAAACATCAACCTAAAAACTTTAAATTTACGTTTGGCTCCAACACAACATTCATAAATAAGTATTATATGGAAGGAAGAGGACACTCAAAATTTACATTAGACCATAAAATTTATATTAAATTTAATTTGGTCTACAAATTGAGATTATCGATATTTTGATGCTTAAAATGAAAAAGAGTAAATAAAGTTATGATTTATTATAATAAAACATAATAACATTTAGAAAAAAATTTAATAATAAAATAACATAAACCAACATAAGGTAAAAAGAAATTAAAGAGATAAGTACATAATACCCATTAAAGTAATGTGTTGGTTCCTCAATTTTAATATATTATAATATCTTGTCAAATTTATTGGATGGTATTGTTGCAAGAACTTTCTTCTTGTTAGTTGTAAATCAACCATGAATATGTCTTCAAAATCTTTTTTCTAGTTCTAGAAAAAAAAAATATAAAATAAAATTAGCTTATTTATATATTAAAAAAATATAGAAAATATTTACAAATTAATTTTAGTTAGAAGTATTTAGAGCTGAACAAATCTAAAAAATGAAAATTCATCTAAATATCAGTAATCAATTTTAATTTATTATTTAGAAAAGGACGGTTTGGTTTTATTTGCATTTTCACATATCAGAATCAATCAAAATCGAATAAAAATAGTATTGTTGTTGAAACCCTTTATGTGCCATGTTGATAATTGATTCTCACCTTTGGTCATCAATTAAGACATGTTTATGCCTTGTAGAATATTGTTTTAAGTTGGGAATTGACTTCAATCTTAAAGGAATCCAAAACAAGGTTTGAATGGTGTGAAACTAATTGTAGTGGGTATTGATTCATTGTTGTATTTGTTTTATTATTTTACTTGTACAAAGTCACACATAACTTTTAAATAATATTTTTTATAGTTTTCATGAACAAAGTATTAATTATCAGTGATCACACTAGCATTCTCTTTAGTCCATTGTGTGAGGAAATTTCCTAATTTCGATTAAGCTTTTATAAAGCACATTGTCAAAATGGATTACAAAGTGAAAAAAAAAGAAGACAATGTAAGAATTACAAATTAAAAATCATAATACTGATCCAAATTAAAATTAAATTATAAAAAATTGTTTGATTTGATTAAAAAAAATTATGTTCAAATCAAATCGAATTACAAATCATTTTTAGCTTTGGTTAGGATGTTCTAATTTTAACTTATAGATAAATTAATTTTATTTATTTTTCTTAATTTTCTCTCTTAAGATGCTTAAGGGGACCTTATTCAAACTATACAAATCATAAAAAGATATTCATTTATGAGCCACTTATCCTATTTATTCACAAGCAAATTAATTTAATACATTCATTTTTTTTAAATAAAAAACAATTGCATCCATTCATCTATTTAACTTATGGATAACTAATGATTAATCTACTATTTTTTTTAAATAGATCATATTATTAATTCTTAATAGATGAAAACTAATCTAATTTTCAATAATTAATTTTATATTAAGTTTATTTTTTGAATACTTTTCAAAAGTAATTTCAATTTTTTTTACAAAATATATTTCTGTAAACTATTTTAAAATATGCCTTTTGAATTTCATCTTAGAAATTAAATAAATAACTTTTTACGTATACTATATCCAATCTTATACATAAGAAACTAATATCTTTTGTCTTCAAGTATAAAAACAAATATAACTTCTTTGTATACCATCATTAATTTATTTGTAAAGTTTCTCACATAAATGCATTTATTGGGTCAGTATAAACCATTCTTTAAAAATAGTTTATTAGGCTATAAGTAATGTCATTAAATATAATTACTAATTAATTTATTAACTGAATGAACATCTCTAAATGAAATTTGAATTTATTGCATTACTAATTTAAATTAACCTATTTTAATATTTTTATTAATCTTTATGAATTAGATATCTGTATATTGTATTTGTATATAAGATGCTACTATTATTTTCTGTAAATAAATTGAAGATTCAACCATAAAATGAAAGGAATAGATAAATTTTAAATGACTTTTAACTGATCAAAATAAATTATTTTTATCTGATTCATTATAATTTGAGTTAACATACAGCAGATTCATACATGGGGAGAAAATAATATTATGTATGATTGACGGGATAAATAATATGATAGATGTAAAATAAGAAAGATAGGTAGAAAAAGAAAATAACAGATGTAATAAATGATAGAATGAAAAAATAAAATGAAAGTAAGAAGCAGAGAAGGTGAATATGTGATTATATATAATTACTCTAGATTTATATGATTTTACTTCACTTCTTTCATTCTGAATTATGTTGCAGAAGGAGTTAGAGTAACAGAAACAGTAGAAAGAAGTGGAAAACACAGGGATGTTAGGCCATAAACAAACAAGATCACCATCCTTGGCTTCATATGAACATGTCCAAGAAATGGAATTTTCTTTGTGAAATGGCAATCATAGTTGAATCAATAGTTTGTCTTGAAAGGCTTGTAACTCTTAAGATCAATGAGAGTCCCAGCAAAAGAGCCAACTATAGCTGCTATGGTCATCAAAAGGCAAGCAATGCTCAGTGTTTGGAGGCAGATCCATTTAGAGCTCCACTTTGGTATTCTCTTTTGAATAATGTACATTTCCACTGGGAAATACACAGTAAGGGGCCAAAATCCAAATGCTCCAAGAAGTCCTCCTATGTCATTGAAGAATGGCAGAAGCATTGCTATTAGAGTGCTTGCCACTACATATATTGTCCTCCAAAACAATCTGAAGAGGTTGAGCTTGTAGGGATTGAAACCAGGGACTCCAATTTCAATTTCTTTGTTCACAAAATCACTATCTGGGAATCTACGTGCTATGTTTTTCTCCACGAAAGCAAAGAGGGGCTGGCTGTAAACTTGGTATGAACCAACAAGGTGGATCACAATGGCGGCATTAGCAATGTCAAGGAGCCAGTATGGGTTGTAGAAGCCAAAACCAGTGAGAAGGTTTCCAGGGCTTGAGTCTCCAAAAGCAGCATACCCAAAGCACCCACAAAGCATGTAGAAAAAGGTGGTGACTGCAACACCCACAAAAGCAGCCTTCTTCATTGTTTTTGATGCTGATGGAGGTGATTTCACTGTGTCCTGTTTCATGACATTTTGCATAGCCTTGTTATTTCAGACCTTATTAGTTGAATCTCATATAATTTAACTAAATGAACTGTACCTGAATTTCTATAAGAACGAAGGAGTATGAATAGGCAAATGCTATGTCGCCAAGAGCTTGCATGGTTCTCCAAACTTTATTAGTTTGTGTCACATTACCAACGGTTATTCCAGTTAGGCTTCCCCTCACTTTTCTGTTCTCTGTTACAAGGTCAATTCAAGTCAGATTTCTGATAAAAGAAGCAGAAGAAACCCTCATGATGGACACGTGAATAGAATCATACCAATAACTTTCCCAATACCAAGGCCTAGCCCAATAGTGGAGTATGTGAATGACATGACAGCAGCTACAAACGACAGCCACCATAGTTGATTGAAGCCTGGAATTTGAGAGAAAATAATCTCCACAATACCAAACGAAATCATGTACATGTTGCTGTTCATGTGACATGGATTTTTCCCTCCACTCTTGTGGAAACAGTTAGATCTTTCGATTGCCCTGTTTGATAAGGCACAAGCCAAAAACAGCCCAATTATACTATATAACTTTCCTTATATTGGAGTTAATTAGACATTTCACTATCACTAAAATCTGAAACTCACATCATGCTAATGGAAGCCGCTATAGTGTAACCGATGTTGATCCCAAAAAGGTTAACATACTGAACTAGTCCACACAACTTGACCTTAAAGCCGTTGCCACCTGAACAAACACAGGCACAAAACAAAGGTTCTATGTTAAAACTATGACGGAAAGAGAAGTGAATGGAGTAAGTTAGGTTGGTGAGTAATACCAAAGTTGGAACGAATAGCATCCATGTAAGTGTAGTTTCTCTTGCCCGTGAGAGGGTCACCCGTACGATAACAATCGGTGAGAAGAAGGGCAGTGAAGTAAGTGATGGCAGAGAAGAGAATCATGACAGCAGGACCAGCAATCCATCCAAGCTGAGCTATCGCCCAAGCCAGAGAGAGAACTCCAGATCCTATCACTGCGGTTATTATGTGTGCACTTGCAGTCCACAATGTTCCTGTGTTTGT
>Ga0099824_1009071_pt1 | contig 12423 bp, 4 predicted proteins | sample SiratrowhiteBW_FD_76837 | JGI IMG/M metagenome (GOLD analysis project Ga0099824, IMG submission 76837) | Root nodule microbial communities of legume samples collected from California, USA - Siratro white BW | ecosystem: Host-associated > Plants > Roots > Nodule | place: USA: California... | reverse complement strand
TTTTTTTATATATAAATATATATATATATATATATATATATATATATATATATATATATATATATATATATATATATTATATGTTATATATATAAACGTAATTGATTATATTACGTATAACCTGCAATTGATTATATATCAATTATATATATAATTTTTATATTTAAAAATATTTATTATATAATAATATATAATTAATTATATTTATATATAATAATGTTTTAAAGTTAATGTAGATTAAAATTATAATTTTATATATTTTTAATAAATTTGTATAAAAATATAAATATAATGTATAATTGATTAATTATATAATATAATTGATTAGGTTAAAATTTTAATATATATTTAATTAATTATTTTATAATTGATTATGTTTGTAAAAATTTAATATTATCTATATTAAATTAAGGTTAATGATGTCATTTTGAATTGCTGATGTGGCTTTCAGTGGGTTTCTTCCATATTAAGGGGATTAAAATTTCAATCTCCCCCTTCTTTCCGCACTCAAATTCTTGTAAATTTGCTGAAACAAACGATCCTTGTCCTCGCAAATCACACTGCTCGTGAACAGTCGAGCGGCAAAAGTAAATACAACGTAAGTCAGGGTAATTTATAATATCAATCATGGTAGTTTAGATAAGTGGCTTATGGGAAAATAGGATTGTAGAAAGTGGGAAGAAACGTTGTTTCACAATGTATCTTTCTCTGTTATTATTATTTTTTATATTTTTTATTATTTTATTATTAAAAGAATGTAGTTTAGAGGATTGACTCAGTCTCTTCTTTTTGTTATTATGTTAAAATGAATTGAATGTGTAGATCAAGAAGAAATTTTAAAACAGTTTTCAATTTTTTTTTATCTATTTTCCTTTTATTTATTATTTTATTTTTATTTTTTATGTTAATTATTTATTTATTTATTTTATTTTATTTTTCATTTCTTTTCTTTACTATTTTTTTATTTATTTTATTTTTTCTATTTTTGTTAACTATGTTATTTTTTTTTATTTTGTAAAAAAATGGATAAATTCAAACATCTTTTTATTTGTTTTTTTTTTCATAAAAGACCTAAACTAATAAAGTATATATTTTTTATTTTATTATTTCTTTATTTTTTTATTTTGATTATTATTATTTCTCATTTTTCATGTAGACATATTTTAATTTTTTGATTTTAAATAAAGTTTACCCGGACGAAATTGGATGTTGACACTCTCTCCTTCTTTTCACTTGATTTTCACCCTCTATATTTTATCTATTTCAGAATTTGATCAAGCCCTGCAATAATTGAGTATCTTAGGACCATTTTTAATCCATCAGAATCTCATTCAGAGTAAGTTTCTATTTACTCTGGGGATCCTTTGTTATCTATTTTTCATTGAGTTTTGGTCATCAATATTGGTGGGAATAGTTGAGATAAGTGTTTCTCTCAACTTGATTAAAGTTAAACTAAAAGTTTGTGTTATTTGGATAACTTATTCTAGATCCCTAGAGTTGGACTATTGTTGCCTGACTGAAGGAATTGATAAGGGATCGTTGTCTGAGGTAAGGGAAGCTAGTTTTTACTCAAATAGAACTTTATGTTAGGATATCTGGATGTGTAGTTGACGTGGTCACTAATTTCAAAGCTTCTTTGTAGGAATTACTTTGGCATGAAGGTGAATTGTTATGATTGTGGAAAAAATCTTGCATACTATTATTTGTGGATTGATTGGGTATTGATGTGAATGATTGAATGATGAAGTTGATGTTATACATTTGGGATAATGTAAGAGTTATGCTTGTTTGAGTACATTAAGTATAGTATACCTATGTTTAACATAGATCCTCAGGCTTCATTGATGATCTAAGTCACATAAACTAAGACATTTGGTGGTGAGAAGCTGATAAGGGGGTTCATACACACCATGACCGCTAGTAGACACTCGGGCATTGGATGCTTTAACTTACTCTGATCCTTTCTCTTAGATTCGATGACAATCTTAGTCTTGAGTATTGGATCAGTCATTTCTCTTAGATTTTTTGGTAATCTAAGTCTTGGGTATTGGATTGGTCATTTCTCTTAGATTTGCTTAATCTAAGTCTGGATGTTAGTCTCTGGTAGGGGCATACTTAATGAGTCTTACGAAAGACGATAGGTCCATGCGTAACCTATATGTATGATGTGGTCCATGTGAGTGTTTGACTTGAGTACTTGAAATGAAAAAGAAAAATGGCATTGAAACTTGATATGCTAAACCTTAAGGAATTCTTATGACTGATATAATTTATTCTTTTTGCATGTATTTAGTATGTTATAAAATTTTAATTTCACTTAGTTTACCCTTGCTTTTTCATGTTATTATATGAATTGCGATGATTGTACAAGTACACGAGCAGGTGCAAATGTAGGTTTTAGAGTACCTTAAAGATGATATGCCCTTAAATTGATTTTCCTTTTGTCTTGTATATATTTGTATATATGTTTTGATGTAGTTAAAAACTTTAAGACCTTGAGATGGTCTTCCTTTTTGTCCTGTAGATAGTTGTACCTAAGTTAAATATATCTGAACACTTTATGTAATACTTTGAACCTTAAATACATATTAATACTTGGTAGCAGTCAAAAGTTAGTTTAGTCGAGAAATCATTTTCTGATAATATCGCTTAAGCGGGAGAATCTCGCTCAAGCGAATTTTGCAGAAAAGTTCACTGTGCAAGTCTCGTCGAAGCGAGATACAGATCGTCCCGAGCAAGCTCTTCGTAAACAAAATAGGGTTCTCTCTAGAGCATTTTCGCTCAAGCGAGTAGTCTTTCGCCCAAGTGAGCAAAGATTTTCGCTTAAGCAAGACCGTTTTCGCTCAAGGGAGTAAATTTTGCTCAAGTGAGAGAGATTATCGCTCAAATTAGAATATTCTCTCGCTCAAGCTAAAAAAAATTATTTTTTTTCTTTTTTTTTTCTTCTTTCCTTCTTTTCTTTATTTTTATTTTTTGTATTTAATGTTTTATGGTTTAAGATTATAGTTTATTTTTCTATAAGAGTTAAATGACAAATGTTATAGAAATTTTGGACTAAGGATAAAAAAAAAGATAAAAACAATAAGAGAGGTTAACTTGGAAATCATTCCGATTTAAACCGAGAATATTGATTTGGTTTATATATGAATAATATATAATTTTTTAAATTTGGTATATAGATGAAAATATGAAAATGAAATGTATATATTTTGTGTCGTCTGTCCTCATTCCTTTTTCTGCACACATCCATATTCTTGGTAGTCTTTTTTTTTTTCTTTCATTATATAAATTTTTTATTCTCTCAAGGTATACGATGTAGAATCTTACTAAAAATTATCAAAGAATACTACGGAATTATGCAGAAACCTACTATATGAAAAGATATATAGAAAATTATATTTATAACAAAAAATAATGGAAAAATATCAGTTGATGGGATAAATAATTAAAAGAATACAAGAAAAGAATTACGAAAGTGTATCACCCAAAAGTTTTCAAGTCAAAACTCTTTCAAAATCTTTTAAAGTAAAATTATTTTCTATTCTTTAAGAATCATTGAAGATCACTAAAAAATATTTATAAGTACATTCAAAATACGTAAAAAAAATTGTATAAACTCATGTGAAATTGATTTAATTCATTATATATGTAGTAATATTGTATTTTTCATTAAAAATAAAAACTCAATAAAAACATTCTAATAGATTATTTTTTGTAATAATTAGTTATATTTAAATTTTATATTTCAATCAAAACTTAAATGATCAATTTTCCGGAAATGGACATCATTATGTAAGATAGTTAATTATGTTTTAATATAATATATTACTACATTCTAAAGCATCTTTTAAAAATCTTTTTAAAAGATTTAAGTTTTTCCAAAGTCAAAATCAATATGAGATTAAAACAAATACAAAACTTATCAAATATCGTTTTAATGAATATATTCAAAACCAAATATAATATTTTAAAAAGTTTTCAAGAGGGTTTATTAACATACATAACATTTTTTACCAATTATATATTTATTTTATAAATATAATTTACTAACTAAAATTTTATTTACTACGCACAATTACATGACCTTATGTCACTCATCGATAATTTTGCAAATATATTATACAAATTACTTCAAATAATCGTATATACATTGAATAAAACAATGGGAGTGGAAATTTTAGTTTACCAATATATTAAGTTTTATAAGAATACCTTTCAAAATTGTTGATTTTGGAGACATAAAAAATTACTCTAAAATTTGTATATCTAGGGAGCATATATTAATTTATTAAATATATTATATTATTTTATCGAGTACTTAATATAGATATTCATATTAACGTGTAAATATTTTAGATTCATACATTTTCAATAAAAATAACATTCTAAAAATCAACACTCAACACTCAATTTTGTCCGGAAAAAAAAATAATTTTATAAGTAAAAAAAGATAAAATAAAAAAAATGAATAAAAATTATTTTTTATGTGTTATTTAGTTTTTTGTCATTTAAGATAAATAAATAAATAAAAAGAGAACTTGGACCTTATGAATAAAGTTTTATTAAATAATAATAAAAAGTATGAAATAAAATTTAAACAAAATGATGAAACAACAAAAATGGGATGGGTCTGTCTTAAAATAAATTGAAGAGAAAAATTAATTGAGCTCAATCTAATAGGGGGTTCATTTATAAACAAGGTTATGATCCAGTTTGATAAAAATAAAAAAAAATAATAATAATTTGCTAAAACACAATTTAATAAGAGGTTGTCAAAAAAAAATTACTATTTACACTCCACTCACATAAGCTTTATTTTCACAGCTTTTCACTGCCCATTTCTGTCTCTATGTGGCTTTAATTCACTGCCCATTCATGTCTCTATAGGGCTTTAATGCTCTTTTAGTTTTTTAATTAGTGATTTTATCTCTCTTGATTAAGGACTCTTGATTAAGGATTGCAAATCCACTCTTTTTAACTTTTTGCCTCCTCACATTTATCACATTTAGTAGTCATGCTTTTAACATTTAACCCTCATAGATTCACTTATATTCACCTGATCATCTTCTTCACTTCTCTATTATAGTCTTAAAAACTTATCACATTTAGCAGTCATGCTTTTAACATTTAACCCTCAAATATTCACTTACATTCACATGATCATCTTCTTCCCTTCTCTACTATAGCCTTAGAAAGGGAGTTCACTTACATTCACCTTCATTCACCTGATCATCTTCTTCACTTCTCTATTTTATTTCATAAAATATAACTGGTATAGTCTTAGAAAGGAAGTTAATACAAGGAATTGGAATAATTGATTCTTAATTAAGATTGAGAAGGTTATCAAAGAGATGAAGGAATTAAAAAATATAAAGAAGAAACTGATTTTATTTTTAGGAAGACAAGATACTACACAAGAAAGAACACACATAAATTAGAAAAGAAAAGTACTGAAAAATATACAGGATTAAGAGATCAAATTGCTGACACAACAAACTATCTTGCAAGAATTAAGAGTTCAAATTGATGAAAGAAAGTTTCTGTTAGGAAGGAAAACGAAAAAGTTACATCTTATGGTTGTTCCTAGAAAGTTTCTGTTATGAAGGAAAACGAAAAAGTTACATCTTATGGTTGTTCCTTGTGGAATTAAAAAAATTATATCTGCAAAACCACATCTTTATACTCATAGCAATATGCGGAAAATGCTTATTGTTGACAAGGTCTCATCCTTATCAACCAAATAACCCGTTTTAGAAACTAAAATCAAAACCGAATTTGATGAAGAATTCAATTCAGCCGCTATAGTGGAGTCTTCTAATTGCCGTCTTGCCCTCCAATCCGCATTATAGTGGAGTCTTCTGCTATAGTGGAGTCTTCTAATTGCCGTCTTGCCCTCCAATCCGCATTGCTATGTAAGTGTCCCTGCTGCTTTCTTAGTTAGGGTAAGAGGCGCAAAGAGAGACTGAATGGCTTTGACCCATGTTTACTTCCTAAGTTTAATTTGAAAATATACTAATGTTTCATTATTTCATTTAAAATTAAATTCATATATTCTTTTTTTATGAAATAACCAAACATTTTTAAAGATAAATAAACAAGAAGTAGTATAGAAATAATAGTATCAAGGATAAAGGTGCATTGAGATGACTTAACTCTTTCTAATATCATTCTTTTATTATTATTTTCATATTTTTGCATTTTTTCAAACCTTAATTTGAAAATATCAATTTTTAAAATAGGAATATTCTCGTATTTTATTTCAAACTAATTCAATTAGTTTTTTTTATAATTATTCATAACATATAAAAATTAAAAAAATATAAAGATTTATAAAAGTAATAAAATAAGACATTTTCTAAAAAAATAAAAAACATCTTTAAAAAGTATAAAATAACTCATAAAAAATTAAAAAATTATATAAAAAGTTTAAAAATATATGTCAAACATAATCAAACAAATATCTTAAATTAGAATTACATAAATTCTAATTTTTTAATATAGATAGAAATATGTAGGACCAAGGTCAATCCTTATCAGACCCAAAACATTAAAAAAAATATTTTTGTTTGTTATTATTTGTTTGTTTATTGTTCATTATTTGTTTGTATTTTTTGTAAATATATTTTTTTTTGCTGTAATTACTATTTTGGGAAAAATAACATTTTGAAAAATCAAACTCATTTATGCTCATTCCATTAAAGGTACTATATACCTTCCCACACGTAAGCGACTCCCGAATTCATACCTGGTTTTGGTTCTTTTATAGTTTTCCCAAAATAAGCTATATTCGCGACTCCAATCTCTATCAAAATATTTTAAAATTAATTTTTAATCGCCCCGTTGTGATCCGGTTGCGACGATATTGAATTATATATGAAGTGATATAATTGTTTGATGTTAGCTCACTTGTGTAATATCGAGAAAATAACTCCAAAATAAAAACTAACATAAAATTTCGTTTTAAAGATAAATAAGAAAATTCCATAAAAATAGTAAAAGCATTTATTCAATCTTCATTTTTATAACAACAAACTCTCTCTTTAAAAAGATATTCAATTTAATTTTTATAAAAACTACCAATTCTTTCTAAGAAGCAATTATTCCCCTCTTTATCTGTCTTCTGCCTAAAATTTCTTCTTCCTCTCTTATCATACTGATAATGATCAGAGGTCACCCCTAGACTCTTGGCATCAAGTAGAGAAAGACTGTCTCATCAGATTCTTGAATAAAGTTAGGTTGCATAGAGGATGAATTTGAATTAAATTTGAATTAAATTGAATGAATATTTATGTATGGTAGAATGCAATATCAATGTTTGTGAGTGATATGGAATGACAATCCAAACAATAGTATCTTCTGTAAAGGAGATACTCATTTTGAGATGGTTAGGATTGGCATTGTTTAGGGATTTGATCTAAAGAGGTATCCTGACTTTACTGGTACATTGGATAGATGACCAGGTTGTGAGAGTTAAAAGAGGTTCATATAGCTATGTCATTCGAGATTTGAAATAAGAACTGATAGGATGTATGGTATATGACAGGTGCAAACCTCTAAGTCTATCTAAATGCACGAGTTTTCCAAAAATAGAGAGTCCAATATCTTTGTATGTGAGTCAGGGATATGAGTTATTGTGAAGATGTGATAATGATAACCTGATGTGTGAGATTAATCATGAAAAAAGTTGATTATTTATAGTTTGGTTTAGATAGAAATTTAATTTATGAAAATATATTTTTTAAACTCTCTAATTTACCCTTCTTTCTGTGTAGTGTTTATTTTGTTTTTAAATTTACGATATTCGTGTATTACACGTGAGGAGAGAAATTGACAAGCGGTGTGACTCATTAGTCAATTGATGGAAAAGTTTAATTTTATTTTATTTTTTTATTGTAAGAAGATATTTTTATTAAATCTTATATGGAGAAGTGTATTTTGAAATACTATTATAAATGTATAAATATTTATTTTATGTATGAATATTTATATTTAAGTCTATTATATAATTTTTATACGATATCATTCCTATTCTATTAAAAATATGGGATGTTACATATTAAGGTAGATTAAATTCTTACAAATTGTATTTGATTACACTTGTTAATATTTACATAAATACTAGGTTATATTAAATGTTCATTAATTACTTATTAAATTCCTATATTAAAGTACATTAAATACTTACTAATTGTATTTAAATAATACTCACTAATGTTTACACAAATATTAGGTTAATAGCAAAGTAGTTAAAATTGAGATTTTAATCTTATCCTATATACTATATTGTCTGCCATTTAAAATTCATGCAAAATTGAGAAGCAACAGGATCGCAAGGATGCTCAAATAAAGTCGTAAAAACTTGGTAAAAACTTCAATTTCTTTTTTTTTTCTTTGTACTAATTATTCATCTTCTTAGGTGTGTCAAACCTAATTTGAATTAAAAATTAATGCAATTAAAAGTTTACCTTGTTACTGATGTTGTTAGCACACACCACTCAATTAAAATTAATACAATTAAAATTCAAAACAAATTTCAAACTCAATTAAGAATTAATAGTCTTCCATACACCATTCATCCTTTTGATTGAATATGAGTTTCATTTTTAATTAAAATTGAACCATCACCCAACTAAAAATAATGCAATTAAAATTTAAAACAAATTTCAAATCCAACCAATTAAGAATTAAAAGTATTTTCTCATGCATATTCATATTCTTTATTGAATTAAAGGAATTTTAATCTCAATTAAAATAAAACCAAACTAAGACACCCTTACTGGATTTTTCAGAAATAATAAATATTTTAATAGACCACATTTATTTTACTCATTTGATTTGATTAAAGGTGTTGTTTTAGGACAGGCATTATGGAGTGTTAATATTTTTCTCACGATTCCCAAATTCAAGTTTAGATTCTCATACCATTTACTATTTTGATTTTTTTTCCATAATATTCTATAATAAATTATGTTATAAACTCCTTTATCTCTGTTATAATTAAAAATATATAATTTTATTTCACCGTGTCCTGCAGTCTGGTTGCCACAAATATGTTTACTAATTACTTATTAAATTCATGCATTATGCTTTGTCTCTCAATATAATGAAGTAAGATCAAAAATAAAATTGTAATGGATGAATCACTGATAACTGAAAGAAGTATATAAATCTCTACCTATTATTGTATTGGTGGTTATTTTACAAGAAAGACTAACATATAGGAACAGAGAAGAACATAAAAGATATTTTTACATCCTTTTTGTTGTCCACAATCATTTCAACAGTTCACCCCTGTCTATTTTCCCTGAACTATACTTGTGTTATTTTCACTTGTGACAAAGGACTTATTAATTGTATTTAATTAATATTCTTTAATAATACTAGGTTAATAGCATTACATAAATATATATATATATATATATATATATATATATATTATAGATGGTCATTAATTAATTATTAAATTCACGTATTAAAGTGCATTAAATGCTTATTATAATTTTTTTTCTTATGTATGTTTATTTTATTAATGTAATAGTGACCCACATTAATAAGAAATCCCTACATAAAACCAGGAAGATATTCTTAGTGAAATAAGAGTTACGAGAAGAATGGACGTATATGCTGGAATCAAGGTAAAACGTATCAAACCGTACCAAAAACAAAAATAAAATATGGTGAACCTAATATTTGACACAACATTTAAGAAAAGACTTTTATAGCACAATTTAATAAGAAGTTATTTTAATCTTAAAAGACTTTGACTTTTGTGTAAGTTAGTTTTCAAATATTTTTTCTATGCCTATAAATTGATGTTCATATTCCCTAAAATATCACAACAAAAACATCTATAGAAGAAATCTTGAGATAGAGTATAGAGACTTTGAGAGAAGCTATGAACACAGTTTTGATCATGATTATGTTATTAAGTTTTACTCAAATTGTAAAACCTGATCAGGGAAGTATCCCATGTCCTATATTATGTGCTGTGCAATGTATGGGTCTAAATTTCAAAACGTGTTTTATTGCATGTTTGGCAAAATGTCCTGCAATGTCTCCCAATACCTACAATTGTGTAAATAATTGTGGCGTGAACAAGACCATCACCGTCAATAAAGGTATTTATTCCTTAATGACACTGATTTTTGTTTACTGTTTTTATGGTTTATAACTGAATTAATCATGTTTTTTTATAATGGTTTTTTATCAGATGATCATGGTGCTGCGACTGATCTGGTGGATTGTCTGCATAAGTGTCCAAACTTACAAAACTAATAAGTTGTTGGAAGAAGACTTGAGAATAACATTAGACATGTTTCTTGTTCGTGCATCATAGTAATGAAATTTCTAAAGTGGCCATAAATAAAAATAAATTTTTCTTTTTTAACAGCTAGAAATAAATAAAATTGAACGGAAGACATAGTAATTGAACACTTCAAGATACACCAACCATTATATACCAAAAAAAATAACATTGTGCAAAATTAACATTTCATTTCAACGATCCTAATTAGGAAGACATTTTTCTGATGCGTCATTTTGATATAATCTGTTTGGTAAAATTATTATTGTAAATCGCTTGTCAATATATGTCGTGAAAGAAACCAAGTTTAATCTCCATGGATAATGTTCAAATCCAAGTCCTTTACATGAAAAAATAGTTAAAAATTCATTATCAATTAACCAATTTTTATTTCAAAACTTAGCAATCAAGTAATTGGTAAATATTTGGCACTAATAATATTATAAAAATAATAAAATCAAAATATCTAAATCAAAATTTGTGCTAAATAAACATTTAATTTGAACCATCCAATCGAGAAAACGATTGGAGTTATAATTTGAAGTTTTTCCAATACAACAAATAAAAAATCAGTTACTATGATTAATTAATGAATTATATAACCGTCCAAAGAAACAAATATACGGCCTTTGGCGTAGTTTGAAATATAACCTATGTATTTAATAAATTTTGATTTAAACTATATATGATCACAAAATTATAATTCAGTGAATATATATCATGATAGTTTTTCACGCTGAGAAAAATTATGGCAATTATGATATGAACAACAAAGATAAATAAACCGCTCACACACACACACATTAATTGAGCTCAAAATCAATCATGTAAATTAATAAACCAAACAATGATCATTCCATAAATTTACCAGTTATACCTTCATGTTATGAAATTACGTTGTGATTTTTTGAAACTTTAGTCAGCTACAAATTTCAATTAAAATATATATATGTCGTCAAGAAATTTAAGTAAAAGACAAATTTTTCAAAGTGGTGTAATTTTTATCTGAAATTCCTAAAATGGTGTATTTTTTTTTATTTCTAGATATGGGTAAATCGTACATAAGAGACACAGATCATTGTGAAGAAACCGTGACCCTATTATAGGAGTTAATTTAACATTAAATGAAATCATGAGTGAAAAGAGAACACAATTTCTTACTAGATGAAATTGTACAGCTAAGATTTGAATTAATGAACTAATTAAAATTGTGAGAATACTGCATCATTTAGGATGGTTAATATTCTACTATACAACTAAAATAAATGGACAGTTACAAAGTCATTTTCATTTTATTTATAGATAAATATAATGATTGAAATTAATTCTGATTAAGTAATTGAATAGATGTGAAGTTAATTTGAATAGAAGAGTGGTCACATATTGTGAAGAAAAATTACCTAGATATAATTTAAAAACTAACAATAAATTTATTTAAAAAAATTATATAATATTTTCAAATTTTTCTTGCTAAATTTATTGCTAAATTTTAATTTTATTTTAAATTATTTCTATATTAGTAACTAAATTTAAATATCCAACTTATACTTAATTTTTCTAAATATATTTTATTATTAAATTTTAATTTAATTTTATTTTTCTTTTCAATATCAAACTTACTCTTAATTTAATTCAATATATAAATCTCATACTCACATCATTTTTATTTCAACAATTACATATTTATCATGAATAAAACAGTCAGTTTTGTAACTTTTACATTTATTTTAGTTACACAGTAATAACACAATACACCTGCCAAAAATAAAAGAAGAATGAATGCGTAGAGAATATATATTTATATTATTAATATAATGTTGAATCATGAAAATAATAGTCATCATATCATCTTAATTATCATAACAATTTATTTTTATGAATATTTTAAAATAATGCTTTGTCATTTAGAGAAAAAAAAAGTGATAATATAATGTGAAATCTGCTACATAAAAGTAAATAGTTTTATTCAAAGTAGTTAAAATTAGGATTTTAATCATAAGATTTTTATAATCATAAGATTGTATGTAACAGCCCAAAAATTCTATAGCATTTGCAATCAACTATTATAAATAAATAATATATATATATATATATATATATATATATATATATATATATTT
>Ga0099824_1009067_pt1 | contig 12426 bp, 5 predicted proteins | sample SiratrowhiteBW_FD_76837 | JGI IMG/M metagenome (GOLD analysis project Ga0099824, IMG submission 76837) | Root nodule microbial communities of legume samples collected from California, USA - Siratro white BW | ecosystem: Host-associated > Plants > Roots > Nodule | place: USA: California... | reverse complement strand
TATATATATAAAAATATATATATATATATATATATATATATATATATATATATATATATATATATATATATATATATATATATTCCCTCTTTCAGAGTATGTAATTCAAGAACATTTTAATATATTATAAGTTGTATATTTTAGTCATTTAGGTCATTACACTGTAATGGGACCTCCTGCTTAAGGGAATTTTAAAATATTTTAGAAAACATTTACCTATAGCTAATACATCTATTGTATTCTTTATACATCTTTGTAATTCCTTTTAATACTTATTTCTCCTAAAATATTATTAGAATATAAAAATATGTAAAGAGAAACTATAAATAAAACCTTAAGCAAAATTTAGTTAGTTTTACTGAATTTTTTAAATAACAGAGTACAATATTTATAATATATAACAGTAATGAATAAAAATAAATAAAGATTTTATTCAAAAATATAAAATATCTTATTAAAAATTGTCAATTTCTAGTAAAGAAACAGCTGGAAGGCATTAAAGAAGACTAGGAAACTGGCCTCCGGACAGTGTTGGTAATCAAGTGATGGTGGAAAACTGCCTAAGATATTTCAGAAGACTATTTCTTCACATCTGATCTATAAATTAGAATGCAAAATCAGTGGTAAGCACAGCAATTATGGGTTTCATTTCGAAGAGGTTGTTGATTGGGTTCATCCTTCTGCATGCATTGCTACTTTCCTATTTTTGTTTCCCAAGTTATGCTTCTACTTCTCACAAGCTGGTGAAGACAATTAGAGGAAATCTGCCATGGCTTCCACCGTCTCCCAAACCGAATCCAGCTCAACACTATTTTCACAGCCCACCGCCGCCTCGTCCTGTTCGTTCTAAAATCCGAGCAGCACGACCGCCTCCATATTAAATTCGACAGCATCCAAACAAATCCATTCATAGTATCATTTCCTTTATGGTTGTTCACTTTTTAGCTAGGAAGATTTTATGAACAGTTGTAAACTTAAGTGGTTGATTGTTATTTCCTTTATCTACTTAAAATAGCTGTCCAATGGAATGAACTTCTTCTTGAAAGTAAAATAGGATGTTGCTTTCTCAACTTTCACTCTTGGAGCAATGAAGGAAAACATCACTTGTTAGTTTTCTATTAGAAATATAACTGATAAGCCCGAATCAGTGTCTGGTTGAGTGAACGAGACATCCTTTGATCGGTTGGCGAGTATTGTTACGTCTCCAACAGTAGCATTGTGGGACTGATTAGTTTTGGTCCATAGCATAAGCATTAGTTTTCTTTTCCATTTCTGTTATAAAAAATATTTGAAATGCCAAAAAAAATTTAGCTAGATGATTTGATGAATAATTCTGTTGCTCTTTAAGAATTTTTTTCCTTTCCACTCAAACTTGACTACTTCAATTTCTATAAGGCTTCTCTGTTATTAAATTGGCCATGAAACAAATAATCATGAAAGTCTACAAGGAGATACAATTTAAACTTTAAAGAATACTAGAAAGAATTTTGTGTTGAGAAATTTAAACAATAGGAAATAATAGGTATGTTTTTTGTTTTCTTTGAAAAACGTTATTTTTTTGTACCAATTTGGTGCAAAATACAGGTTTCGGATTGCACAAATTCAACGGTAAATTAACCCAGTAAAATAAGAAACAATTTGCTTTAAGTTTGGGAAAAAATTATGTTTGGTCTTCGTGTAATGTTATGTTGTGGTATGCAATGCATATATTGAAGAGACTAAAAAAGCAAATACAAGCTTAGGAGAACCTAATGTTCAGAGGGTAAATATCAATTCAGAAACGATCAAGATTTAAGTCCACAAAGGACAAGAAAAAAGTTAACGATCAAAACATAAAAACAAAAAAATTAGAAATAAAATTAATCTGTATTTCTATCTCTAAATAAGAATATTTGAAAATATTTAAAATAATAAAAAATAATTGATAATTAAATATTTATCATTCAGTGCGGGCTTGTCCGAATGTATTTGGGCCCTCTGATGTAAAATGATCCAAGAGGAGACTTTCATTTTGAAGGATCCACGGGTTGGCCGTCTGTTGGGGCGGTGAAGAATTTGAACATGTCGCAGTTCTGGAAACCAGGGACGGAGAGGCCACAGGGACGCGTAGTAGACGACGAAGAAGGTGGTGTTCTCTTCTTGTCTGGTTCTCACCAGTCCTCTTCCTCAAGACATGGCTACGCCAGCATCGACAACCAACGCCAGCGATTGCCTGTGTTCAAGTACCGCACCGCCATTCTCTACCTCGTCGAGACTCACGCCACCACCATCATCGTCGGCGAAACCGGCAGCGGCAAAACCACTCAAATTCCTCAGGTCACCTTCCTCCAAATTCTAATTCTAATTCTAATTCATATTCACATGACTCACAATTTGCACTGCATTTCAGTACCTGAAAGAAGCAGGTTGGGCCGCCGGGGGCAGACTCATTGCTTGTACTCAACCTAGACGACTTGCTGTTCAGGTTACTTCTCTTCATAATTACCGCTAAATGCTTCTTCAATTCATCGTTCACATAACTCTCTCATCACTCATCTCATCTCTTCTGCGTTTTACAGGCTGTTGCTTCCAGAGTTGCGGAAGAGATGGGAGTAAAGCTTGGTGAAGAAGTTGGCTACACGATAAGGTTTGAAGATGTAACCAAACCGGTGAGAATCTCTCTACAATTATCGTTTATTTGCATCTTATGTTGTCATGCTTACTATTACTCACACATTCACACACGCGTGTGTATATAATATATGTCGATAGAAGAGGGGAGTTGATTGGATAGTGACGCGTGGAGTGGTTCCCACGTTTATTTTCGTTTTGTGGCAGCGCAGGATGTAACGGTGCTAAAATTTTTGACCGATGGAGTGCTCCTAAGGGAGATGATGGACGATCCTCTTTTGACCAAATATAGGTATTTGTTGTCCTTCTTTTTTAACATCTTCGGTGGAATGGACTTCAAATGTTTACACTCATAAGTCCTATATATATATTTAAAGTGCTGCATTATGTGTACACTGTACAGAAATGGTGAAAAAGACATCTAAGTAACTGGATGAGCATGGACTAGGGAAACTATGGTTTTATGATGGCAGTGTAGCATTCTTATCTTTATGTTCTGTTTTAAAACTTTGAGACTAATAATGTTCTTTTCCTTCTTTGTGAAGTTGCCATCAGAATTTAGAGAACCTTTCTTCTGGTCCTTGTGTATCTGTGGGGGCTCGAGTTTTCCCCTTTTTCTTATTTGTCAGATATTGTAATCCTCCCCATGCTAGTATTTTTTTAATTAAAAAAGAAAATAAATGCGGAGTTGCCACAGAACTTTTCTAGGTAGACTTGTCTAGCTTTTTATACAAAACAAGTAATTGACTTTTGAGACTTTAAATGTTGTGCATTCAAACATTACTTATTAAATGGTTATATAAATGGTGTTCCTTATACTGATTTTTACATGTTTTGGGGCTGCGACAAGTAGCAAACTTATAGTTGTTTCTATTGAAAGAGATGAGATATTTCAATTCATTTTCCTGTTCTGAACTGCTTTTACCCTGACCTTTGTAAATACTTGTTGCAGTGTTATAATGGTGGATGAGGCTCATGAAAGATCAATATCAACTGACATTTTGCTTGGACTATTGAAAAAGGTATTAAATATATGGGCTATCCATATGTATAGGAATAAAATGTTGTTCTTCTTTTGGTAATTAAAAATAGTTTCATTATATTTAAATTTTTTTAATCTCATAATTTGTGTGAATTCTGTTTTCCGCCTTTCTAGATTCAGCGTCGTCGACCAGAGTTGCGGTTGATTATCTCATCTGCTACCATTGAAGCAAAGTCAATGTCTGACTTCTTCCAAATGAGGTTTTCTTCTGCTCTTGCTAAGCTGCAATTGTTCGGACTTTTATTTATGAATCAACATTTTTCTGGAAGCTTTATTCATAGAAATTGTCTTTGAAAAATGTCACAAGATTTTTTTGGGAAAATAGATAATCTGATTATAAGATTCACCTTAATTGTAAAAAACCTTCAAAAGTAAAAGGTTTCTCTACTAGAGTCCAAATTATCCATACATGGATACACCTGTGTCTGTTGGCATTTAGCTGCTGTTTGTAATTCTAATACTGCTAGTTAGATAAACACATGGAACAGAGAGACACAAAAGAAAGGGAGGAAAACAAAGAATCTGTATAGTATCATTGCTATGAAGAACAGTACTACTGTTTATATGCACCAAGAGAAGAAGCAGAATACCCGTATAACTGTTACAACTAACAACACAAAACTCTGTGTGTGTGTGTGTGCGCCCAATTGATTGCCTACCTCATTTATTCCCTCTTCCCTTACTTTCCTACCAGCCCTAACTTCATCTATGAATCCTACAGTTCTCGCCTTATATAAAAGATTGTTACAACTTACAACCTATGTAAAGCTCTCCTTTTGTCCATTACCCTTATAGGAGTGCCTAACAAACTCTCCTGGTTTCACTATCAAGCTGACCACTTGTACTTAGTTACAACCATTAGGATCATGGCCAACTTACTATACCTATTATTATCTGGTATATAGTACCACAATATTAAGTTGTTTAAAATAGAAAGTCTTGTGGGCTTTTGTGCTGAGCATTCAGATATTGATTGTCACCCAAAAAAGCAGTCACTTACTCAACAATGTGTTCTATTAACAGAAAAAAGCGTCGAGAGCCTGAAAACAAGGATCATGGACCACAAGTGGAACCTGCAATCTTATCTGTTGAGGTACTATTGAGTAGTACAACTCATGCTTGCATGTCTACTGTTTTCTGAGTGCGTTTCTTTGATGAAAAATACGGCACATTTAAGGTTACTTGAATCACCCGTGCCCTTGAATTTGCTTTCAAACAATGTCTTTTGTTGTTCCAGTGTGGTGTCTGATCCATGAATGAACTGGGCTGCCACTGTATTCCTGGCTCCTGTTTTGTTTCTCTTTTCATTTGTTATCATCATGGTAGTCAAAATTGAGATCGTATTCAAGTGGAAAGGGTGTTTAGATAAAAAAATTGAGGGATCATAACATGCATTGTAAGATCCTACAAAATTCTTGAAAATTTATACGTATGATATACACTCATTACTAGAATAGAATCTAACATTCAGAGAGAAGATGAAATAGCAAACTGATTTTATTCATACTGAAAATGTTCAAAGAGTGTATATATAGCAGGCTATCACACACCAATGCTACTGTCTTGACTCAGCACCAATTACAATGAACAGAATCTGTTTACAGAAACAGTTATAACAGAATGTAGTTACAAAGATAATGATCACCTATTACAATGATTAACATACTGCCAACTAACATATACTAACACTCTTGTGTACGTTGCACAAACCATTATACAACACTTCAAAGAAAAGGATGATTCTGACTTTTTAACAATTGATCCAATCCGAAGTACAAAACAGCAATAAAACATAACGAACTTCGAACTTGCAGTGAGATATTTGAGTGATATAACTTGTAATGAAAGCTTGGGTGTGTTTGTGTTTTATAATCTACACAAACTGAGAACACGAGAGAAGGAATAAAACTACAGTGAGGTAAGGGGAAAGTTATTCTATTTTTTGTCAAAATGGGTGCGGGTGTATTTTGACGTTATAAGGAACCAAAAATTTTGGCTTAAGTTTTGGTTTTTTAGGAGTGAAGCATGTTAAGGGTTACAAAACTGGTTTGCAATCCTACCCTCAAACTAACCTAGAAATGCAGTAGTGAGAACTGCCAATCTGCTGCAAGTTGTGATCTTCATCGACGAAACTAGCAACCTTGCAATCTACAGTAGATGCAAACTCAGAAACAAGGGAGAAGATCGTTATTGCCTACCATTTTACATGTCAAACTGCGATTTTGACTGCCGTGGTTATTATTATTTAATTTTTCCTGCATGTTTGTCTCATCACCCTTGTGTATTTTTCTTTTCCATGTAATATTAATTTGACAAAGTAGCAACCTTTCAGAAACTGAACTACAATATAATTTTAATTAAGTGGAGCATTACTATGACTTCGTGGTTTCCAGGTTAAAGTTTTCAATATACAAATACATCATGCTTTATGATTTTCAGGGTAGAGGCTTCAATGTACAAATTAACTATGCTGAGGAACCTGTCCCAGACTATGTTCAGGCTGCTGTTTCAACGACACTCTTGATCCACCAGCGGGTACTTTATCTTATAATGAGATAGGATAAATTCAACTAATGCATTCTATATTTGAGGCATTTTAATCACTTTAGTTTAATTACATGTGTTGTTGCACAGTGCTTACATTAGACTTGATCATGAATTTTAAAATGAGTGTTTACTTTGATACATGTCATAGTAACTATAATAGAAATTTTGGAGTGACAGTTAATCTGTAAGTTGTGGGTCCGCTCATGGAAGACGGAATTTTACGCAATGTGAATAGTAGCACCTTATTGCCAGATGAGTTTAGTACCTTGAGTGCCTCCAAATTTTAAATGTTGGATGAGTTGCATAAGCTTTGTAATCTCACAAGCAGCTACTACCATAGCATAGTACTCAACTTTGGTATAGTGCTCAGCTTTGACACTGGATCTATAAACTGTTTTTTGCTTCTTGCTCCTCCAGGAGACCAAGTTTCCTCCAATGAGAACACAATATCTAAAAGTGGACTTCCTATCTGATAGTGATTCTGCCTAATCAACGTCAGAGTAACAAACTATTTTGAAATTGACTTTGTCCTTGTATATTAATCTGAGACCTGGTGCATATTGTAGGTATCAAAGGGATACACATGGCAGTTTTCCAATGATTATGACATAGATCCCTTAGGAATTGGTTAACCACACTAACTGCAAATGTGATGATCAACCTAGTGAAAATGTGGTAATTAAGTCTTCCTACTAGACAACTTTAGGGTCTTCAATAATGGCTCCCCTTGACTCTAGGGTCTTCACATTGGAATCCATGGGAGTGGCACTTGGGCGACTATTGAGCTTGTTAGATTTAGTGAGGATGTCTAAGGCATAGAACTGGTTGCCAGAGGATGAGGGTTCTGGTTGGCGGATTGGCAGTGAGTCACGCTGGAAAAGGTGCCAGCGGCATTGTGGGAGCAAAAAGTAAAATAGAAGGAAAGGAAAGAGAAATAGAAATCTGATACCAAATAGAGAAGATTGCTTGTAATTGTGGAGTCAGTATACACAACAAGTACTCTTATTTATGATGAAGTAGAGATACAATAATAAGGAACAAAATGTATACTTAATGAAAAATATTTGGTAAGATATTTTCCTATCAAATCATATGATATCATATCTCCCTATTTAGTGTAATCAAATCACATCTCAAGTACTTATCTTTCCTTAGGAGCCTGCCGGAGACATTCTAGTATTCCTTACTGGCCAAGATGATATTGATGCGGCTGTTCAGCTACTCACTGACGAAGTTCAAACTACTGGAAAACACTCTTCAGGTACACATTCTGAATAGTTACTATTTTTGGACTTCTAACTTTTGTTGTCTTTAACTACTAAACAACACTTTTTTTTAATCATCACCGACGAGTATGTATATTTTTTTTTCATACATAATAAGAAAATGATTTCATAATTTTCATCTTCAATGAGATATATCTAATGCATAGAATTTTCCTTTGTTCCAGGATTGATTGTTTTGCCTCTGTATTCAGGACTTCCACGTGCTGACCAGGTTAGAAATACATAGGTGTGATTTATTGTAATTTTTTTGTATATTTATTTTAATTTTAATGTGATAATATTTGTTTTACTTTTACATTCTCTCAGGAGTTAGTATTTTCTCCAGCTCCTCGTGGAAAGAGGAAAGTAGTAATTTCTACTAATATAGCAGAAACATCGCTCACATTAGAGGTAACTTCCCATTTACTATGTTTGACCATGTCTATGGGTTAGAGATGAGTCCTCCTTATTAATTCTTATTTTTCTAATCATGCAGGGAATTGTCTATGTTGTTGACAGTGGGTTTTCAAAACAGCGGTTCTACAATCCGGTATTTTCATTTTGTTGTTTCTATTGAAGAGATGTAGTAATGAGCCCTGTAATGATTATTTCCTGTTTGGTTTCTAAATGTAACTTTTGGTCTATCTTTACTTCTATTCAAGTTTCTTTTTTGCTCTCCAGTTTTTAGCAAACATTGTTCCACTGCAGAGGCATTATCCTTATTTTCCACTTCTACCCTTGTATTTTCTTAAAATGTTAGAGAAGCTTAATCAATTTTTATGTCACTTATTGTCTTATTTAACGTTGTACAAGTTGTTGTTGGTTCATGAAGGATTTAAAACCTTAAAATTTTCAATATATATTGGGTTGGAGTTTCCTAGTTAAGGTACTCTATGAATTTTAAATTAACATTAATTATGTATTTTCTTCATTATTTCAGTTTATTAGAATTTTATCCACTAAATTTTGGTTGATTCTAGCTGGCATCCTAGTAATTTTATTTTTAGGACATTTCCCTTCAACTCTCTTTTTTTCTCATTTACTCAGATTTCTTGGATGTCTTCGAGTGTAATCTCTTTCACGCTTTGTAACAGATTTCCGATATTGAAAATCTGGTTGTGGCACCTATATCTAGGGCTTCTGCTAGACAAAGAGCTGGCAGGGCTGGGCGAGTTCGACCAGGAAAGTGTTACAGGTGTTGTTTCAGCTGTTTAATAAAAATGCTTTACTTATAAAATATGATTTATTATCCTAGTCACCTGTCGCTTCTCAGATAAGAGATTGACTCTTGTATGTGGTTATCTTACAAAGGACCAAAATCATTTATTTACCTACAGAATAATTTGTTTCGTGTCATGGATTTTTTTCTTATGATTAGTTCATGGAAGGTGACCCTGTTGATCTATAAACATCTGTTGATCTATGTAATGACAGCATGCTTTACAATATTCACCTTTTTAAACATTTTTGTTATGAATTTAATTATGCCGATGAGAACAATTGTGCTCCTCTTTTACTTCATTTGACAAGTTTAAGAAAAAAAAGGCAAATTTCATTGCAATTTCCATAAAACAGAAAACTTTTCAGTTTTACTTTTTTAGTTTGTTTATCTGATTTGATTTAAGCAGAATGCATTGATTTTGAAGTGCCATGTTTTCCCCTACATTTTCTCGGATTACAGTTTCTCTATGGCCCTCCGCTAATGGCTGTTATACTGGGCTTTTCAGTTCTGACATGCAAAGAGATCCAGTGGCCTTAATACATTATTTTTGCCTTTATTTTGTTTGGAGGACATCTTATCATGTCCACTCTGTGCCATACCCTTCCTGTCTCTGTACACACACCGCACTTTGTCTAATAACGTATTAAGTATCCTATTGGTGGAGTTAGTATTCTTCAATTTCATGGTGTAATAATGGTCATTGTGTTTTATTGATGCATTTTTTTATGGTTTATTCTATTGTGTTTTATGTCCTGTTTACCATGCCAACATATCAAATTGTATAATTTGTATTTTGTAATGATGTTAATTGTGATAACCATTCACTGTGCACATGACTGCAACCAGGCTATATACCGAAGAGTATTTTCTTAACCAGATGCCTGATGAGGGAATTCCAGAGATACAGAGATCAAATATGGTCTCCTGCGTAATCCAGGTTAGTAGTTGTTATGAATTAATTTCACAGAAACAAGTATTTTTAGCGTGTTTTATTTTGTTATGGTGATGCCACCATTATGTGTTATTTTTGTTTTTTCCAGGCACGGGAACTTTTTTATCGGGATGATATTTTTCTGATCCATAGAATGATGATTAGTGACTAGTCGCATCACTGCTATTTTGATTTATCTTCAATTTGTTTGAATTTAATAAATAATTATCATAAGCATATCTGCTCCGTATATTGGTATTTTAATTAAAATAGTAATCAAGATTAATCAAAGAGAGGGAAAGATGAAGTTGCGTTAGAAACTTCAGCATTTTTGGCAATTTATTTTATCAACTCTTGCAAAGAATTTGCGCACCTTTATTTTTTATCTGCCTAGTATTTACTTACCAACACTTTTTATTGTTGTCTGGTATTTTTAACTTCATGTTAACAATCCTATGCCAAAGCTACATACAGATGAAGGAGGTCATGTACATAATTCCTTGTTTTAGTACCACAAACTTGCATATCACATCTCCCCTACATATTTTTGGGATGAGCCAATGGCTAATTTTAAGGGGGATTCCTCTTTGAATATGGAAGAGATTGAATTACTTCTATGCATTTTTAGCCTCTGCCCTTTGGTTGTGCATCGCATTTCTCTAATAAAATTTCTCCTTTTTATCCACAAGAAAAGCATGGTATTACTTCCTTTTCTGATATTACTATTGGAAAGTTGCTACCAGAATAATGCTTCTTGGAATAGTGTGTTTTCTAGATGAAGTTAATGATTGATTCTAAAATTAATTACTTAATACTTTTTCTGATGATTTCCAGTTAAAGGCCTTGGGGATTGATAATATCTTGGGCTTTGACTGGCCAGCATCTCCATCTGCTGAAGCAATGATCCGAGCACTAGAAGTTCTCTACTCACTTGGTGTATTGGATGATGATGCTAAGCTGACTTCACCAACTGGATTTCAAGTTGCTGAGATTCCACTTGTAAATTTCTCTTACGAAAAAATCATGTTTGATTAATTTGTTAAATGCTTCATCTCTATTTATAGAATTATAAAACTCGTTTTATCACCATGGTCCCAGGGTTAGTTTATGTACACTGGACACTTAGAGTTGTTTGGTGATCAGGATAAAAAAAAAAAAATAGGATACAATAAGGTAATCATATCCTATATTTTAATCTATTGTTTGAGCTGACAAGATTGGATAACCTTATGCTATCATGTTCATAAATATTATCTTGGGGGTGGGGGTAGCTGGGTTAAGAGTAGAATAAGTTCAGAACCTATCTATATTTCGTACAATTTCACTGAGGTGTGCTTAATGGAATGTAATCCTTGCTAGGATCCGATGGTCTCAAAAATGATAATAGCTTCCAGTCAACTCGGGTGTTCAGAGGAGATAATCACCATTGCTGCTGTTCTTTCCGTCCAAGTAAATCTTTTTGCTCTAGTCATTGCTATTGTTTTCTAAACAAATTTAATAAAATTGTGTTAAAATCACATTTTTTGCTGAAATTGGGAAATATTAAAATAAAATCTATTAGTATATCATCTCAAAAGTATAGTTAAACATTAATATATAGAGTAAAATATCTATGTATGCAGTCAATCTGGATCTCAGGGAGAGGGATACAAAAGGAATCGGATGAAGCAAAATTGAGATTTGCTGCTGCCGAGGTAATTTAACATAAGTTTTCCCCACTTTTGCTAATTATAACCATAATTTCCTCTACATTATTATTACGTGCTAAACTTCCTATGATTCTTCATTAAACTCTTCATTCACTGTGTAATATGATTGTTTTCCTGTAACAGTACGATGGATACCTATATCTTTTATTCATATACTTTATCTCTTTTGATAATTGGTACGATTACAGGGTGACCATGTAACCTTCCTTAATGTATACAAGGGGTTTCATCAATCTGGTAAATCTTCGCAGTGGTGTCACAAGAACTATGTAAACTATCATGCCATGGTGTGTATTTAGCAATTTTTCACAATATAGGCATTTCAATAGAGTCCATCCACTCCTTTTCAATATTGATGTTGACATGACTGCTTAAATTGCACAGAGAAAGGTTCTTGAAGTTAGAGAGCAACTCAAAAGAATTGCAAAGAGGATAGGATTAGTCTTAAAATCTTGTGAGAGTGATATGGAGGTTGGTTTTTTTCTTCTTTTACTTATGGTTTTGATTATTTAAAAAGAAAAAAAAAAAAAAAACTGGCTTCAATATTCTCCGGATTTTGTCCGGTGGGTGCTCAAATAGTCAAATTTATTGAAATCTCTGCCTTAGTTTAATCATTATTTTATTGATCCTGTTTCATTCTTTGGTTTTTCCACCCTATTACATCAAGGTCTTGTTAAACAATTGCTTATGTATAAGTTGTTTTAATAATTGAGAGAAAAATAAGGGTAAACTGTTTTCTAAGAAGCCGTAAGGTGTTTTCATAAGCTGTCATGGAGAGTAGTTGAAATAAGCTTAAAACAACTTTTCATAGGCACATAAACGATCCAGAAGAGATTATTTAATTATATTGTTACACATACTTTTACAGTTAGTGAGAAAAGCTGTCACTGCCGGTTTCTTTGCAAATGCGTGTCATCTAGAGGTGAGATATTTCTTGATACAATAAAATTCATGATTTTATCATTCATTTGTTTATATATATATATATATATATATATATATATATATATATATATATATATATATTTCTAATTTTTAACTCTATTTTTTATAAAAAAAATAATAAAATTTTTTTAATATTTTTTTTTTATAATACATAC
>Ga0099824_1009065_pt1 | contig 12427 bp, 4 predicted proteins | sample SiratrowhiteBW_FD_76837 | JGI IMG/M metagenome (GOLD analysis project Ga0099824, IMG submission 76837) | Root nodule microbial communities of legume samples collected from California, USA - Siratro white BW | ecosystem: Host-associated > Plants > Roots > Nodule | place: USA: California... | reverse complement strand
TGTTCGCCCATTAAAGCGGTACGTGAGCTGGGTTCAAAACGTCGTGAGACAGTTCGGTCCATATCTGGTGTGGGCGTTAGAGCATTGAGAGGACCTTTCTCTAGTATGAGAGGACTGGGAAGGACGCACCTCTGGTGTGCCAGTTATCGTGCCCACAATAAACACTGGGTAGCCAAGTGCAGAGCGGATAAAAGCATCTAAGTAGGAAACCCACCCCAAGATGAGTGTTCTCCTATTCCGACTTCCCCAGAGCCTCCGATAGCACAGCTGAGACAATGATGGGTTCTCTGCCCCAGCGGGGATGGAGCAAAAGAAGTTTTGAGAATTCAAGAGAAGATCACGGCAAGATGAGCCATTTATAATTAATGATAGGTGTCAAGTGGAAGTGCAGTGATGTATGCAGCTGAGGCATCTTAACAGACCGTTAGACTTGAACCTTGTTCCCGCAATCTTATCCTTTTCACTTTTAAAACTATTGTTTAACCAATGGTATTAACACAAGTTTGAATGGTATTAACACAAGTTTGATCGGTACCAAATTAACATTAAAACTTTTGATGATACGCAAAAGTTATGTACAATATTCTAAATTAAAAAAAAAACAAGTCTTCATAAACAAGGAATTTGCCTGATTTTTCAAATTTACTTTTCAATTCTACATAAATTCATTATCTACGAAAAACCCTATTGTAAATTGATGGTCATAATTCTAAATTCCAAAGAAGAAAGAACCTTATCAAAAACTTGTTACAACTATCTATATTCATTTAAAACGACATATCTTATAGGAACAACACTACTCTTTTAAAGGAAGAAAAAATTTATGAAACAATTGTTCCCACGACTTTAAAATGGATTTGGCTCATGTTTATATACACATTAATGGATAAGAAAAATAATTCATTACCTTTAATAAACAAAAAATAATTAATTATAAAATATAATATTTTTTTAAAAAAATAAAATAATAAATTTTATTCCAGATCTTACATAAATAAAGTTAAACTAAAAAAAGAGTGTGTTAAAGATTCAACCTGAACTAAAATAATTTTAAATCAAAATTTAAATAAATACACATCTCACATAAATTTTTCAAAGTTCAGTTAAATTTAATGGTTATTTCTTACCAAACTGAAATACATCTACGTCTAATAATAATTGAAGATATTTTAAGGCAGATTCGATGTATTTATTATTATTAATGGAGTATTATTGTTTAAGGCATATTAGATATCGGACAGACTAACTCATTGGATTTTGGGTACATCTACAATATATAATATTACATTATCTGTTTTTATCTTTGGAAACAAAATTTCGCTGTTTAAAAAAAAAAAAAATTTTTAGAAACAAAATACTACTATTGTACTAAGTCAAATACTATTTATTTATTTTCAGTACAAAATAATATTTTAGATAAATGTCTTTGCATATATGTGCTAAGTCACAATCTCCCTTAAATGTGGCACAATGTTAAAATTGCCATTAATTGATTACTGTTCTTACTCGGTAGAGATGGGCCGGGCTTAATATCTATTCCGACCCGGTAATTGCTTCCTGCACCCGTCATTTGTTTCCTGCACTCCATTATATTTTTAAAATACGAGAACTATATTTGGAGATATAAAAATGGCTTTTGGAATTGGTATTTCAGAATGAATATTGGGAGTGTAAAAGTAACTTCTAAATTTAGTTTTCCAAAATAGATTTTAGGATGCAAAAAACAGTTTTGGAAAATATTTTCTGAAATTCAAAAATGACTTCAAAAAAATATTTTTCAGAATGCAAAATTAACTTCGGACAACATTTCTTGAGAAAATGTTCAGGAAATATATTTTCTGAAAAGTTATTTTTAAATTTTGAAAAACGTTTTTTCATAAACAGTTTTAGGCACACCTCGTTGATTTCTGAAATTCGTTTTTCGAAAGCCATTTTTGAAGACTGATTTCTGAAAATTTCTTATCCCACATACGAAATCAAAATGCTTAAACCAAAACTCACTTACCTCCATTCACCAAGAACACCTCGTCGGAGAACGCTGCACTGCACCACCACGGACTGCCTACCACACAACTCGAAACAATCCAACCACTACAACTCCTCCTTCCTTTCAATAATCTGTCAAGGATAATGGAGGTATTTCAAAAAAGTGATGGGGTGCTGGACGCATATGTGGGGGGTGCAGGAAGCAATTGCCTTACAAGCCCACACTGACTACACACGATAAAGGGAGCCCTTAGAAATAGCTGATGCACGGCCCGATACGGAGATGGCTAAGAAAGGAAGAGTGTAAAGATCTTGTCCTGTAAGTATCAAAACTAAAATAAATTAAAAATAGTAAATAACTAGATTGTGAAACAATAATAATTTTCTATGCTGATTTTGGTGAAGTTGAATATTAGGTTCAACACAGATAGCCCATCAACCAAAGAGATTGAATTTCTTGAGGTTGGATTGAAATTAACTTAACCATCAAGAAAATTCAATTTAATATATTTTGGTTGATTGAATCATCGGTTATCCAATTCAAAAAATCCCAAATATAATCCAAATATAAAACATACTTTGAAAATAACGCATTTTAAAAGAGAGCACAAAAATCGTATTTACTTATCTCTTGTTTATGATATTCCTACCAACTCTTGACACAATAGACAATTGACCTATATTTTATTAGGTGTTACCTTTCAAACTAATAGTATGGTAGGTTAAAGTGAAAAGACAAAGAAACAAATATACTTCATTTTATCTCAAAAGCCTAAATAGAGGTCCAACTAGAAATCATTTTCAGTACGAAAACAATCTCCAAACACGAGACAACCAAACTTTAATAAAGAAAAAGCAAGAGAAAACCATTTTTTTAATAAATGGAAAATATTTCAATACGAAGTGACTTATTTTTTTTCAATTTATAAATATTTTTTACTTTCTTTAAAATACAATACTTACTATTTTAACTCATTTATATCATGTATTTTTAGGAATTATTCTTTATTTTATACATTTTAGAGTAAAGACATTATATAGTTAAAGGAGAAAGTTAAATCAATAAATGTTACATCATATATATTATATAAATTATACATAAGCTAAATTAGTTTTTTAACCAATTCCTACAGGGAATATTATACTGACCCAACATGACAAGAAAGATAATTAAGATAAAGTAACTATTATGGGTACACTAAACAACTAATTATAATAGAATAAAATCAATTATCCTATCTTAACATATTCTATATATCTTGACTTCTACAACTAAAATTTGTTCTTAATACTTAAACAATAGATATACTATAGTTAAAGAAGCTATAATCCATAAATCCCTTTTTGGATAGCAAAACGTGAAAGCATAATTAATTTCGTTTGCCACTGACATATTCAGTGCATATTTTTGTCTTATTTTCTTTCCTTTTGCTTATAGCATTGAAAAACAATGGAATCTACTGCATATGAAAACGACACTTTGAACAACTTAAGACGTTTTATGTCACTTTAATATCTAATTATACTATGTATTGGGTCCCATTAATGTTGGGAGGTCAAAAGTTAGGGCACTGGTTCATGCATCTTCTAATTTTCCTATTCTTTTTTTCAACTAAGATTATTGAATTGTATTTGTCACTCCTTAGTGTGTCATGCATAAAGATTTATGCATTGATCCGCCACAGTTGCACATGTGCATGTTCAAAAAGTTAACACATTGCTCCAGTTATATTTCGTGACGAAGTTTCCTCTTACGTAGATTTTACCTAGTTTTGTAATACTATATTGTTGCATGTTCCTCTTTCAACTATTCTTGTTCATACATGGCATGCTGCATCCTCTCAGTCTTCTCTTTCTTTCATTTCTTCCATTCTGTCAAAAAACAATGGTACGGTCAAAGAAGACACGAGGGCATAGAAATTTCTGTGCTTTTGACTGTCAACTGTGTATAGGTCCAAAGCTTTTCTGACTTCATTTAATTAAGGGATTAATCTGTTTTAACAAAAATGTTTTTCAAACAAATAACATATCATAACTTAAATTAACAGTTATTTAAAAAAATAAAATCATCTACAAATTCTGTAATATTGGCTTGATTTTGATTATACAATTCCTATATTGACGATGGCAATCAATGCTTTTGGTTTTGAAGTCATTATTCCCTGGTCAACCTGCACTGGCTAGTTTTCCTTATAAAAATTGTTTTCTTTGATAATGATATATTGTCAAAATGTTGGTTGGGTGGAAAAACAATACGTAGAACTTGTAATTTGTAAGACAGAAGACATAAATCTAATCGTAGAAAAAAAAGGTTTAGAAAGACTTTTTTCTATACTTAGTTATGTTGTTTTGTAGTCAGAGATGGTAAAGAGGTGAGTTAGAGTTTTATTATATATATTTCATTTTTGAAATAAAGTTTTATACTCATTCGTATTTTTATTTTTGTTAAGTATGAAATTTGTATTTTATTTTTGCGTCAATTAGTGATATATTTAACTCATGCTTTAATTGAGATTATCATAAGAAAAAAAAAATATTTGAGAATTTGTTATAAATATTAAACAAGTGAAATGATTAAAAGATAATAAAAAATTATTTAGCATTCTTCAAATGTAATAAATACTCAATTTTAAAAATTAAATATTATTCATATCTATACTAGTATTCAGTTTACAGTTTACAGATTTTTTTTTCAGAAATAAAATAGGTTTAAATAATCCACATGAAGAAGATGACAACTTATTTATATTTTTGTTTGTTAGATTATCTATTAGATTGTAAAACTATCTAATAATATCGTTGTAAGTTGATGCATAATATACTATCTAATACGTTTTCTATTACACTTGCAACTCATATTAAAAATCTTATTTAATATATCTATTACGTTATAAAGAATCTTATCTAATATTCTAAATAAAGGTGGTTACATATGTGATTTCAAATACCTATAATCTACTATTATTATTTAACATAATAATATATTTTTATATTCTCATTCTTATGTAAGGTTTGCATTGCTTTGAACTAAACAATATTATATAGCATGAGTTTACTTCAGATTTTCTTGGTATGTGCACCTACCATGACAGGTTCAGTGGGTTTTCCCCAAACATAATACAAAAAGATGTTGCAGTAAATTAAACATCAATACTGTGTAGACCTGTACTCTTCTTCCCACCTCTGAACCAATTATTTACTCTTCTTTATTACATGCCAGATCTTATATTATGAATTAAGAACTTTACATACCTTATAATGGAAATAGTAATTTGTTTTCCCTCTAATGGATATTTTATATATTATTTTATTAGAGACAATAATACTTAACAAGCTGAGTAAGATTTTCATCAACCTATAAATTTTTTCTGCAAGTAGAACAAGTTTAAGGAATTATTAGGAGCCAAGTTCACTCAATCGATATTCAGAAATCTTTATTATATACTGATAAAGTCAATCTAAAATTAAAATTGTCATTGTTCATAAAATAATGAAATAATAAACAAAATTCATTATAATGTATTTTATGGTTTAAATTTTAAATATACAATTTATTTCACAGGTTTTGAATTTTTTAATCAAATCATGAAATTAATTTTGTATACACGATTTGAGATTTAGTCACTACTAGAGTCTTCTGTTACTACAAGCAAAAAAAAATTGTTTTAGCAATGAGTCACATCCTTTGAATAGTGTTAATTATTTTTGTAGGTGAAAACGTTAATGCTTGCAAATGAATAAAAAATAAGGTTTATATTTTTTTTCTTTGGGTACTTTGTGGGAACTCTTTGTTTCATTGGAAGGTTCATATTCTTATATCCTTAAAATAACCTTCAATTTGGACAGCAAAGAAGCTATGATCTTTTTTATTAAAATGGTTCTACATAAAATAAAATCAAATATTAAGTGGGTTCGTAATTTAATGAATATTATATACACCAATTGAGAAATGACTATATTTTAATAAAATAAAATATTATATTCCTTAATTATTTGTTAGAATTTCTGTGAAAAAGGTATTTACAAAGTGTACTATTTTTTATATAATATTTCAATATTTTTTTTCAAAATTTTTGGCTGTTTTATTCTTGAAATGTTTTTTTTGTCAAGATACGTTTCATTGATGACATAAGAGTAGTTGGCAGTTCAATAACTAATTACACAACAACCATGTATAATTTTATTTTAATGAAATGAATATTTAGTTCCTTATCAACAAATATGGCATTTATATAAATATATAATAAAAATTATCTAACTTAATGTATATAAATTGTCTTACTGTTTTACCTTCAGTGATGTTTGAAAACACACAATATAAAATTTAAAAGAATGAAAATAAAAAGGAAAAAAATTGGGAGACTTCCATAAATCTAAAAAAAAGTAACTGTCCACGCTTTTATATACAATTGATCAGTGAGTATTCAAATTTGTTGATTTTATATATTTGAACTTTTTATCATGATGTACTTTCCATATAATATATAATAAATAATATTAAATTAATTTTATTTTTATATATAACTAAAATCATATAAACTAAATAACATATAAATTGTATAAAACAAAAATTAAAAAAATATATGACACATATACAGGGCATCACCTAAGTTTCCCTTAGTAATCAATAATACAAACTGATATATATAAAAAAAAACTATATCACAAAATACAGTAGAAGATAAAAAGGTAAAATTTAGAATATAGAAGAGAAGGAAAATCATAATATTTGTGTTTATTATTTACATGCAACACAGTTGATATAAAAGTTTGAATTTAAAAGTATTTTCAAAGACAATGAGAGATTAAATTTAAATATGAAAATGGTAATAAATGTGATACATATACACTAGCATTTATTTTAATAGATATCTTCAAAGAACACACAGCTAAAGGAAGAGAGAAATTACATTTTTAGGGTTTTCTTTTTTTTAAAAAAAATTAATACCTTTTTCAAATGTATAAATTACAGCAAATTATTTACATTCACAAGTAAAATAATAAGCATCTGAAAACAACATAAACAGAGTAAGTTCCCATTCCAAAGTCAGAAGATAAATAATAGAGGTTATATATTATTAACAACATGATGTTTGTTGTTTTGATACTAATATTGCAATCATATTTAACCAAAATCTTAATTTTGCATTTCAAGTTGTTATATATTAATATATGGTCCATGTAGATGGGACAAAACTTAGCAAATTGGAATAACTTAGCAAAGTGATTTCATAGGGATAAGATAGTTCTGCAAGGAAGAGAACAAAATAACATTTGACCATATGCTACTTAATATTCAAAAATAGGAAGCACATGTCACAAAAAATCTCAAGAAATCACAATGTGATTTTCTTTTTTAAGTCCTCAATTCGTGCACAAAATCAAACCCTGCTCGTGTTGGATGAACATTTGAATCTCCACAGTTAATAATAAAATATTTGTGTACATTATGATTGAAAAAGAGTAAGAGTGGCACTTCAAACACGTATTTATTACTAGTATAACTTATTTAAATTTTGTATGAATAGAAGTTTTGAAGGACTAACAATTGTGTTTGATAAAAGAAAAAGTTGAAAGTAAATAAATAAAAAAAATGTAAAATAGAGCAAACTCAAATATATTTAATTTAGGAAAAATGACACAATTAATTATGTTACCGTACACCTATATGTTTTTCCTAACTTTTACCACTTATTTCTATTTTCCTACCAAATGAAGTCTTTTAATTACGTAAATCAAATAGTATATGTGTAAGAAAAGAAATTATATAAGGTCACATCAATGTATTTTCTCTTAAATAAAAGATAAACTTTTTAAAAGTTCATAAAGTATTCTGTTTAAACTTTGTTTATGAAAAAAATCCTTATGGGTATCTTACTGTTCCTGATTTCAAGCCTTTCAACAAAAAATTTTATAATGTCATTCAAGTGCCTAAATAATTAATGTACATAATCAAACTTATCCAATCCCAAGATTATCCATTAATAACTAGGCATAACAGTTACTCCCACCCAATATTTCCTCTTTGTCTATTTCAAATAACTATTATTTTTTATTTGTTGTTTTGGAATTTCAAGATTATTTTATTTTATTTTTCCTGTTATATAGATAAAAAAATTTAATAAAAAATGTAATAAATTAAAAACTATCTATTTTATTGGAATGCAAAATTTTGTTGTATCTTTTAAATCTTACATTACCTTAAAAGATAAGAAAAAAAAAACAAAAGAGTAACACAAAAGAAGTACTAATAATGAAGTGTACATATTAGTTCAGGACTTATTATCAAGTAGGCTTATTTAAATAATTAACCAAAATTAGGAGTTAAGTCCATCGAACTTGGTCCACAAAGTATACATCAAATTCATGCACTAGAATCGAAAACTAGGTTTGCAAAAAGGACAAAGTCGCACCATATAATAATGCCATTAATATTATATACAACACAAGCAATCCATATAAACATGCACGACCCAAACACTAATCACCTTTATTTAGAATCATAATACATAATAATGTTCCCGCTAATACGGTGGACCTGATTTTTGAAACATTCGACCGTCCAAGGCACAAGTTACCAAAGCTAAAGAGACAAGACAACATAAACTAACAGAAAACGCACCAACATAGTTTTTTACAATTTTTAGAAAACACCCACATGTTCCATAATATTTCCCATAAAAACTAGAAAGAGAAGAAAACAATAAAACAAATCAGATTTAATCACAAATTAAAACCAACTTATGTATTTCAATTTTAAAAAGATAGGCAATAAAACTTACATAAGCCGGATTTAATTCATTAAAAAACCTGAATTTGTTTTATTTCTTCTAATACAAGTTTTTAAGGAAAACATTTATTATTTGGTCTAATAAACTAGGTTACAGTTGGACAGAACGACATCGTCCAGCATCCACAAGTCGTCCATCATGTAACCGTTGTCCCACTGGACACCATTGTTGGGCAGAGGCTGCTCATTCTCTAAGCCAAGAAACAGTTCAAGTTGTTTCAGGTCGAGTTCCTCACCTCCGCTGCTGTCTCCGCCGTAGGAGACCCAGGAAGGCGGTGGTCCGGTGGAAGCTGAGCTGCTATGTTGGGGGATGTCAGGGCTGAGACAGCGTTTCTTGGATGGCGGCGGAGTGTCGGCGGGAAAGTTGAGTTTGGCCTTGTCACCGCGGATTCGTTTGGCGGCGGCGTCGTAGGCTCTGGCGGCTTCTTCCGCGGTGGGGAAGGTGCCGAGCCAGACGCGGACACCCTTGTGTGGGTCCCTTATTTCTGCAGCCCATTTTCCCCATGGCCTTTGCCTGATTCCTCTGTACACGTTCTTCCGAGCACGCTCACTCTTCTTCCCTGCACCCCCACTTTTCTTCTTCTTCTCACATGATTCCACTGCCAAGTACAAACAAATAATGCGTTAATCCTTGTCACACCTCACACCATACAACGTTCTACCGTTGATGGCTGTTTTTGTTTTAGGCCACGTTGTGTGTGTGTCTTCTGTCATAAAGTTATTGTTTTTTGAAAACTCAAAGTTGTAATAAACTTTGCCCTTTTTTCTTTACCATTACTGTTCAACTGCAAGAAAAAACGTGAACAAAAGAAACGCTGCCCTCTTCTTATTTTTTTTAATATAAATTGGTGAAAAGCTTCAACTTTACTCTATTATTTCTCTAACTTCTTCAACACAACACTTCTTTATATCTACCACCACCACAAACAAAACCAAACCCCACAGGTGAAAAAAAAGACTCTTTTGAGACCACCCAATGGATTAACTTCAACTTTCTTTTCATTACACCATCAGAAAAAAGAAAATCAGTAGCAAAACAACTTCAAGCAGAATTTTGTTTTGCGGAATAAAAAGAAAAAAATACACACTACACAAACATATCTTATTTTTCCATTGCATGTCATATTATCCAAAGATATCGAGCAACTCAAAAGCAAAATCTTTATATTACAAACTAGAAAAAGCTCATAAGTTTGTTGATAATACACAGAAAAGGAAAAAATTATAAATCATTTTTGGATTTAAAATAATAGACAAGAAAACTTATTTCGAATTATGTCCACTCAAAACAGTAGCAAACAACATAATTGATTGGAAGACAAAATTTTGAGACAGGAAAGTAGGAACACAGGAAAATAGAATAGGCACATGGAGCAACCTAGAACAATAATAAGAAGAAGATAAAGTGGTAGGTAGGTAGGTGTCAAAAATGGAACTCGATTTAGATTAGGTAAAAACTAACCCTTTTTGTCTGAAACGACGGGGAGAGACGGTTGCTGTTTGGAAGTAGCGGTGGCGGAGTAGTCGAAGCCGAGGAGGTCAGAGAAAGGGTCAAGCTCAGACCACAGCTGCTTCGCGGCGACGTTGCGGTCACGCTTGGCACCAATGAAGTCTGAAATAATTGCACCTCCACACATCTTCAGAGAACAGTAGTAATAGGAACGAGTCTCGTGACTAACATCAAATGAGACAGTGAGAGAGAGAAGAAGATGGTGGAGGTGTGAATTTATAGAGAGACCTTGGGTTGAGGTGCTTATTGTGGATCCCACATCGACCTGAATCACAAGGGTGGTGTGGTGATCAGACGGTGGAGGGTCAGGGGTGGTGACGTGGCGGGGCGTGGTTGGTTTGATTGGAGACGGTGCTAAGCCTTGTTTGTTTGGGTAGAATGGATTTAACGCACGTTGCTATGATCTAACGGCGAAGAGATGAAACGCGCTTCTGGCGTGTGTGAGTGTGTTGTGGTGGGGCCCGCGTTTTGGAGTTACGTTGGTTTCATGTGTCACCCTCGAAGTCAGTATTAATAACGTTTAAGACCATTGACGCAACGTTACTGGACCAACCACTTACCAACCGCCGTGAAAACTGTTTTAGGTTAAAACTGGTTTTAACTTTCACTGTTCCTTTCCTCTTAGGATCACTTGAAAGGGAAATGAGTGTACTCGTGACAGATAAAGTTTAAATCTGATGAAATTATAATTTGGTTGGATTATAGGAATATGAGACGAGATTATGTGAATCTCACTTATCGAGGTAACGTATTAATTTTAATAGATTAACTATAAAATTTAATTTAAACTGACTTAGGATTTCTAAGATATATTTTAAAATAAATAGTCTCATTATATCACTTTTTTATAAAATATAGTTAATTTCATTTTTAAAATATTAAATTTATCGTTTAACTTTGAGTCGAAACAAATTAATTTAAGTTTTATAAAATTTTACATAATTGTGAAATGGAAATAAATTTAAAAATTTAAAACCGTAAATAAATAACAACTTTTTTATTTGGTTGTTTAAGGAGACGAGATTTTCAGTAGAATCAATGTTCTCACTCAAAATATCACTTATTTTATCACCATTAATCGTCACATTGTATATTACAAAACATTAATGAGATTATTTTTAAAGATAGTAAATTATCTCACGATTTTTTTTTTCTTTTTCTCTCTTTTATATTTTTATCTATAGTACTTTTCTCTCTTGTGTCAAGCATGTACTATAAAAATAGCCCGTGGTGGTTAAATTCCCAGTGAAATTGTTTTTACAATTATCGTTGATTGAAATAGACATTATGGTGTTATATTTGATACCAAAACATTGCTTCCAGATTTATTATAAGTATAAGCTCTCCTTTTTTATTGGACCATTTTCATTGGATCATTAATAAATAATGATAATTCATATCAAAGGGCATTTTTCATTCACTTTCTGTTTTTAAAGAAGTTTTCCTATCTTTTTCACATGCATAAAAAAGAGAGATAGTAGCAGTGGAGCCATCCTTGAAGACAAAATCATGCAGTGGGAACAGTTAATGGCAAGAAAGTAGAGCGTAGTAAGAGTAGGGATATATATAAGTATAAGAAAGGTAGGTATCTGTAAATAATATACGTATATAAGGTACAGTAGGTACATGATCCTCACAACACAAACATTAAAATAACTTAAATATAAGGATAAGATACAGGTTGTAAACTTGTAATAAAAGGAAGAAGAAAAAAGCAAAGATAAATGCAGAAGAAAACAAAACAAGTTGCAGAATCTTTGACATGGCAACGATGAGAAGGATTTTGAGATGAAACCTATCAAACTGCATGCATCACACATTATCCTAACCGATTTATATGAGCACCAAGATAATTATGTGAAGAATCAGATACATATAAATTAAATAAATTACTGAAAATGCTTCAGAAAATGGGAAAAAAAAAAAATTCAACCGCCATGGACTTTTGCAAAGAATGTGAGGTCCCCTACTTAGCTTTAGATTGTGTTGATCCTTAGTAGTGTATCATAATCATAGACTATTTATTTTTTATATTGAATAGAACATTTCAGAGGGTTATTGCTTTTTTTTTTTTTTTTTTTTTTTTTTTTTTTTTTTTTTTTTTTTTTTTTTTTTTTTTTTTTTTTTTTTTTTTTTTTTTT
>Ga0099824_1009064_pt1 | contig 12428 bp, 7 predicted proteins | sample SiratrowhiteBW_FD_76837 | JGI IMG/M metagenome (GOLD analysis project Ga0099824, IMG submission 76837) | Root nodule microbial communities of legume samples collected from California, USA - Siratro white BW | ecosystem: Host-associated > Plants > Roots > Nodule | place: USA: California... | reverse complement strand
GTGCTTCAAAACCAAAACATAAGAGAAAGAGTGCAGGATAAGTAGGCACACATGTCAGCATCGATTATGTCCGACGAAATTAGGTGTCACATGCAAACAATGCATGCAAAACATCCATACAAGCACTAGCGAAGACCAAGTTCATAAGCCATTCCATCGCAGTAGAAAAAAGGTAAGGAGATGATATAAACATGCCTATTAGCAACAGTAACAAGAGGATAGAATTGTTGAGAGTACAAGAAGGAAAGTAGAATTTGAGTAAAAAAACGTAAGTTGATGAAAACGGAGATAACCTGTGTAAAAACCATGAGAAAAGGAATGAGAAAACTTACAATTTCCAAACAAATGCAACTGGTTTGACGTATTTGTTTGATGCTGAAATTGAGTCTCATCGGGAAGTAAGCGATTTCTTGCCTCCAATTATGTAGCCTTGAAAGAATATTAATGAAGCTACCAATGATTATCTAGAAGAAAAGGTTAAAGGAAAAACTCAGCATCAACTTTGAATAAAAGTTAACATGAAATGCTATATGGTTAATAATGAAAATCTATGTGTCAGTGCCATACATGCTTTATAAAAATAGTTTCTTTTCTACACAATTCATAAAGTTTTGTTAATTTTGTTCCAATGTAATATTTTTATGAGAATTAAGTTAGAGGATGGAATAAGATAAAGCTTAAATAATATTTTTTATATATTACAAATAAATTATGAACCCTAATTTTTTATCTTTATCTTTCTCTAAGAAAAATAGAGTTTTAAAAAAAAAAAATACTAGAATTGGGCCACGACTCAAATTTTCCTCCCTGCACCTCCCTCGTTACCTCTCTTACTCCCTCTCACGTGCCAATGGGGAGTAGAATGCGGTTTCAATTTATTGGAAATAAAGATTAAGGGGAAGGAGTTTAAAAAAGCAGAAAATTGAATCATTGGGGAAACTTTTTTTCTGACTTACTGAGTTCATACACACCGGGGTTACGCTCATCCTCCCGCTCATTTTCAAATAGCAAGAAATTAGAAGAATTCAACAAGCTCACAAGTTTAGAGGCAAGAAGGGAAAGAAGAACGAAGATTCATTAGAGTTTGGTGGTACGTGCTCTCGTATGTTTTTATACTGTATTTTTTCTGCTCTCGTTTTCTTTATTTGCTTTGCTTCATTTTCGTATTTGGATTACATTCAATCGGTCCTCCACCCAATCAATAACAGATAATTATAAGAAATACAGAAAAAATAAGAGAAAGATGCAACCAGAATTACAAAAAAAAACTTAAAGAAAATCAACATGGTATTCTTTGAAAATCCACAGCTCTTGCAATTATTCAAACATTTTACCTGCAAAAAGAACCAAAATCGAATCCCAATTTCTCTACTTCGATTCAAGTATCCCTCTGGAATCTCTCAAATTCGATCTAAAACTTCCTCTGGAGTCTCGTTCTTCCGATTCAAACACAGAGAGGAACCCAAAGTGAATCTTGAAGCCTCGCTACGTTGTTGTTTTTTATTTGAGCGGCGTTCTTCTTCACCTTCATTCACGACACTACTCTCTCCCAATCCCAGTTTTGATCCTACCCCTTTCTTTCTATCCATTTCTAATCCCAAAACGGTAATTCGCAATATCACCCGTCTTCCCCGAAACCACCAATCTTCAACCGTCAAACGCTTCAACCCTCACCGGCGACCGCCCTAATCGATTTTGCGAAACACCTCCTTTTCAGCTCTCACCTCAAACGCCCTATCTCCGTTTTAATCTCTCCGTTGAACCCTCCTCTTCTCTCTGCTTCAACTGCGCCTCCTTCAACCCGCCGCGCCTCGCCGCGATACCTCAACGGCGGCTAACACAACTCCGTCACCATAAATCCTAGCACCGCCGTAAACCAATTCAGCCTCCACGTTACTCACGCGCACACCCAACCACCAAACACCGGACTTGCCATCTCCCTCTCACGACCTCGCCCCCACCAACACTTTTCCGCCACCGCCGCCGTGACAACAGAGTCACCTCCGCACTTGCCCTCTCCTTCTCATGAATCTCTCCATACTCCGCAATCGCCCTCTCCCTCTCATGAAATCTCTCCATGTCGCCGCTCCGTTCAATCGCAAACACCCCGATTTGGCGGAAGCCGTCGTCGCCATTCGCGTCTTCGTCAATCCCTATCTCTGTCGCTGTTAGCCTCTCCGCCATACCGGAGCCAACAAACGCAAGACACCACTCTTTGTCGCAAGGCACCTCACCTCTAATCTCTGTCGTTGCCTTTCTTAACCCTAATTAGGGTTCGAGCCTGAAAAAAGAATGAGTGAAATAAGAAGCATGGTTCTGAAATGAATCTGAAAAAAAAACAAAAGGGGCAGACGTGAAGATGGGTCTTGGGCCATTCTTATGTTTTGACAAAAAAAAAAGGACAGTTTGGGCTTATGATGTTGATCGAATAATTAGTTATTTACATCATTTTGAGATTTAGGTTCTTTTTTATTTGATTTCACTTTTATTTTTTTAATAATAAAAAATAGTGTTTTATTTTAAATAAATTTTAATTTAATTCTCAAATCACCATTCGAGTTACTTTTTTATTTTAACTCTTATATTGTGAAATGTTAAATTTGATGATTTTCGAGAGCTGAAAAGAATTATTAGAAAAATATATCTTTATCCTTTTTCTATCATGTCAATTTTTAAGTACCAAAATTTTTGTTGTTGGGAAAAATATAATTTTCTATTAAAATAGAAAACAAAATTATAGTAAAACATATATAAAAATAATTATACATGAAGATATTTTTAATCTTCCAGAGTAGTTTCTTTAGACAATAAAAACTAAAAATTGGGTTAAGAATATAAGAAAACAAAGGTAAAAGGAAAATATTTACGCAATAAAATAAAATAACCGTTACAAGAATCCAATGTCCATTATCAGTTTTTATAGAAAACTTTTTAAAATAATATATTATCCAAGAAAAAATATAAAAAAAATATAAAATTAGGTTTCTAGTATGCTAATTTCTTTAATATTTCAAAATTAGGTTTAATCATGCATCTAATCCCTATTGTTTTCCAAAATTTTATCTCTTATTTCATAGACTAAAATACACTTTATTTTAATTTATATACAATATCATTTTAATCCTTCTTGTGTTTTTATATATATCATTTTTACCTTTTCATTTTCTATTCTATAAATTTATAAAAGTTAAAATATATGTTTTTTTGTTTTTATATATAGTTTTGTATAATTATAAGAATAAAATAACTAATTAATGATTAGAAATAAAGGAAAAAAAATACATTATTAAGCATGTATGGCACTGCCACGTAGATATTCATTATTAAGCATGTAGCATTTTATGTTAACTTTTATTCAAAGCTGATGCTGAGTTTTTCCTTCAATCTTTTCTTCAAGATAATCATTGGTAGCTTCATTAATATTCTTTCAAGGCTACATACTTGAGCTAGGTAATCAATCACATATCCAGGGACAATGTTTGGAGGCAACAATGGAAATCCCTTGCCTCCTGTTTTCTTGGATGAGACTCAATTTCTGCATCAAACAAATACGTCAAATCAATTGCAGTCTTTTGGAAATTGTAAGTTTTCTCTCATGTTTTGGTTTTGAAGCACAAGAATGCAGTTCCTTAAATTACCATTTAAATTATTTTGTATGTTCTTTAATATCTTTAGTATTTTGTCCATAGTTTTTTTCCTTATCACAGAATGATAGTGAAGCAAAATCCCTTGTGCAGTACAAGCTGGAGGTAGTGTTGACCCAGTTAATTACTTCGGAAATGAGCATGTCAGCTCCATGATTCAGCCTAATAAACGCAGCAAGGAAATGGAAGATATATCAAAAAAAAGACTTCAGATTTCCTCAAATTACAATGTCAATCAAAAGTATGCTGATCCATTAGCAAGTATTCAAAATCCCAACCCTGTGTCCACAGGATTGAGGCTTTCATATGGCGATAATCAGCATAACTCATATGTTACTTCCGCAAGCGGCAGCATGACAGTCACACCGTCTATCATATTGTCTCTTGGTGATAATATCAGAACTGAGCTTGATAGGCAGCAAGAAGAGTTGGATCAGTATATGCAACTTCAGGTAATATATGAAGATACCTATTACTTTTTGAACACTTCATCCAAAATGTTTAAATCTATCTTTGAGTAATGTGATGGTGATAGTGTAATGAAAAAGTTTTTGAATGTTTGTTTTTTCTATTGCACAAAGATATATGAACTAGACGTTATACTTTAATTATGGCATTATCAATTTTGTAATTCTTGGTTCGCACTCTTCTGAAATGTTATTCCAATTGCTTTAACACAGAAGGAACAGTTGTCAAAAGGGGTGAGAGAAATGAAGCAAAAACACATTACTGCTCTTCTCTGCTCCGTTGAGAAAGGTATTTGCGCAAAGCTAAAGGAAAAAGATGTGGATATAGAAAACATGAAGAGGAAAAACAGGGAGCTGGCAGAAAGAATAAAGCAGGTGGATATTGAAGCAAAAAACTGGCGTTGCAGAGCAAAGTATAATGCGTTAGTTGTGAATGCAATAAGCGACAACCTACAGCAGGAAATTTTACAACGTGCTGAACAAAGGAAGGAAGGGTTTGGAGATAGTGAAGTTGATGATGAGGCCTCTTATATAGATCCTAATAACTTCCTAAACATACCGGCTGCGCCTATAAACTCTACTCACAAGAGCTACCAAGATGCACAGAATCTGACTTGCAGAGCTTGCAAGGCAAAGGCCGTTTCCAGGTTGTTGATGCCTTGTAGGCACCTGTGCTTGTGTAAGGATTGTGAGAGATTTATCAATGTTTGTCCCGTTTGCCAATTTATAAAAACTGCAAGTGTTGAGGTGTATCTGTGTTAACTTCCGAGGTGTAAGTATCAAAACAAGAACGTGTTTTCTTTGAGTGGTTAATCTACCTAAAGTTCTTAATGTTCAACTTATATTGCTCCCCCAACGCCATCGATTTCCTTGTGATTGAAACGGTAGAAACATATTCCATGGCTCCGACTGCATTCTTTTAGTAAAATAAAATGCTATAAAGGGGTATTAGGAATATTAGTTTAGATCATTAGAGAGCCCAATCACAGATTATGACCGGATTGTGAGCTAATTTTCCACTGAACTTTGTTAGCATATTAGTTATTAATCGCTGTCTGTGTGCACATATCAGTTAGCATCTGTAAGTAAAACCAGACCAGACCAAAAGAACATAAGAAGTATAACGAGCAAAGAAAACAACAAAATTGCATTTTTGTTGGAAGTCTATTGGATTTTCCTCATACACTGTGCTTCATTATCAGTTGCACCTTAAAATTTTGATCTACATACAATAGTGAGAAATAACAAAATCCACTATTGCACTTTGTTGTTTCACTGAGGGTTATTTCTCTGCATTTCCATGACTGCCTCAAGAATCCTATAGTATTCGTAAAATAGTGAGGACTGCTTTCCCTCTAGGCCATGTCTAGTAACTCTGTTACTGCCAGAAAAGTTGTTGCAGGGGCTCCCACCAATGATGAGGTCAAATCCACCAAACTTGGCTATCCACTGCATCAGCTGATTTGAAGAGACTTTCTGTACATCTTCGATCTCAATTAGGTTTCCCTTTTGTTTGGTCTGCTCCCACCAACAGCGAATGATGTTTCTGTTCACTTCAGCTATTTCCACAGATACCACGTTTTTAAGCATTATTCCAAGTCGATGCAGAGCAACCTCAGCACCTCCAATGCCAGAAAAGAGAGACAGCACATTAATGCCATTTGGAAAACGATCCTTCAATACTGAAAGATGGTAGGCAACTGTATCAACCTGAAATCAATTCCATTAACTTGCAGTTAGAGCTTTATCAAAGAAACTAAGAGGGTCTTTGAAGAGTTTCAGAAAGTTTGTTTTAGCTTATTTATAACCTATTACTCTTGTAAGTTCTTTTAACTTATTTCAATCGGCATATGCTTTTTTTATCATATAAAGTTTCTATGCATAAACCCTAGCAGAAAATGTAAAATGCTGCTTAATTTGATCACAACTTTTTAAATCATCATTTAACTGAGTTTTCCTATAGCAGAAAGCAGTTTGATTTTTTGTTTTCATTTAGCTATAATATCATATTGCTGTAAACTCTTCTAATGATACAACAAACAAACACTTAAAAGTACATGCAGTGTAATACTCAATAGCATGACAACCTGAAATGCATTGCCAAGTGCCTTGTATCTGTCTGTCTGGGTGACTCCACCACCTCTGGTGTGATCCTTTGGGAATCCCAGCAACATTTCATATTCATCAGGTTCAAGAGGGGCCAATTTGTTTTTCCCAACCCACATCAAGTTCCACTTTCTAATTTGTTGAAGTACATTTTGTTGGACATCTTGTGGAGGTTCATCATCAAATTTTTCAAGGATTTTCCTTAGTTTATATGTAACTGTGGCAGGAGCTTTACTAGTTACAAGACAATTGAGCTTTGTTCTTTTGTCCCAGGAAGGCCTCCACTTTTGAGTCGAAGGAAAAGCCTCTCGTATAGTTAGTGGTGGGATAGGAAGCAGGGGGGAGCGGTTGTGGATGGGAAGATTATGGACATATCCTCTTTTCCTCATTGCAGCACAAAAGTATTTGGAATCAACAAATTCTGGCTCAATCTCATATAGAAAACGTGATATAGTCTTCCAAACTCCTGTAGGAGCAATTGCCACATTTTCAAAATAGAAGTATGGTTTATCTGCTAATCCAACTGGGAGCTCTCTTGAAATTACTTTGCTGACTTCGTTAGGTACACCAAATCCTGTCATTGGACCTAGCGGATGTGTCATCTCCCTATCAAATGCTGATGCTGTATCACTGATACTGTCTTCTCGTTTATTGTCCTCGAGTTTTACTTTCTTACTCCTATGAGGATCCGATTCATCACTTAACTGCATGGAAGAGCAGAAGATATAACATGCTTGATAAAGCTATTTGTTTCACTCATATTTTAATCACAAGCACAAATATTTGATAGGATTGCCTCTGATTCTGAACTAACATATATAACCTGTTTATTTTTAGTTAGATATTGAAGCATCTTAAATTCTAATACGCTTCTTTGATCATTTTAAATTCTAATACGCTTCTTTGATCATTTTGAATTCTAATACGCTTCTTATATCCATTTGATAAAACAATTTGATGGTCATATCTTCAACAGGATCAACAAATATAATGCATGGAATCCTTGAAATGAATACTAACAACTTAAAAGATTGAAATTATTCAAAACCCAGTGGTGGACTTAAAAGTATGTATACTCACAGCAGTAAGTGTAAGCAGGGTGTCCACAATGTCTTCCACGTTATCTCCTCCTGACATGGTCAAAACAAAATCTTATCATTCAAGACCGGTACTACTGTACTAGTGGTTGTAAAGTACAAATATTTATGGAATACACTAAACGAGAAAAACAACCATTTTCATTAATAGCTTTGATTACTGTCTCTCTGGAAAATCCCATTCCCATCAAAAGTTCAATCTTCTGGGCATGTTTAGTAATCTCGCCACCTGCAGAACTCTCCTAAACAGAACACAGAATACTTCAACGTCAGGAAAAGGAATACAAAATTCAAACTTTTTCAAACAAAGGGTGGCCCCTATTAAAAGAAATAAAGGGTTATACACATGCCCTGTGGAGTTAACCATCATACACAAGATTAAACCAGAAAAGCCCTTTAGCCCTTCTATATCATTATGAGCATATTTTAGAACTTCAGAGCGATGAAAGCCTGAAAATTGGCAAAATCATTGTGAGATAATTGGATGAATGATTTACCGGCACACTTTGTTGGTATCTCTCTTCACTTGGTTCACCATAATTGATTGGATCAGGTGCTCCAAAGATCTCAATCTCGTCATCAGTGTTCCAATCAATATGGTCATAGAGAGAGTTACTACCTTCTGAATCCTACATAATTTTTCAACCAAGATAATCTTTAAGTGTTAAAAGATTAATCAATATTATAACATTCAAGGTTAATGGCAGAAAAACGAAATAATCATCGGAAGCTAAGAAAAGTTTGCATGGGTATGATAAAGAATAAGTAAAGAATGGTCGATTTCTGGAGGGAACATGAACATACCATGACTTGGGAGCCAAGTAACAAGTGATAACTCTAGACTCCACCAAGAAGTTTTTCAAGTCTTGTAGCACTGCCACAACATCAGATAGAGAAAGTGAGAACAAGTAAATAAAGGAATTAATTAAACTATGAAATGTTGAAGTACTTAAAAACTTCATTTCGTGTTTCTTCACCGTTAACTATTAGTAGTAAAAGAGTAAAACTTTGAGGCACCCAAATGAACAAGGTTAAAAAAACTGCACTGTTCCATTGGTGTAAAACTAAAGAACCCAGTAAAACAAGAAAGATAAGAAAGTTTCGTATAATGTGAAGGAAACTAGACTATTCCACTAGCATTAAAACTAAAGGAACTCAAGAAAACAAAGAAGAACGAACTAAAGAATGAAATGCAGCTAACCAGGTAACCGTTGAACTGAAGGTAGCGTGAGAAAGACAAGATCAAATGAGAAACATGTTTTGGATTTGTAGTTTGTGAGTTGAAACAGAAGAAACTGAATTCCGTTTGCTTTAAGGAACACAACAAGAGACACCAAAAGTCAATCCAAAAAATTACCCATTTTTCACCACAAGATTTTACACATTTACACACTCTCTCTTACAATCACGTCTCACATTAAAAACTGCAAAATTACATGGAAATATGCAATATAATACAAGACACATTTGTCGTAGAATCTCATCTAAGAAATTAGGATTAGCATTTAATATGATTTAATTTATTGAGCATATTACGAGAGAGAACTTTAAATTTGACTCTGCAAAATCGACACTAATTATATAACGATATTACATTTAAATTTTGGCTATATATATATATATATATATATATATATATGTTAATCTCATTTTTTTTGCACTAAGTAATATTACATTTCTTTTAATTAAAAACTATAAGTTAATCTCATTAAAAAGAATTTTAGAAATATGACATTTTAAATTTATTATTATTTTTATTTGTTTGATTTATAAATTACTTTCTCACTGAAGTGTCTTAATATCATTCATATTATTTATTTATTTTTTAATTTGTTAATCATTCATTTTATTTATTTTTATTATTTATTGTAACAATCCAAAAATTCTATAATATTTACCATTCAACTCTTATAGATTAACAAAGTATAATTTCAAACCATACAATATTTAATACATAAAAAGATAAATAAAAGAAGGAAAGAAGAAAATAAGAAGAAAAGAAAAGAAGGAAAGAAAGGAATTTTTTTAGCTTGAACGAGAATAATTTCTTCCGAACAAAAATTCACCTTGCCTGAGCGAGAAATTTATTGCTTAAGGATACCTAATTTAGAGCCATTTTCGCCTGAGCGAAACTACTGTCACCTGAGCGATAATACCTCATCGTCTGGAAAAAAGCACTATAGAGAGCACCCTATTTTGATTACAAAGGGCTTGCTTAGGCGAGACTTGCAGAGCGAAGCTATCTGAAAATGATTTCTCAACTAAACTAACTTTTGTCTGCTACCAAGTATTAACATGCATTTAAGGTTCAAAGTACTACATAAACTATCCACACAACAAAACAAAATATTATCTCAAGGTCATAAAGTCTTTCACTACATCAAAACATATATACAAGTATATACAAGACAAAAGTAAAATCAGTTTAAGGGCATATCATCTTTAAGGTGTTCCAAAACTTGTATTTGGACCTACTCGTGTATATAGTAAGTCATCGCAGTTCATATAACAATATGAAAAGCAAGGATAAACTAATGAAATTGAAAGTTTATAACATACTAAATACATGCAAAAAGAACAAAGTGTATCAATCATAATAATTCCCTTAAAATATACCATATCAAGTTTCAATACAAGTTTTCCTTTTTCATTTCAAGTATTCATGTCAAACATCATACATAAAACTCTCACATGGACCACATCAATACATATAGGTTACACATGGACCTATTGTCTTCTGGAATACTTATTAAGTATACCCCTACCAAAAACTAACATCTAATCCAATACCCAATACTTAGACTACTAGTGAATCTAGTAGAAAGGACTAATCCAATACCCAAGACTTAAATTGTCATTGAATCCTAAGAAAAAGGATCAGAGTAAGTCCAAACGATCCAATATCGAGTGTGTGTCAACGGACCACGTCATCCACGCATCGATATATTCTAACATAAAAGTTCTATTTTGAGGTAAAAAGTAGCTTCCCTTACCTCAGACAACGATCCCTTATCAATTCTTCCAATCAGGCAACAACACCAGTCCAACTCTAGGGATCTAGAACAAGTTTTTCCAAATAACACAAACTTTTAGTATAACCTTAATCAAGTTAAGAGGAACATTTTTCTCAACTGTTTCAACCAATATTGATGATAAAAATTTAACGAAAAACAGAGAACAAAGATCTATAGAGCAAATATGAACTTATATGTTCGAGATTTTGATTAATTAGAAATTGTTCTATGATCCTCAGCTACTGCGTGGCTTGATAAATATGAGGTATGAAAGGTGAAAATCAAGAAAAAAAGGAAAGAGATGTGAACAATGAAAAGAGAGAGAAAGTGAAAGAGGCTATTTTGATTCTTATCTTACTAAGATAGGGCTTTTGTTTTTGTTCTAGGGTTTTTGTTGTGGGAAGGAGGTTTGTCCTTTGTCTTTATCTTTTTTGGAGTTATATTTATTTTATTCAAATCTAATCTATTTATTTATTTATATTATTTAATTTATTTCCAGATTATTTTTTTATTTATTTTTATAATTTAAATTTTTTCATGTACTAGTTCATTTTATTTACCTTTATTATTTACTTTTTTCTTTGGTCATCCATCTATTTTATTATTTATTTTATTTAATTTATCTTTTAATGAATATTTATTTTATTATATTTACTTTGTTTAATTATGATTATATTACTTATATTCTCTTTATATACCTGTAATTCTTTCATAATTTCTTGTTTTATTAGAGAAATAAATATGATAAAAAATAACTATTAAGTATAATAATGTTATTAATAAATAAATGTTTGAAGATGTTGTACATAGACACTTAAATTCTAATGAAGGTAAGATCATTTTGTATTGTTTTGTCAACTATATAGCAAAGTTTATTTACCTCAACCAACCATAACAATAATTTAAATATTTCTAATATGAATAAAACGAATTATATTAATGAAATCGATTAAGATAATTCATATGTTGTTTTAATATAATATTACTTTATATTACAAATGTAACATTTCGAACATGCTAATATAATATTTTTCTAGGTATAAACTAGTAGTCTAAGCATATTTCTTATATTTTTAAATCATACGATACAATGCATTTGTATAAGTTATTTTTAAATTATAAGACTCTTATATAGAAACTAAATAATTACATGGTAAAAATAGATGTTGTATTTTTCCCAATCAATTATTTTTATTGTTTATTGCCTAATATCTTTTGTCTGATGTCATAATATATCATTCATTATAAGTTATTTTTAAATTATAAGACTTTTATATAGAAACTAAATAATTACATGGTAAAAATAGATATTGTATTTTTCCCAAACAATTATTTTTATTGTTTATTACCTAATGTCTTTTGTCTGATGTCATAATATATCATTCATCAGCTAATGTCCCAGTCTATCATTTACCCTCTTATGTCATGATTTATCATTTATTGTTTGATGTTATAATCTATCATCTATCATTTGATGTTATGATAATATCAGAGTTAAAATATTTTATACATAATATCTATTCTTTCAAACTATGACACATCAAATTATAACAAATGAGTTTTATTAAGAAATAATTTTGTAAATAGTAAAAAACTTATATATTAAAGGTATAGGTTTCAAAAGATAAATATGTATCAATATTTAATGTTAAAGATAAGGAAAAACTAAGTGAGTTTCACTTTCTATTATTTATTATTGTCACATCAATCTTTATCTTACCTTTTACCATGACCACAATTAGAATTTAACCATATATAATGATTACTAATCCTATAAAAATAGAGAACCTGATATTACACAAAACACAAAAAAAAAAAAAAGAAAAACTTAAAAAAAATATAATCCAAACTTATAAGTATATATATTATTTTTTGTTTTTTTTTTATTTTGGTGAGATACCCTTAAGGTTTACCTCTTAAAATACTACTGAATTTTATATAAACTAGTTTTGAATTAAATTTATAATTATAATGTATTTACGTGTTTTGATCCTCTTTATAGATAGGTAGAAGATATTGAATTATTGATTGGAGATGAATTTTATATTATTTGTTTATTCAGACTATTCATAACCAAAGTTATTTCTAATGTTATTTTTT